>MDTG01306692.1_pt1 | contig 34121 bp, 35 predicted proteins | sample 811421 | NCBI WGS metagenome assembly MDTG01 (sample SAMN05326645, study PRJNA326480) | marine metagenome | isolation source: seawater | place: Pacific Ocean: South East | collected 2011
AAATTTATATAAAATTTGATAGAATAAACAGAATTAAAAAGGATATAGTTTGAAAAAAATCGAAGCAGTAATAAAACCATTTAAATTAGAAGATGTAAAAGATGCATTAACAGAAGCTGGAATAACAGGTATGACAGTATCTGATGTTAAAGGTTATGGAAGACAACAAGGTCACTCTGAATTATATAGAGGTGCTGAATATGTTGTTGATTTTCTTCCAAAAATTAAATTAGAATTAATTGTTGCAGAAGCAGATGTAGATAATACAATTAAGTTAATTACTGATTCTGCAAAAACAGGAAAAATCGGAGATGGGAAAATATTTGTATCTTCAATTGAAAAAATTGTTAGAATTAGAACAGGAGAAGAAGACGAGGAAGCTATTTAATGAGTTCTTCTTCAACTTTTGAGATTAATGAACCTTTAGATATGCACCTTCACTTACGTGATGGTGATATGCTAAAGTTAGTTGGTCCCTTAACTTCTAACACTTTCTCTGGTGCTTTAATTATGCCAAACTTAGTACCTCCAATTACTACAAAAGAAGCATTACTTTCTTATAAACAAAGAATTAAAGAAGCTTGTAAAGAAGATATCTTTGATGCACATGTAACTCTGTTTTTTCAAGCAGATTATTCATATGAATTTTTAGAAGATATAAAAGAGGATATTATTGGAATTAAGCTATATCCAGCTGGAATTACTACTAATTCTGAAACAGGTGTTTCTTCAATGGATGTTGAAGTATTAAGACCAACTTTAGAATCAATGAGTAAATTAGGAATACCTTTATGTATTCATGGTGAAACTAATGGTTTTGTTATGGATAGAGAAAAAGAGTTTATGCCAATTTATGAATCAATAGCAAAAGCTTTTCCTGATTTAAAAATTATAATGGAACATATTACTACAAAAGAAGCAGTTGAGTTACTTGAAAAGTATGAAAACTTACATGCAACTGTAACTTTACAGCATTTATTAATTACTCTTGATGATGTAGCAGGTGGAATGCTTCAACCTCATTTATTTTGTAAGCCAATTGCAAAAAGACCTGAAGATAGATCTGCATTGTTAGAGGCTGCTTTAAAAGCTCATCCAAAATTAATGTTTGGAAGTGACTCTGCTCCTCATCCAAAACATAAAAAAGAGTCTTGTGGTTGTGCAGCTGGTGTATTTACATCTCCAATTGCTCTACAGGTATTAGTTGAATTATTTGAGAAACATGACTGTTTGGATAATTTAAATGATTTTGTATCTTTAACAGCACAAAGAGTATATGGATTAACACCGAAGAAAAAAACTATTACATTTGAAAAGAAAGACTTTGTAGTTCCTTCTTTATATACATACGCAAACGAAAATGTAGTTCCAATGTATGCAAATGAAACTATAGCATGGAGTATTAAAAAGAATTAATTTTTCTTTTTAACCTCTCTGTCACTTAGAAGTCTTTTAATATTAGTAGACTTCTCTTTTGCTTTTACTATTCTTTCTTCTCTCATAACTCTTAATATATCTAATGTTTCAAGTTTTTCTTTATCAAGATTAGATTGTATTTGAATAGCTTTTCTATTATTTGAAATTCCAGATAAACTTAAAAACTTCTCTTTTTTATTAATATATATTTTATTTGATGAGGATGTCGCATTTTTATTAAACACAATTACATCATCAACTTTTAAATTTAAAATATCTTCTGCACTTAATTCAGTTTCAGCCATAATTGACTCAACTTTCATTTTTGCACCTGATATTAATGTTTTAATATCTTTTTTTCTACTTGATTTTCTATTCTTTCCCTCAGAAAAAACTTTTTCAACAATTTTGTTTAAAAGAGGTTCAATATAAGAAATGGGGTAACAAATAGATAAAAAGCCAGACTCTTCATCAATTGTAATTTCAAGAACAACTAAAAGTACAATTTCATGATCAGAAATAATTTGAATTGCATTTGCATTTGTATCTCTTGATTCTGTTTTAAAGTTTAATGTTGAAATATCTTCCCAAGTTTTATAAAGATTTTTTATAAACATTGTATAGAAGTGTTCAAAAATTTCTACTTCAATTTCAGTTAACTCTCTATCTAAATTATCATTTGTATTAACAGCACCAGAACCTAATAGTTCTGCAATAATTTTATGTGAAATACCAGGGTTACACTCAATTACAATTCTTCCTTCCATAGGTTTAATAGAAAGTGTATTTAATGATGTTATTTGAGGAATTGAAAGAATAAACTCTCCATATGTCATTTGTTCAATTGAGTAAAGTTTAACATCAACAATTTTTCTAAGCATTGCTGAAAGATCAGTAATAAAGTCTCTAAGCATTTTATCATGAATAGCAGAAAAAGCTTTAAATTGTTCATTTGAAATACGGTTTGGTTTTTTAAAATCATAAATTGAGTAATTTTTTTCTTTTGAAACAACTTTTTCAATAGGAGAGTTATCAATATCCTCTCCTTGCTCGGCAATATCTAAAAGTGCATCAATCTCATCTTGACTTAAAAATTCTGCCATATTATCCTCTTATCTCAAATTCAACATCTATAGCACCCATCTCTTTTATCATTTTAAGAGTATCAATTATTTCTGTCATTGGCAATTTCATAACTTTCATTGCTCTTACTAAATCTGATACAGTAGGGGCTTCTTTTGTATTAATCATGGCATTATTAATATCTACTGCTGGTTTATCTGCAATTTTGACATCATCTCCAACATCAACACCTTTATTATATTTAGGGTCATTCCATTGAGGTTCATTTAAAGTTGATTTTTTAATTCTTATTGTAAAAGAATCTCTAGCAATCGTAACAGGAGATATTACTATATCAGCACCTGCTATTACTGATTCTCTGTTCATATCTATAATAATTTTCTTTTTAAAATCAGAATTTAAAGGAATATTTTGAATCATAGAGATAAATTTAATAATTGAGATTTCATTAGGTTTACTTACTCGAATTGTTCTCGTATCAATGGCATAGGCTAATCTTCTTCCAAATTTTTTATTAATTTTAGTTTCTATTAAATCTGCATTTTTTGCAGAACTTTTATATAAACTAAGTGTTACATGATCTTCTTTTTGTAAGTTATAATCAATTTCATTTTCAACTGTAGCACCTTGATAAATAAAACCTGTAGTTTTATTATTGGCATTTGCAACAATAGTTCCTTGTGCAAGAGCATAAACTTTACCATCAACACCTTTTAATTGAGTAATTAAAAGCTCACCATGATCAATTGATTTTGAGTCCCCAATTGTAGATACTTTTATTTTTATTTTATCACCCTGTCTTGAAAAAGCAGGAAGCTTTCCTGTTACCATAACTGCTGCAATATTTTTAGAATCAATTGACGCAGCAGGAATTTTTATATACGAGTTTCTAAGTAAGTTTTGTAAAGATTGCATTGTGAATTTTGATTTATCACCTGTTCCTGCAAGTCCAACAACTAAACCATAACCAATTAGTTGGTTATCTCTAATTCCGATGATATTTGAGATATCTTTTACAGTTTGAGAGTACAAAGAAGAAAAGAAAAATAATATTAATAAAAAATACTTCAATATGCTACCTTAGACTTAATTCTAATTATTTTATCGTAAATTTAATAAAAAAAGGTATAATCATCACAATAAAATTTATTACAGGGCATTGATTTGAATATTTATATTTATGGTAATAATAGTTTTAAAAAAGAAATTCATGAAACTTTAGAACACGCGAATATAAAATTTAAACTAGATAGTGATAGTAAAATAGAAAATATTACTAGTCTTGACCTACTTAAATCTACTATTGAAGCCAATCCAAATGATATTTATTTAATCGATGATGAAAAAATCATTAAAAAAAATGCAATAACGCAAAAAATAAAATTTCTTATTCCTAAAGATGGTATTGAAGAAGAGTTTTTATTAGATAATGGAATAGCAGACGTTTCTCTAGATTCTTTGAAAGATATTCCTAAATATATTTTGAAAAGACATGAGCAACAAAAAGAGATAGAACCGAATATACAAAACTCAATAATAAATATTGTTGATGAAGCTTATGAAAATGATGAGGATGATTTTGATATAGAACTAGATGATGAATTATCAGAGCTTCTTTCAAGTGCAAAAAAAGAAGATAAAATAGATGATGAATCAAGTCACGTTAATCTGGATGAACTTGAAAATTTATTAAATGAGGATGAACTTGAACATAAGGAAATATCAAAAGATAAATTTGCAGATATGATAAATTTTGATGAAGATGTTGGATTAAATAATGTTAAGTCCGATTATGATGATGAATTTATTAAAAAAGAGAATGTTGAAGAATTAGAAGAAGAGAATAAATCAGATATTAACGAAATAGAAAATATAATTTTACAAGAACCTATACAAGGAGATGATATGTCTAGTAATTTTTCAGAACTTGATTCCTTAGATGAACAAGATGTTTTAAGTGCTTTACAGAATATTGATAGTCCAGTAATTGAAGCTAGTAATAGTACAACTAATGAAAAAGTTGAACTTGCAAGTTCAAATGTTCAAGATATTGCAGAATTAATATCAAAATTATTAAATAATAAAACTTTAGAAATCACAATAAAAATTAAAGACTAAAAGTGGATTTAATTGGTATTGCAGAAAATACAGTAAAAATCATTTTAATTCTAGGTTTACCTTCACTACTTGTAAGTATGATAATAGGATTGATAATTTCAATTTTTCAAGCAGTTACACAAGTTAGTGATGCTTCTTTAAGTTTTGTTCCAAAAGTTGTGTTTGTATCTGCATTTATCTTAATATCATTACCTTGGATTGGGGATAATATTGAAACATATACAAAAGATTTATGGGATTTAATATTAGTTTTTGGTAATTAAGTATGATTGATCAATTATATAATTTAAAGAAAACACAAACAGACCAAAAACTAATGCAAAAAGGTCAATTACTATCAAAAATAGAGAGAATTGATGCAGAAATTTTAATTACAAATACACAAATAGATACAGCTACTGTACAGAAATTTGGTGCAATATCAGACTTTTCAGTTTTGCAAATGCATAAAAATACAATGAAGTTACATATCTCAAAATTAGAAATTGAAAAAAATAAGCTAAAACAAGAAATAGATTTACTAATAAAAGATATAATAGAATTACAAAAAGAAACAGAACAATTTGGATATATTTTAGAAGAGCAAAAGCAAGAAGCTATAAGAAGAATGTTAGTTGCTGAAGAAGAAGAGGCTAATGAATATATTCAAAGTAAGTATATTTCAGGATAAAGGGTTATGATTTGTTTAGTAAAATAGTTATTTTTTTATTTTTTTCTACTTTCTTATTAGGTGCAGAAGAAACAAGTAGTACATTAATAAAACAAAGAATTGAGATAAAAGAATTAAAAAAAGAACTAAACTCTTTTTATAATAAAAAAGAAAAAGAGTATCAAGATAGAAAAAAAGAGCTAGAAACAATACTTGCTCAAATTGAAAAAGAAAAAGCAGAGATAAAAGCGTTACATGATAAAAATCTTTCGATTTTACAAAATATGGAAGAGACTGTAAATAGTAAAACAGCAAAAATTTATAATTCTATGAAGCCTAAAATAGCAGCTTCAATTTTTAATGAAATGATAAGTGATGGAAGAATTGAAGATGTTTTTGATATAATCTTAAAATTAAAAGAAAAAAAAGTAACATTATTAATGAAATATTTAAGCGTGCCAAATGCAGCAAAATTAACATTAATGCTTGAAGATTTTAAAGTAGAAAATGAAAAGGGATAACAATGGCTGAAGAAGAAAATACAGAAGAAAGTAAAAGTTCAGGAGCAGGTAAGGGAATGATAATAGCATTAATAGCGCTAGTTGTAATATTATTATTAGCAGTTGCTGGTGGTGCTTATTTCTTATATTCTCAAGGGCTATTTTCTCCAAAAGATGGTGCAACAACAGAAGAGATGACTAAAAAAGAAGAGGCAGGTGATTCTAAAGAGACATTTAAAGCAAATGTTGATGATTTAGTTTTAAATATTACTAATGCTAAGGGAAAAGAGAAGTTAATGAAACTATCTTTTGCTGTTAAAAGTGTTGAGCCAACAATTGAAGCTATAATGGAAGAGTATAGAGCTGAAGTTATTGATGTAGTTATCGCACAAATTAGTGCAAGAAGTTCAGAAGAGTTATTAACAGTTGGTGGAAAAGCTTTATTAAAAGATGAGCTTTTAGAAGAAATTAATGGTGTTATTAATGAAGTTACATCTAATAATGAAGATATAAAAGCTAATAATATTAAAAAAATATTATTTACAACATTTGTAATAAAATAGAGTTATGATAGTAGCTGTAAAAAGAAATAAAAAACAAAGAATAATAAAATTCATTTCTTTAGCTGTATTAGTAGCAATGTTTGCTGGTTACTATTTTTATATGAGTAAAGAGTTTGAAGAAAAACAAAGAATTGAGCTTGAAACAAAAAAGGCCGAAAAACTTGCAGCTGAAAAAGATAAGAAGTATAAAAAGAGTTTAGAACGAGCAATATTAACTGAAATAGAAAAAGCAGTAGATTTAATAGGCCAAAAATATATACAACATGTAAAAATTATTGAAAATAAAGTAGTGATTATTTGTGAACCAAAAACTAACTTAGACGCATTAAAAGTAAGATATGGAACAATGGCATTAATTAAAAATACACTCAATGAAATAATAATTGCAATTGATGTTAATTTCATAGTAAAAAGTAGATTAAATGAAAAATAGTATATTGATAATATTAGTTACAGTTTTTTTTACAGCTTGTGGAGTTTTACCTAAACAAGAAATAAATTTTACTAAGCCAAAAATTCAAATACCAAAAAAAAATCCTGCACCTCAAAATAATAAAGGCTCTTTATATTCAATGCAAGGAGCTTCTTTATTTGCTGATAAAAAAGACTTACAAGTTGGTGATATAATTCAAATTAATATTAGTGAATCTTTATCTTCGGATTCTAGTAACTCAAGAGAATTAACTAGTGATAGAGAGACTAATCTTGGTGGTGGATTATTAGCTTCAACTGGTACAGATGCACTAGGTAGTACGGCAAGTAAAATAAATAATAAATTGGGTGTTGGTTTTAGTACTAATAGCTCTTCTTCTGATACAGGTGAGGCATCTAGTCAATTTGATGAATCCTTCGAAACAGTAATATCTGCTATTATTCAAGAAACTTACCAAAATGGTAATTATTTTATCAAAGGTTCTAAAGAATTATTAATAGATGGCCAAAAACAACAAATAATTGTAAGCGGAGTAATTAGACCTTATGATATTACTTCAGATAATTCAATTGAGTCTTCTCAAATGGCAAATTTAAAAGTTCTTTATGATAAAGAAGGCGAAGAAGCAGATATCATGAAAACTCCTTGGGGAACTAAGATATTTAGAGCGATATGGCCATTTTAATCTAATTTTAAGAATTGTAATGCAATAATTAGTAATCTTATCCTAAAGGAGTCTCAATGCTAGGTACATTAAATGTTTCACAATCTGGTTTAAATGCTGCGAAAGTTGCAGTTGAAAACGTATCGAACAATATTGCTAATGAGAATACTCCAGGATACAAAAAAAGAGTCGTTCAACTTAGTGAACTTGACCAAAATGATAATAGAGTAACAGGAAGAGGAGTTAGCTCTAGTAGTGCTTATAGAATAACTTCACAATATATGTATGAAAATATACTTTCTGAAAACTCAAAATTAAATGCATATGATAAATTATCTTCAACCTTAGCGAATGTTGAATCAATATTTAAAGAGACTGAAAATAGTGGTTTTTCAGCTGATTTAAATAGATATTTACAATCTGTAGAAAATTTAAGAGCTAATCCAAATTCAGAAGTTGCTAAAACTACTTTAAAAAATGAGGGTAATTCTTTAGTTGAATCTTTACAGAATATCTATTCAGGTATTGAAAAACAACAGTCTTTAGAGGAAGAAGATTTAAATGCTAATGTTGTAAAAATAAATGACATTCTACAAGAAATTGGTCATGTAAATGAAAAACTATCTCAATATAGTTCTTCTTCAAATGATTTATTAGATAAAAGAGATCAGTTAGAAAAAGAGCTATCAATGTATACTGATATTGATGTAAGTACTGAAGATGGTGAATATGAATTAAAAATTGCAGGAACAACAGCAGTTAGATATAGTACAAATGTAAGAGCTTTGACTATTGAAGAAGAAAAAACTCCACAAATAGATAAATATGTAAATGACGATGGTTCAAACCTTGATATTACTTTTGATGAAGAAGATATTATTTCATATAAAATTAATAATGAATTTGAAGTTAGTGTTAAATATGGAGATGCAATAACTTTTGATATTAATGAAGATGGAATTATTGATACGAACGATGGAACTGTAGATGAAAGTAATTATCTTAGAGTTTTAGTTAATGAAATAAATACAACTACAGGAATAAGTAATTTAGTAAAAGCATATAATGGAAACTATGAAACAGATTCTGAAGGTAATAAAACAGAACTTTATCCAAATCAAGATAACTTTTTATTAATTGAATCAAAAATTGATGGTAGTGATGGAAATTTTGAAGGAAGAATTACAGTAGTTAAGCAAAGTGATTCAGATCTTTTAGATTCTACAAATGAATTAGATGTTGATAGTAGAACTAACTTTTTTGCAGAAGAAGATTATAGTAGTGAATCAGAATCAAGAACTTTTCTTAGTATTTATGATAGTGAAATCACAGTTAAAAGTGGTATTTTAAAACCACAACTAGATAATCTAGATTCAACTTCATATAATAATAAAATACAAAATTATAAAGATAAATTAGATTCATTTGCACAAACATTAAGTGATTTAAGTGATAAATATATAAAAACTGGTGATGATGAATATTTGTATGGAGATACGAGTATTGACTCAGATAATGATTATTTAACAAGTACAGTTCATAATATTGGTTTATTTTCTGGTGGAAGTGTAATGTCTTTAACGTTTAATGAAAATTCTGTAAATGATTTAGAACAGAATGATTTAGATTATTTAGCAACTTTACAATGGAAAAAAGATATTTCATTTACAGGAAAAGAACAAAACCCTGATGATACTTCAGTCTCTTCTTTATCAGAGTTTTTTCAAGATATTAGAATAAATGTCTCATCTGATAAAGAGAGTAATGATTTTTTATTAAGTACTCAAGAAGGAGTTCAACAAGCCTTAGAGAGTGCTCATGATGAATTAACAAAGGTTGATTCTGATGAGGAAATGATAAATTTAATTAAATTCCAAGCTGCATATAGTGCAAATGCAAAAATTATAACAGTAATTGACGAAATGTTGCAGACATTACTTGGTTTAAAAAGATAATAGGAGGTTATTATCATGGCTGAAGGTATTTTAGGATTAGGATCAGGACAAGCAGCATCTTTAAATCAAGAGTTAATTGATAAACTAAAAACAGCAGAAAGAGCAGCTACGGTTGAGCCAATTGAAACAAGTATAGAAAGTATTGAAAGTGAAAAAGAAGTATTTACTACAATAAGTGAAAAAGTTGAGGAAGTATTAGATTCAATAAAAATATTTGATTTATTTGTAACTGGTGGTGTAACAGCATTTGATCAAAAAACTGCAACTGCAACTGGGGATTCTGTTGTTTTTGATGCAGCAGATGTATCTTTATTAAATGAAGGTGTTACTACTGTTGATATTAAGAATTTAGCACAAAAAGATGCTTATCAATCAAATGCAGTCGATGGTACTACAAAAGATACAGCATTAACTTCTCTTGGTGATTTAATTATTAATGTTGCTGGAGTTGATACAACTATTGATACGGAGGGAAAAACCTATGAAGAGCTTGTATCAGAAATAGATAAAATTAACGGAATAAATGCTTCTTTAGAACAAGTAGGTAGTGACTCATATAGACTTGTATTAAAAAGTAGTGAATCAGGTGTTGATAATAAAATTACTATTACAGACAGTGGTGCAGGTAATGCATTAGGTTTAGTAGGTACAGGAAATGAAGCAAATCATACATTAGTTGCACAAGATATGAAAGCCTTAGTTGATGGTATTGAATATAACTTATCATCAAATTCTTTAGAAGTTGATGGCTTAAAAATAGCTGCAACAGAAGAGGGTGTTTCAAGTATCAATATAACAAAAGACAATACAACTATTGAAACGAGTATGAATACTTTTATTGAAAAATATAATGAATTAGTGGCTTTAGTAGATGAAGAAGTTTATTCAGCTGATTCTGATATTGCTGATAAAGCTGCTCTAAAAGATATAGTAAATCAAATTAAAGATAAATTATTTGGCTCATATGGTGAAAATTCAGATAAATCAATTTTTAGTTTTGGTTTTGAATTATCTAAAGATGGTTCATTATCTTTAGATTCTACAACTTTTAATGCAGCGCTGGATGAAGACCTAGATGCAATGAAAGATATCTTTATAGGTAGTGCAGAAAATAAAGGTTTAGGAACACAAATAAAAGAGCTAATTGATAATATGGGATTCTCTGATGGTGTTATTGGTCTTTATGAATCTTCTATGCAAGATAGGGAAGATGTATTAAATGAGGATAAAGAAAATGCTGAAGAAATATTAGATGCTAAATATACAGCTTTAGCTGCTCAATTTGGAACATATTCTGCAATTATTACACAATATGAATCATCTTTTTCAGGCTTAAGTTTAATGATTGAACAATCAACAGCATCTTCATAAGAATAAAAAATTATTTTATTCTTATCTTACAGATATTTAAGTAATTTAATACTATACTACTTAAATATTATTACAATACTATAACTAGATGGAGACCTAATATATGGGGATAGAAGCCTACAATCAACAAAATGCAGTATCAGATGATCCTTATGCTTTAATATTAAAGCTTTACGAGGGAGTTATTAAATATTTATCTTTTGTAAAAAGTGCAATTGAAGATGAAAATATTGAAGCAAAATTTACATATATCAATAAAGCAATTGCAATATTTGATGAATTAAGAAATGTTCTTGATTTTGATGGTGGAGATGTTGCTTATTATTTAGATGGTTTATATTTATATCAAATAGAAACACTATTCTCTGCAGGAGTTGATGATAATGTTAACTCAATAAATCAAGTAATAAAAGTTACTCAAGGACTAATAGACGCATGGAAAGACGAGACTGGTCTGTAAAAGCTCTTAAAGAATTAATTTATATTGATTCTTTAGACTCTAAAGATAAAGCTGATTCTTTAGTAAGATGGCATACTAAGCACCTAGAAGAAAACACAATTGAAGATTTCGATTTAGAAATTGAAGATTTAAAATACTTAAAAGAACTTTTTTTTAAAAATATTAATTTTTTAAAAAACTATAAAGAAGAATCTAGATTAGAACTTATTAAAATGAAAAAAATAAAGAGATTTCTAAAGAACTAAATCTTTTAGCTCAATTTCTTTTTCTTTTATATACGCTCTAATATTTTTAGGTATTTTTTGTACTCTACACTTTTCCTTAAATTTTTTATCCATAATCTGCTGTGATTTTGGAGATATCCAAAGAAAATCTTTTTTTATACTAATACAAACTTTATCAGATATAGTAATTTCTTTTTGTCTTAAAACTTCATATCTTTGAGCTTGTGAAAGTAAAATTCCTCTTTTCTTTAAAGATAAATCAATAAGTCTTATATTTAAATTTTCATCATTTAAATTTTTATATATTTCTAATTGAAATATTTTATAAAGAGGTTTAATTGAAATATTTAATGAGTTTACATCTTTTTCTAAGTATTTAAAGGAATTTTTTACACCCTCTTTATACTCATCTAAAAATCTGTCTGAAAAATTATGTCTAAAATAGTTTCTTTTATATTTTTCATCATAATTACTTTTATCTATGAAATACTTAATGCTATTTTCTTTAAGAAAACTCTTTAGTTCATCTTTTGAAACATCAAGTAAGGGTTTGTATGAAATATAAGATTCTAGCTCTTCATATTCCTTAAAAGCAATAAGTTCAACTAATCCTGCACCTTTGCTTAGTTGCATTAAAAACCATTCTAGTTTATCATTGAGTTGATGAGCTGTTATTAAAGTGTTATAAGAGTTTGCCTTGATTACTTCTTTAAAGAAATTATATCGGATATCTCTTGCAGTTTTTTCAAAATTGGATTTTGATTCTAAGTGTACTTCCTTGTAAAATATTTCTTTATTATATTTTAAAGCTAAATCTTTTGCGTATTGAAGTTCTTCTTTTGATTCTTCTCTTAAGTTATAATTTACAATTACAATATCAAAATCAATATTTTCTTTTAATAGTAAAAAAAATAGTGCAGTAGAATCAATACCAGCAGAAAATGCTAGTAAATTTTTTGACTCTTTTATTACAGAAAAATCTAAGTTCATAAATCTATAATCTATTTAATTACTGTTGCTAGTAATTTATCTCCAGATAGCTCAGTAACTCTTACTGAATAAATTTTCCCAAACTCAAGTTGTTTAGGATTATTTTCATCATATAATTCATTATCATTTATATAAATCTCACCATCAATATCAGGAGCCCAAGTAGTTTTTCTAGCACTTAGTAAAAATTCATGCTCATCGCTTTCTCCATCAATATAAACTTCAAAAGTTTTTCCAACTTCAGCTTCAAGTGATTCTTGTGTAGTTTGTGCAATAATTTCACCAATTTCATCTGCTCTATTATCTATTACTTCTTGCTCAATTAGCATATCTGATTTAGCAGCTGTTGTTCCTTCTTCAGTTGAGTAAGAAAATACATTAGCTCTATCAAATTTATAGTTTTTAATATATTCACATAAAGCTTCATGGTCTTCTATTGTCTCTCCTGGGTGACCTGCAATAAATGTTGTTCTTACAAAAGAGTTTGGTTTTGATTTCATATGATCCATTAATTCAATTAACTTTTCAACACCTTTTCCTCTTTTCATGATTTTAAGCATTGAAGGAGTTATATGTTGAAGTGGCATATCAAAATAGTTTTGGAAAACTTTTGAATCTGCAATTTTATCAATTAAATCTAAAGTTGTAGTTGATGGATAAAGATATAAAATTCTTGCAGTTTTAATACCTTCGATTTTTTCAACTTCAGATATAAGTTGTTCTAAGCCATCTTTTTGGTCTTGGTCTCTTAAAAACGATGAAGAGTCTTGAGAAATAAAAGTAAAGTCAGTATAACCTTTTGATACTAGTGAACTTACCTCTTTTACAAGTGATTGAAGTGTTCTAGAGTGAAGTTTACCTTTAAAACTAGGAATTGCACAGAATGAACATGCTTGATTACATCCTTCACTTAATTTTACATAAGCATGATAAGAAGAACCTGTTATTACTCTTTCATTTGTATCTGATGCTAAAAATACTTGATTTGTAAAAGCACTTCTTTTTTCATTTACAAGCTCATCAATTTTGTCATAATCCCCAACACCTGTAAAAATATCAACTTCAGGTATCTCTTTTTGTAACTCTTCTTGATATCTTTGTGTTAAACAACCAGCAACAACAAGAACTGATTCTTCTTTTCTTTGGTCATGTAAATCTAAAATAGTATTAATACTCTCTTCTTTAGCAGAGTCAATAAAACCACAAGTATTAACAATTAATACATCAGCACTTGTTGCATCATCGCTTATTTTATACTCTTTTAGTTTTCCTAGCATAATTTCAGAATCAACAAGATTTTTCGTACATCCAAGAGATACTAAATGTAAAGATTTTTCAGGATTTTGTGTAGTAAATTTCATATAAAGTAGTTACCTTAGTTTTTATGCAATTTTAACATAAAACTAATAATATAAGATAAAATAAAGAATAGAGCTTATCTATTCTTTATTTATAAAGTGTTATTTAGCTTGAATACCTTCAATTTCAATATCAAGTTTGATTTCGTTTCCAACAGTTAATCCACCAGCTTCTAATACTTTATTCCAAGTAATACCAAAGTCTGTTCTATCTATTTTTCCACTTAAAGCAAATCCTGCTCTATTATTTCCCCATGGATCTTTAATCGTTCCACCATTATCAAACTCTAACTTGATGTTTTTTGTAACACCTTTCATTGTAAAGTCACCATAAACATCATCTCCATCAACTTTTGTTAATTTAAATGTAATTAATGGGAATTTAGCTGCATCAAATAATTCTGGTTCTTTTAAGTGTGCATCTCTTTTTGCATTGTCAGTATTAATTGAAGCTGTTTGAATCTCTCCATTTAAAGATACTAATTTTTTTGTTTTTTCATCATATTCAAATGAACCAGTAAAGTCATTGAAGTTTCCTTTTACATTTGAAATCATTAAGTGTTTAACTTTAAATCCCATATTTGAATGACTTTTATCTACATTATAAGTACCTGCAAATAATGTTGAAACTAATAGTGCTGAAACAAGTGTTAATTTTTTTAAATTCATATTTTTATCCTTAATTAAATTATTATAATTAAAAATATATCATAGAAAAACTTAAAAATATCTTTCTAGAAAGACACTTGTTATAATCTTATTTTTTATGTATAATAAATTTATGAAAATAGAAGAATTAGATAGTGATATTAAAAGACACAAAATTAAATCTCCAAATACTTATCATGATATTATAAATGTAACGGTTCCTTTTTATATGTTATATGGGAAACTTTTAAATGCAATTACATCAGTACAAGAACAGAAATTTAATATCTCAAATAGTGAATTAGATGTTTTAGGTTCTTTAAAAATGTCTGGAGGAGTTGATTGTACTTTAAGTCCTACTGCACTGTATGAAAGATTATTATTCTCTTCTGGTGGGATGACAAAGGTTCTAAAAAAGCTTGAAGAAAAAGGGTTTATTGAAAGAGTACATAACAGTAATGATAAAAGAAGCAAATTAGTTAAATTAACACAAAAAGGTGCTCTGATTTTAGATAAAACATTAAAAGCAGTTATTCAAGAAGAAAATAAAGTTTTTGCAAATTTAAATGATGAAGATAGAATAGTTTTCAAAAACCTTTTAGTAAAAGCACTAAAAGATTAAAAGAAAATATTGAAAACTAAAGCCAAATATTATCTAATAGTCTTGTTTTCCCAAATCTTACTACTATTAGAATAATACTATTTTTTAATTCAATTTTATTTATTTCATTAAACTCTCTATCTACGATAGCTACATATTCTACATCTAAGTTTTTCATAATCTCAAGTATTTTATTTTTTATAATAGTTGTATTTAATTCACCTTTAGCTACTAAAGCTCCTGCTGAATATAAGGATTTTGAGATTAATAATGCTTCACTTCTTTGTTCAGTACTTAAGTATACATTTCTAGAACTAAGTGCTAATCCGTCATTTTCTCTTACTATTTCACAAGGAACAATATTGATTGGAAGAAATAAATTTTTTACCATTTGAGAAATCAATGAAAGTTGTTGCGCATCTTTTTTACCAAAATATGCATTTGTAGCTTGAACAATTCCAAATAGTTTTAAAACAACCTGTAAGACACCATCAAAATGTCCAGGTCTAGTAAGTCCTTCTAAAATATAGCTTTTATTTGGAGCTTTTACTAAAACTTCTTCTTTTGAATACATAGTTGAAATTTCAGGCATAAATAAATAATCAACTTTACAAAGTTCACATATTCTTTTATCTGCTTCATCACGTCTAGGATATGCATCTAAATCTTCTCCTGGAAGAAACTGTGTAGGATTTACAAAAATTGAAACAATTACTATTTCATTTTCTAATCGGGCTTTTTTTATAAGTGAAATATGTCCATCATGTAAAGCTCCCATAGTTGGAACAAAACCAACATTTGAACTTATTGTTTTTCGTATATTTTGTAATTGTTCAATAGTTTTTAATATTTGCAAAAAATCATCCTTATTTTAGAATTGAGATTATATCAATTTTGAGTTTTACTTTCAATATTTTTTAATATACCTATTAATATGTATCCAAAACCAATTTCTATAATACAAAGTATTTGACTAAAAAATCTAAGTTGTTCTGAATTTAGAAACATTGATAGAAACAATAAAAATATAGAAGTTAAAAATAATACATTTGCGTGTAGTTCATAAATTTTTGTTTTTATTAAGTAAGAAAGAATTAATGAGAATATGGAAATTATAAAAATCCATAAAGTATAAACAAAACTATATTCATCTATTTTTAAAGATAAGATACTAAAAATACTCATAAAAATAAAAATACTAATAGCTATTTTAAAAATAAATATTTGCATGGAAGTAAAGTTTTTAATTTGCATTAATAGGTTTTGTTTTTTTGTTAATTTGTAATCAATAAAAAGTCCAAGAAATATAAAAAGAGTTATAAATACAATACCAAAAACTAAAGAATAAGATAAAAGAGTTTGAGAAAATGTAAATAAAAAACTAGCAATTACTCCCCAAGTAATTAAAGCCCTATAATCATAGGGAATAAGATTCTTATTTCCCATCATAGTTTGGATTTAATTTAAGTAGAACTAAATCTGCAATCATATTTCCAATTAATGTTAAAAATGCTCCAATAATTAATATTCCCATAATCACTGGATAATCATGACTTAAGGCACTTTGAAAAAATAATAATCCCATTCCATCTATTGAGAAAATAGTTTCAAGTATTACTGAACCTCCAATAATTCCTGGAAGTGAAAGTCCTAAAAGTGTAATAACAGGAGGATATAAATTTGGTAAAATATAATATCTTAAAATTTGTTTATTGCTTAGACCACGAGAACGTGCAAAAAATATGTAATCAGATTTTAGTATTTCAATTGTAAGTGAACGAATATACAGAGTCAAACTACCAATTCCTCCAAAAACAATAATTGTAATTGGCAAAATTAAATGCCAAGCATAATCTAAATAGTAATTTAAACTTCCATCATCTGGAACTGAATGTAATCCTGCAATTGGTAAAACCTCAAAAGTTATTGAAAATATTAAAACAGCTAAAAGTGCAAGATAAAAAGAGGGCATTGAAAAACTAATAAGTGATAATTGACCTGTAAATTTATCAAAAAAACTGTTTTTATTTAAAGCTGCTTTAATTCCTAGGTATAAAGATAAGACAAAGATTAGAAGCATTGATATTATATTAATAATTAAAGTTATTGGTATTCGTGTTAATATCTCATCTTTTACCATTGAACCACTAGCAAAAGATATCCCAAAATCTAATTGGATTATTGCTATAACCCATGAGTAAAATTGCATATATAAGGGTTTATCAAGACCGTAAATTGCTTTTAATTGTGCTACAGATTCTTCTGTTATGTTAGGGTTTAATGCACCACTTGCAAAAAAAGAGTTAGGAGCTAAATTAATTGCTAAAAAAGATATTAGGCTAATAATAAAAAGCATAACAAGTAAATATAAAATCTTTTTAAAAAATAATTTCAAGTACTTTTACTCTCCTGTAATAACTAGACTATATAAATATATATTTATAAGAAAGGGTATTCTACCATTTGTTATGTTATTTTATTCTAATAGGCTTTTTATTGAAGCTTTAATATCTTTAAATAAAAGTTCTTTTTCTTTATGTTCTAACTTTTTATTCTCTAGTTTTTCTAAGGATTTACAAATATCATCTAATGATACATTTAAACAAGAGTTTTTAATATAGTGAGCTTTAAAAGATATATTCTCTACATCTTTTTTTTGTATATTCTCTTCTAATTCTTTAATATCTTTTTCAATATTCTCTTTGAATTTATTAATAATCAAACCAACAATACTTTCACTAATCCCAAGTTTATTGATAATTTTATTTTTATCAAAGGATGTTTTTTTAGTCAGTTTTGCTGATTCTTGCTTTAAGAATTTTTCAAATATATTTTTAAGCTCTTTTATCTTTATAGGTTTACTTAAATAATCATCCATCCCAATATTAAGAAACTTCTCTTTGTCTCCTTTAATTGCATTTGCAGTTAATGCAATTATTGGTGTAATTTCAAGATTATTCTCTTTTTCATATAGTCTAATTTGTTTGAATGCTTCTATCCCATCCATAATTGGCATATTTATATCAGTTAATATAAGACTGTATTTACTTTTTTTGTACTCTTCTAAAGCTTCTAGTCCATTATCTTTTATATTAAATTCTAAACCAAAATCTTCAAGTATATATTTTATTAGTTCTTGATTTGCCAAATTATCTTCAGCAACAAGTATCTTTCCTTTGTATTGTTGTTTTTCAATAATTTCTTTATTTTCTAACTGTACTTTATTTTTTTTGCTAAGTAGATTTTGTAAGCAATCATTTAATTTTGATGGATAAAAAGGTAGTGATATAATCTCTTCATTTCTTAGTTTATTGATTTTTTGAATGCTATTTTCATTTTCTACAAGAATTAATAATGTATTATTTGGATGTTTTTCTCTAAGAGTATTTAACTTCTCTTCAGAAGTAAAGCAAGTAAGTAAGATATCAAAGTTTTTATCTTCATTATTAATGTTTCCAAATAAATCTATATATCTTTTTATATACTCAAATAACTTATCTTCTTTATTATCAATTTTAAATTTAATATTAGAGATAAACTCTTTTTGTGATAAATCACTATCTTCACAAACTTCAAAAGCTAAGGTGAAACTAAAAATTGAACCTTCATTTATTCTACTTTGAACTTCTATTTTTGAACCTAAAGAGTTAATAATATGATTAGAAATACTTAGTCCTAAGCCTGTTCCTGAGAATTTTTTATTTGAGTTATTATCTAATTGTATAAATGGATCAAAAATTGACTGTAGTTTTTCTTCTTTAATCCCAATTCCAGAGTCTTCAATTTTAAATTTTAAAGTAGCTATATTTTTTTCAAGTTTTTCTAGTAAAATACTAATATGTACAGTTCCTTCTTCAGGAGTAAATTTAATAGCATTACTAATTAAATTTGATAAAACTTGCTTTAATCTTAAGCCATCTGTCTTAATATATAAAGGAACCTCTTTATCTATATCAAAAACTAATTTAATATTTTTTTCATTAGCTCTTCTAGAAAACAACTCTATTACATGCTCACTAATAAAATAAATATCACTTTTTTCATAAGTAAGATTAAAATTACCACTTTTTATTTTTGATACATCTAAAATATCATTAATTATTACAAGCAGTGAATTTGCACTACTATTTATAATATCTGCTTGTTTCTGATTTTGATTGGCTAGTTGTTTTGAATTACTTAATAAATCAGAAAAACCAATTATTGCATTTAAAGGAGTTCTTATTTCATGTGACATATTAGCCAAGAAAGTTGATTTTGCCTCATCTGCTCTTTGTGCTTTTTCTAAGGCATTGTATTGAGTTTGTAATAAGGATTTTATACTACTTGCCATCTTATTAAAAGAGTTTTCTAGTTTTCCTATTTCATCATTTGAAGTTATAGGAATTCTATATTCAAAATCATTTTCTGAAAATTTCTTAGTACCTAGTAAAATATTTTCTAATTTTGAAGTAATATAATTAGAAATCCAAAGTGCAATTATAATTATTAGAACTATCATTATAAATGTAATTACTGATAATTCATTAATTAATGAGTTAATAAATTGTTCAATTTCAATTTTATTATCATTTACAATCTCTTGCATTTGATTAGTTTGCTTATGTAAAATCTTTGTTACATTACTTTTTGTTTTATTTGCTGCTGCATGAAACTCATCAACATTCGCCCCAATTGTAACAAAACCAAAACCTCTTTTTGTTTTTCCATATTTGCCTGTATAGTATGGAATAGAAGCTGCAGTTGATAGTTTCCAAACTTTACTCCAATAGATAATAAAAGAGCCATATCCTCCATTTTGTGTTAATTCCATCCAGCCTTTACACTGAGGTGCAAAGTTTAAATAACGACAATCCAAGCCAACATTTCCATCTTTTAATAGTTGAGGAATATTTGGCTTTTTCTTTAAACTTTGTTCTTCAAATGTAGGATAGTCTTTTAGAAAATCATTTATCTCTTTATTAGAGTTTTCAAACTTTAAAGCTAAATCAGAACTTAGCCAAGGCATTTGTCTTTTTCCTGTTTCTTTATCAAACCCAGCTATAAAATAATCTCTTGGATGTGAAATATTTCTACCTTCAAAATCCCACATAAAAGCATAATTTCCTTTACTTGCATCAGAAATATTTTGTGTTGGATCTGCAGTTGTTGGATCTTTTGTATCTGTAAATTGCATTAAGTGTTCATGATCTAAGGCAAGTGAAATATATCCTACTTTTTTGTTCTCTTTAAATACTGGTGTAATAAATCTTACTATTGCTTCAAATTTTTTTCCATTAGGGTTTTCTTTTCCTGCGTAAGCATGATTTTGTGGATTAAAATCAATATTTAGTTTTTTTGCTTTTTCTTTTGTAAAGGTACCAATTACATTTGATTTTACATACTCTCCAATTACTTCAGAAACATATATTTCATCTTTTTTTAGTTTTTTAATTTCTTTAAAATAAGTCTCTGAATTAATATAAGTATTGTTTTTATTTGAAATATCTTTTAAGTTTTTATCAATTTGAGATATTTTATAAAGCTCTTTTCCTCTTAAATTAAAATATGAAACTTCTTTATAAATAGGAATTGATTTTTTTTGTAAAATAAGAGGATCTGTGAAGTTAAACTCTTTTTCATTATCTTTTAATACGGATTTTTCATTTTCTCTTTTTACCTTTTTAGGTACTTTTGAACTTATCCATTTACTATTTTTTTCATCATAAATATAATCTTCATGAATTATTATATCTCTATTTTTTGTTGTATAAAAGCTCTTAAGAATTTCATTATTTAGAGGGATTTTTGATAAAAATAGTATATCTTTATCTCTTTCATATAAAAAATCTGCAACTTTACTTGCAATTTCAAAGGATATTTTTTCTATAGCATATTGAGATTTTTTGTCTAAGTTTTTTATACTATCTTCAATAGATGCATTTGCAGTATTTAAAACAATTTCTTTATTTTTATTAAAAAGATAACGTGTACTATTTTGTACATATTTTTCGAGGTTAAGAACTCCAATATAAGCAATATATGCAATGAGAAGTAAAGGAATTATTTTTATAACAATAAAAAGTAAAATTAGCTTTATTTTAATACTTAAATTTTTCAAATAATATCCTAGTATATTTATTTATGCTTCTATAAATGAGTTATAAATTTTGCTAACTTCCTCTATGTTTTTTACAAATAAATCTACTAAATCAGGATCAAAATGCTTTGAACTCTCTTCTTGTAGAAACTCTAAGGCTTTTTCGAAATCCCAAGCTTTTTTATATGGTCTATGTGATGTTAGTGCATCAAAAACATCAGCAATCGCAACAATTCTTCCATAAATATGAATATCATCTGCTTTAGAACCTTTTGGATAACCTGAACCATCAAATTTTTCATGATGATGTAATGCAATAGTTGCACCTGCTTTTAAATAATCACTTTTAGAATCTTTTAAAATCTCATATCCGATTAAAGCATGAGTTTTCATTATTTCAAATTCATTTTCATCTAATCTACCAGGTTTTAAAAGAATTTTATCTTCAATTCCTACTTTACCTAAATCATGAAATGGAGCTGCATGAAATATCAAATCTTGCTCTTTTTCGCTAAGTCCATACTCTTTTGCTAAAAGTTTTGAATAATGAGATACTCTAGCAACATGAGATGCAGTTTCTGGATCTTTATATTCAGCAGTTTTTCCTAAAATTTTTAGTGTTTCATGTTCTCTTTTTATAAGATCTTTTGTGGCTTTTTCAACTTCACTTTCTAACAGTTTTGCTTTTGATTCTAATAATATTTTGTTTTGATAGTTTGATAATAAGTTTTCTACTCTTGCTTCAAAAACTAGAGCATTTACAGGTTTACTTAAAAAATCACTAACTCCTAAATCAAAAGCTTTTTTATGAATATTCTCGTCATCTCCTGCTGCTGTAATCATTATTATTGGTATATTTTTTTTGTTTTTTCTAAACTCTTCAATAAATTCTAAACCATTAATATTTGGCATCATGTAATCTATCAATATCATGTCTACATTATTTTGTAAGCAGTACATTAAAGCTTCAAGAGGTTCCATAAAACTTTTTACATTTAAATTCATATCATTACATATTATTTCAATAGAAAAAAGATTATTTTCATTATCATCGATTGAAACAATATTCATATTTTCAAAACTCACAAGAAAGCCTTTGTAGGTTATTTTTTATATATAATATAGTTTTTTCTTTTAAAATACAATATAACAACTGTTAACTTAACCTATAATTTGGTATAATTAGTTAAAAACTAAGGTTACATGTATGAGCTCATTTAAAGTTATTTTTGTTTTTATGATATTAATTTCTTCTTTTTCTTATGCAAAAGCAAAAACTGAACTTCTCTTTTATATAGGGATTACAATGGTTAATCCAATTAAAGAGTTATCAAATAATTTTGAAAAAAAATATGATTGTAAAATTAATATTCTTCAAGGTGGAAGTGAAGATTTATATAATAGTATAAAATCAAGTAATCAAGGTGATTTATATCTTCCTGGTTCTTTGTCATATAGAACTAAATATTTAAAAGAAAAGCTTTTATTAGATTCAAAATTTGTAGGTTTTAATAAACTTTCATTACTTGTAAAAAAAGGTAATCCAAAAAATATAAAAGCATCACTTAGTGAACTTACGAATGAAAATTTAAATGTAGTCTTAGGAAATGACCAAAGTAGCAGTGTAGGAAAAGCTTCTAAAAAAGTTTTAGTAAAAAATAAATTATATAAAAAAGCAATTTTAAATACTCTATTTTTGGCTTCTGATTCAAGAAATTTGATAAATTCTATTAAAGAAGGAAAAGCTGATTTAATTTTAAATTGGCATGCTACTACATTTTGGGATGGAAATAAAAACTTTGTTGAACCTTTAGTACTAGAAGATAAATATACAAATAAATCTGCACTTGTATTGAATCTTTTAGAAACTTCTACAAATAAAGAATTAACAAGAAAATTTATGGATTATGCTTCTTCACTTGAGGGAAGAAAAGTTTTTGAAAAATACGGTTTTCTTGATATTAATGATATAAATAACTTTGAAAAGATAGCTTTAGATGTTAAAAAATAATACAATATATCAAGGTTTAACGGCTTTAATAATAACTTTCTTTTTAGGGTATGTTGGAATTATCATAATTCATAATGTATTCTCAGATATTGTAAAAACACTTGATTATAATGTGAAAAATGAGTATTCAAGATATAAAATAGGTGAGTATGTTTTAAAAGAAATTGCTTCAATTGAAACTAATTATTATAAGATGGGACTTATTACAAAAATTAGAGCAATTAAGCCTATTCAAGAAAAAATTAATGATGAAATTGAAGATATAAAAAATGCAATAAGAGTTTTAGAAGTTGGTGGTACTCTTAATAATCATATAAAATTAAATCTACTAGAAGCTGAAATAGTTACAGATAGAGTATATTTTAACGTAGATAATTCAATAAAACATTATACTTTTGAATCAATAGATCTTCTTCCTAAACTTGATGAGCTAACTCTTAAACTTTCAAAAATGGAAGATATTATGAAGATTAAACTTGCATATACTTCAAATAAAAATATAGAAATATCAGAAGATGAGATATTTAAAGTAAAACTTTTTTTTAAACAATTACCTACTTTGTTTATTAGAATGAAAGAGAATGCAAGTAGACTTTTACATGATAGTAAAAAAAATATTGACTTACTTGAAAATAATATAAAAGAAGAGAAAGTTTATTATAGAAAACTTGAATACTTATTTACTTTTTTTGTAATGACAATTGTTTTATTACTTGGAATTTTTGTTATAAAGCAAATTCTTAATAAAAGTAAAGAGTTAGAAGAAATTACAAACAAGGCAAAATTATCAGAGCAAGAAGCTTTAAAAGCAAACCAATCAAAATCTCAATTTCTTGCAAATATGTCACATGAAATACGAACACCACTAAATGCGATTATAGGTTTTTCAAATATATTAGCAAAATCAGAATTAGAAAAAAAAGATAAAGAAAAAGCAAATATTATTTCAAAGAGTGCAACTGCATTATTAAATATAATAAATGATATTTTAGATATTTCAAAAGTTGAAAGTGGAAAATTTGAGATTTCAAAAACAGAATTTAATCTTAGAGATTTTTTAGAACAAATAGTACATTTATACTCTATTACTACAAAAGAAAAAAATATCAGATTTGTATATTTATTTGATAGTAAAATACCAAATTTTATAACAAGTGATGAAACAAAATTAAAGCAAGTACTTTCAAATATTTTAAGTAATGCAATAAAATTCACACCAAAAGATGGAAAAGTCTTATTTGAAGTAAAATTAATAAAATTAGAAGATGATATTGCAAAAATAGAATTTTCTGTTAAAGATGAGGGAATTGGTATATCTTTAGATGATCAAAAGAAAATTTTTGAGCCTTTTTCTCAAGCAGATGGATCAATTTCAAGAAAATTTGGTGGTACTGGTTTAGGTTTAGCAATTAGTTTAAGTATTGTAAAAATGCTTGGTTCTGAAATCAAACTTGAAAGCCAAATAGATGAAGGTAGTAGATTCTATTTTGATTTAGATCTTCAAGTATCAAAAGAAAATTTAGAAGAGAAAAAGTTAAAATATCATTTTGCACTATGTAATATTATTAACGATAAAGAAAATATTAGAAATCATTTAAAAGATGTTCTTAAAGAGTTTGGAGTAATTCATGATAATGATGAAGATATTGAAAAGAGTGAATATATTGATTTAATCTTTTGTTTTGGAGACCCACAGTTTTTTGAAAAACTTTCAAGAAGAAAAAAAAGATTTAATTGTCCTGTAGTATATGTAGGAAATATGGAAAAAATAGACAATAACAATATAATGAAACCTTTGATGGATTATTATTTAGATGTACCTATTTATGGCTCAAAAGTATTTAATATTTTAGCTGAAGCTAAATCAATAGAAAAAACAAAAGAGAAAGAAAATCAAGAGTATATTTTTAATGCAAAGGTTTTAGTTGCAGAAGATAATACAAATAATCAGTTATTAATAGAGTTGATACTTAAAGATTTAGGTTTAGATGTTTGTATTGTAGAAAATGGTAAGTTAGCTTATGAAAAATATAAAGAAGAAAAGTTTGACTTAGTTTTCTTAGATATAAATATGCCAATAATGGATGGCTTAGAATCTCTAAAATTAATAAGAGAGTATGAAAAAATCAATAAGAACTATACACCAATAATTGCACTAACTGCTAACTCAATAAAAGGTGATAAGCAAAAATACTTAAAAGCAGGAATGGATTTTTATTTAAGTAAGCCTATTGTAAATGAAGAACTTGTAAAGATTTTATCTACTTATTTAGAAAAAAAAGTGATTAAAAAAACAAAGGTGATAAGCAATGATATTGTAGAATATGCTATTACAGACATTAATATAGAACTTGTTGCAAAAAAGATTGGAATGAGTGAAAATATAGCAATAAAAATAATAGATAAATTCAAATCAAATATTGTAAAAGATATGAAGGATTTTGAAAATATTATTAAAAATGAAGATAAAAATGAGATATCACAAAAAGCACATTATTTAAAAAACTCATGTCTTAATGTTGCTTTAGATAATGCTTGTAAAATACTAGAGGAACTAGAAGCAGTAGAAATATCAAACTTATCAGTTATTCAAATAGAAGAGAAGTTTGAAAATTTAAAGACATTGCTTTTTAGCAATAAATAAAATTAGGTTAAAAATGACAGGTATCGATATAACTTCAATAAATAGAATTAAGAAAATGTATGAAAAGTTTGGTAGACGAGCTTATGAAAAATTTTTAAGTGAAGAAGAAATAGAATTAGTAAAAAGACCCGAAACTGCTGCTGGTTTTTGGGCTGCGAAAGAGGCTGCTAGTAAAGCAATTGGTACAGGAATTGGAGCTGATTGTTCTTTTCATGATATAAAAATTACAAAGACAGCTAAAGGTGCTCCAAAACTAAAGTATAAAAAAAAGGTACGTAAAAAGTTTAATATTAAAGAATCTCATGTTTCAATAACACATGATGAAGGATTTGCAATAGCTGTTGTAAATAACATCTTGAAATAATTCATCATGCTTTTTGGGAGTGTTAGAAAGTAGCTTTTAAACCTGTATAGAAATATGTTCCAATATTTGTACCTAAATCTTCATCAATTTGTTCATCAAAGATATTATCAATTCCTCCATATACTTGAACATGCTTATTGATTTTATAACTAGCACCTAGATCAACAAGATTATATGAATCTGCTTTTGTAGTATTTAAAGTATCAGTATATTGCTCCCCTATATATCTAAGCATTAAATTTGTTGCTAAGTTTTGAGTAATTTTATAGTTTGAATTTAAAGATGCAGAAATGTCTGGCGTGTATGTAAGCTCTTTAGAATTACTTTCATTTTCTGTTTTTAAATAAGTTAGATTAAATCCTATATCAAAATTATCACTAAAATCATATCCTAAAGCTAATTCTGTTCCTTTTATATCCACTTGTGAAAGATTCTCAGAAGTATAATATTTAGCTGCTCCTGAACCATAAGAAACTAATGAAATTTTGTCTTTTATTTTATTGTTAAATAATGTAAGCTCCGATGTGAATGAATTAAATCTATTAGATAATGAAACTTCAAAAGTCTCTGATTGCTCTGGTTTTAAATCATAAGCTGTAGTTTTTGGTCCAAAGATAACATCCGAACCAAATCTTTTACCGTCTTTAAACAAAGGAGAAACAACATATAGCTCCGCAATATCAGGTGATCTATATCCTTGTGCATAATTAACTCTTAAGTTTGTATTATCGTTTAAGTTTTTTATAATTCCTGCTTGGAACGTGATTTTATTTTCAGCATTTGAAATATTGTCATATCTTGCACCAATTGTGGCATTTAATGTATCAGAAAATTCAATTTCATCTTGTACAAAAAGAGATTTATACTCAATAGTTTTTGTAATAAATTCACTTGAAGCAGGATTTGGATTTATTGCTCCTGATTCTCTCTTTTCTTTTCTATATTCAATTCCTGATGTAATAAAGTTTGAATCATTTAAAGCATATTTTAAATTTGAATCAAGTGTATCTATTGTTACATTTGCACTAAACTTTTTATTTGTTGGACCAGAAAAATTAATAGGATCAGTTTCATTTCTTTTTTTATAATAAGATCTATATACTTTGGTATCTATAGATAAATCATCATTTATAATATAATCTAAATCAAAAGAAGCATCAATTCTTCTATTTTTATCTTTTGAATTTACAGGAGTATTTTTAATTAAAGCAAGACCACCACTTGTAGTTTTTGCATTTCCCATATATTGTCCTTCAGTATTTTCAATAAAATAGTTTAAATCCATTCCTATTTTTAAATCATCACTTAAATCTTTTTCTAATCTTGTACCAATTGTTTTAACAGTAGATTCATCTCTATAAGTGACAGCTTGTTTTCCTGCTATATTATCCAAAGCATGAGCATTATTAGCTGCACCACTTGTAGGATCTGTTGCTTGTTGTGAATAAGATTTTGATACTGTAAATGGACTTGTATCATTTATAGAACCATAAACTTTATATTTTATGCTTTCATTTTTACCCATCGTGTTAAAATTAATATTTTTATTTCTAGCTTCATTATTTTTATTTGCACCATATTTCATATCTATTGATGTAGTATTATGATCTATTTTCTTTGTGATGATATTTATTACACCACCAATTGCATCAGAACCATATAAAGTTGACATAGAACCTTTTACAATCTCAATTCTCTCTATCATAGAAGCAGAAATTCTTGTCATTTCATAAGGACTTTCAGTCTCTGCTGATAACCTTTTCCCATCAATTAAGATAAGTGTTCCATTAGCACCAACACCTCTTAGTGAAATAGAAGCTTTTGATTTTGCACTTGGATGTGGAAAGTTTCCAAATTGGGCATTTATAGAAGGTATTTTTTTAAGTACAGTATCTAGTGTTGAAGCACCTGTTTTTTCTATATCTTCTTTACTTATAACTATAATAGAAGCACTAACCCCATCTATAGATTTTTCTGTTTTTGTTGCAGTTGTAACTTTGATTTCTTCTAATTGTGCAGCGTAGGTATTAGTAAGTAAACTAAGACAAGTGATTGTTGAAAGTAATATTTTCTTATGCATTTTTTTCCTTTAATGTGATATTGATTATCAATGATGAATACTAGCAATAGTTTTCTTAAATTAATATAATTTCGATAATCATTATTATAATTAAATGTAATTTAAGATGTTTTGTATTAGTATTCAAAAAAACAAAGGATTGAAAATGTTAAAAAAGATAATTATATCATTTGCTTTACTTCTTGTAGTAAATATAAATGCAGACGAAAAACTAGAAAAAATAGTTTTAAGTGGTCCAGTTGCTTCTGTTTCTCATCCACTTATCCATATGGTAAAAACAGGTGCGTTAAATGACATTGCAAAAAATGTTGAATTTAAACTTTGGAAAAATCCAGATGAATTAAGAGCTTTAACTTTAAGAAATAGAGCAGACTTTATTGCAGTTCCTATAAATGTAGCAGCAAATCTTCATAATAAAGGTGTAGATATAAAACTTCTGAATGTTTCAGTTTGGGGGATATTAGGAATGATTACAAGAGATAAAACACTTAAAACTCTTGCAGACTTTAAAGGAAAAGAAATAGCAATGCCTTTTAGAGCTGATATGCCTGATATTATTTTTGAAGAACTTGTAAGAGCTCAAGGAATGGATCCTAAAAAAGATTTTAAACTCAAATATATGAGTAATCCTTTTGATGCTATGCAAAATTTAATTTTAAGACAAGTTGATCATGCACTTTTAGCAGAACCTGCAATTTCAATTGCTTTAAAGAAAACAGGTTCATTTCCTTTAAAACTAATTGCACCTGATTTATACAGAAGTGCTGATTTACAAGATGAGTGGGGGAAAGTTTTTAATGTAGAAGCAAAAGTTCCACAAGCGGGTATGTCTGTTATTGGAGATATGATTTTAAATAAAAAGGTAATAAAAAGATTTAATGAAGAGTATGAAAAATCATTAAACTGGTATAAAAACAATCCAAAAGAAGCTGCAAAAATGGTTGTTGAAGAAATGCCAATGCTTGATGAATTAGGAGTTGAAGAGAGTATTAAACATGTGCAACTAAATACAGTAAGCGCACAAGATTCAAAAGCTGATTTAGAGTTTTTCTATAAATTATTAGAAAAAAACAATCCTAAGACAATAGGTGGAAAACTACCTAGTGATAGTTTTTACTTCTAGTAATCATGACATTATTTATCACAGCAAAAATTATACATATTTTATCAGCGATTTTTTTTATAGGTGTTGTGAGTTTTAGAACATTCATAATGCCTGTATTAAAAAATACATATGATAAAAGTGCTTATCAAAAGATTGATATGATGATAGGAATAAGAGCTAGAAATATTATAAAAATTAATAATATATTTCTTATTATTAGTGGGCTTTACTTACTTAGTTTTCATTTAGATGCTTTTACAATATTATTATTTTTTAAAGCTCTTGTAGGTTTAATAGTAGCACTTGGCTTTTATTTTGTGCCTGTTATTATGAAGAGGTTTACGCATATAGTTTGGTTTTCTCCTTTCTTTCATTATCTATATTTTAGTTTGATGATTTGTGTTGTTATAATTTCTCAAATTGTGTTTTATATATAAACAATGTAAATATTGATATTAATCAAGGAAAGAATAAATATCTTTAGATAAGATTTTAAGAATGATTATCATTAACATATTTATCGTAATGATAAAACTACAGATTAAGGACTTTTAGTGAAATTTATTATAAAAATATTAAAAGATTTTCCCGCATATTTATGGAGTGGTTGGGGAGCAATTGCTGCAATATTTCTTTTCATTGCTTCATGGGATGTCGGAAATCAAGTTTATGGAAATCTTGTACTTCCCTCACCACTAGAAACTTTTCAAACTTTATATTTAATGCTTCAAGATGAATTAGTAATCCAAGAGATAAAAACTACTTTATATCGAGCAGGAGTTGGTTTTGGAAGTTCTTTAATTTTTGGTTCTATTTTAGGACTTCTTGCAGGTTTCTTTGCAACAGCTTCTATGATGAGTCGACCTATTGTTACTATTTTAATGGGAATGCCTCCAATTGCTTGGATTGTTTTAGCAATGATTTGGTTTGGAATGGGTGATGAAACGGTTATCTTTACAGTTATCATAGCTTCTTTTCCTATTATTTTTGTTGGAGCCTTACAAGGAACTAGAACTTTAGAGGGTGATTTAAAAGAGATGGCGGATAGCTTTAATCTGCCTTGGCATATGAAGTTTATGGATATTTATTTTCCACATATCTTTTCTTATATTTTCCCAGCTTGGGTAAGTGGTCTTGGAATGGCTTGGAAGATAGTTATTATGGCTGAATTACTTGCAACTTCAGATGGTATTGGAGCTTCACTTGCAGTTGCTAGAAGCCAACTTGACACTCCAACAGCTTTAGCACTGGTTACTATTATGATTAGCTCACTGATGTTTATTGAATATATTATTTTAGAACCAATTAAAAGAGAGGTTGAGTTATGGCGAAGCTAGAAGAAGCAAATAATCTAAATAATGCAATTAATAAAGAAGTGGAAAGCCTAGAAGTAGAAAGATTAAATCATAACTTTGGTTTTACACAAATACTAAAAGATATAAACTTTTCTATAAAAAAAGGCGAGGTTTTATCTGTAGTTGGACCCTCAGGTGGTGGAAAAACTACTTTGATGCACTTATGTGCAAATCTTCTTGATGTTGAAGAAGGAAGTATTAAAAACTCTTTTACAAGTTCAGCTTTTGCTTTTCAAGAGGCAAGACTGCTACCATGGAAAAATGTTATTGATAATATTTCACTTGGACTAATTGCAAAAGGTACTAAAGCCAATATTGCAAAGAAAATGTCTGAAGAAATAGCTTTAAAGTTTGGTTTAGAAGAAGAAGATTTTGATAAATTTCCAAAAGATTTAAGTGGAGGAATGAAACAAAGAGTCTCTTTTGCAAGAGCTTTAGTGGTTGAACCTTCATTGCTTTTTTTAGATGAACCTTTTTCAGCTTTAGATATAGGTTTAAAAATGGAATTGCAAGCACATTTAATCCAAATGGTAAAAGAGAAAAATTTAACTATTTTATTTATTACCCATGATTTAATGGAAGCAATTAGACTAAGTGATAAGATACTTTTACTAGAAGCTGATCCTGGGCATATAATAAAAGAATTTACTTATGATTTAGCACAAGAAAGTAGAGATGATAAATTTGTTTATAACCAAACTGCAAAAATATTGCAAGATGAGACTATTATAAATACTTTTGAACTACAAGGAATAGGATTTAAATAATGGCAAATGAATTAAATGAAAATAAATTAAATAAAGAGCAGCCTTTACATGCTACAAATCACTATTTGTATTATCCTGATGAAAAAAATATACCTCCTTATTTAGCATATGGATTTAGACCTGTATTTTTATTACTAGCTCCTTATATGGTAATTTCAATGATATTATGGGGATTAGTTTGGAGTGGAGTTTTAAGTATACCTTTTATGAATGACACTTTAACTTGGCATATTTATGAAATGTTATTTGGAATATTAACAGCTGGAGTTATGGCATTTTTAACAACAGGAATACCTGAACTTTTTCCAGGAATGGTTCCTTTTGTTGGACGAAGATTAAAAATTATAGTTGTTTTATGGATTTTAAGTCGTATTAGTTTTTGGACAATTGATATTACAGGTATTTATTTAGCTGCAATTTTAAATATTGGAATGCTTGTTTGGTTATTGTGGTTTGCAAAAGAAGCAGTTTTAGATCCACTTCAAAGACATGCAAGTTTAGGATATAGCTTAATAGTTATTTTAGCAATTGAAGTATGGTTTTTTGCATCAATGTTAGGCTTTGCAAGTACAAATGGACTTTCTATCTTAACTGTAGCAATTGGTGCAATTGTAATCCTAGTTTTACTTGCTTTAAGAAGAGTAAACATGGAAGCTGTAAATGAGTTGATGGAAGATAAGGGTATTGATGATATTTATATTTCAAGACCACCTTTAACAAATCTTGCTATTTTTTGTGTAGCTATTTTTACTATTGTAGAATTTTTATATCCACAAAATAGTGCTTTAGGATGGATAGGACTTGCAACTGCTGCTTCAATACTAGCTCTTACAAGTGATTATATTTTAAAAGATAAATTCATCTTAAATCAAGGCTATGTAATATATTTAGCACTAATTCCAATCTTACTAAGCATAGGATACGCTTTAATGGGATGGGATTTATTAAACGATGATTTCTATGCAATCAATCACTTTAGACACTTTATTACAAGTGGGGGAATTGGCTTGTCTTATTTAGTTATTATGATGATAATTGGATATATACACTCTGGAAGACACTTAACAGTAAATATTTATACAAATATGATGGTGTTTTTAATAGTATTAGCTACTTGTATGAGAAGTTTAATACCGTTTTTTGAAAACTATACACATGAAATGTATCTTTATTCTTCAATACTTTGGGCAATTCCCTTTGCTATTTATATGAAAGTATTTTATAGTTTTTTACTAAATCCAAGAGCGGATGGAATAAAAGGGTAAAAAAATATTTATTGTCTGCCAAGATATCTTTCTAAGATAATCTTAGCAGCAATAGAATCAATTCTTCCATCTCTTTTGTATTTAATATCACCTTTCATTAAATCTTCTGCTTCAATTGAACTCATATTTTCTTCTTGAAGTTCATATGGAATTTCTAACTCTAAAAGTGCTACAAAATGTTTTATTCTTTTTTGCATATCTTCACTTGAACTAGGATATCCAACTACAAGTTTTTTGATATCCCACTCTTTTAAAAAAGTATTTACATCTCGTGCAGCTTGATTTCTATTTTTTCTTAAAATTGCATCTTTTGGTGTTACAATATTTGAGCTAACACAAATAGCAACTCCAATTCTTTTAAGACCCACATCAATAGAAGCTAGACTCAAGAAATTACTTCATTTGCAACATCAAATCTATTAGCAGTCATTAAATGTATTTTTGGATGAATTTTTCTAATTTCTTTATAAATATCTTGGCTTAAACGCATTCCAACTTTATACTCTTCTTCTGGTGATATTTTATGAGCATTTTCAAGTTGGTCAATCCAGTATTGTGGCACATGAATACCTGGAACTTGTGCTTCTAAAAATAGCGCAGTTCTTAGTTTTGTAATAGGGAATAATCCAAAAATTAATTGAGATTTTTTCTTATCACCTTCGACATCAGCTTTTGCTTTATCAAATGACTCAAGTAATTTCTTTGCATTATCAATATCAAATACAGGTTGAGAAATAATTCCTAAAGAACCATTTTGTATTTTATTATGCATTTTCTTTTCTAGTGTTGCGAAGTTTTTTGCATAAGAGTTTACAACTGAAAAAGGAAATATTTGCTTTGGTTCAATTTTAAAAGGATGACCTGCAAAATCCATTCCATAGTTAAAAGATTTTATAATTTTTAAAAGCATTAATGAGTTTGATTCAAATACACCTTTTGAGTGTGGTTGATCACTCATTTTAGCAGGATCTCCAGTTAGTGCTAAAATAGCACGTACATCAAAATCACTAGCACCTAATAAATCAGATTGTAAAGCAATTTTATTTCTATCTCTCATACTCATAGTTGCAATAACAGGTTTTTCAAATTCCATTTGTAATTTAAGGGATGCAAATAGTGCATTATATTTTAATTTTGCAAGTGGATTATCTGTACAAGAAAACCCATCTACTTTATTTTGTAATTTAAATTTTTTAATTCTTTCAATAATATTATGCATAGATGGTTCATGTTGTGGTGTTGTTTCTAATGTTAAATAATTATCTTCTTGAAGTTTTTGTAGTAGTGTTTCAAACATAGTGAAAAACAATCCTTTTAGTATATTTAGTTTAATTTAGATAATATTATATCCTTAAAAGACTAAAACTAGGGAAAATTAATGAAATTAGCTGTTTTTGATTTTGATTCAACACTTATGG
>MDTG01264420.1_pt1 | contig 34114 bp, 34 predicted proteins | sample 811421 | NCBI WGS metagenome assembly MDTG01 (sample SAMN05326645, study PRJNA326480) | marine metagenome | isolation source: seawater | place: Pacific Ocean: South East | collected 2011
CGGGCTGTGGAAGACGACGTCGTCGGCATAGTGCGACAGGATACGGTCGATATCCCTGTCGTTCCATGCCGACAGCCAGTCATTGGCAAATTCTTCCGCGAAAGCGCGGCTCAGCATGATCAGCTGGCCTGCCCGTTCACGGCGAGGACGTCTTCTACGGTGCGCAGGCCCGGCTTCGGAGAGGTCACCAGCACAGCCATGTTGCCCGGCAGGTGCTTGTTATCCAGCATCTTCTCGTGCGCAGCCGGAATGTCTTCCCACGGGAAGACCTCGGACATGCCGGGGTCGATACGGCGGTTGATGACCAGGTCATTGGCGGCAGAGGCTTGCTTCAGGTTGGCGAAGTGGCTGCCCTGTACGCGCTTCTGGCGCATCCACAGGAAGCGGGCGTCCATGGTCAGGTTGAAGCCGGTCGTCCCGGCACAGATGACGACCATGCCGCCGCGTTTCACCACGAAGACGGAGACCGGGAAGGTCGACTCGCCGGGGTGTTCGAACACGATGTCGACATCCTTGTTGCCGGTGATCTCCCAGAGCGCTTTCCCGAACTTGCGGCTCTCGCGCATATAGTCTTTGAACTCCGGCCCGTTCACCGTGGGCAGCTGGCCCCAGCAATTGAAGTCTTTCCGGTTCAGCACGCCCTTGGCGCCGAGGCTGAGCACGTGTTCCTTTTTGTCGTCACTGGACACAACGCCGATGGCATTGGCGCCGGTCACGGCGCAGAGCTGGACACCGAAACTGCCGAGGCCGCCAGACGCGCCCCAGACGAGGACGTTGTCCGCCGGCTTCACAATGTGCGGACGGTGGCCGAACAGCATGCGGTAAGCGGTGGCGAGCGTCAGCGTGTAGCAGGCGCTCTCTTCCCAGGTCAGGTGCTTCGGACGCGGCATGCACTGGCGGGCCTGAACGCGGCAGAACTGCGCGAACGATCCATCCGGCGTCTCATATCCCCAAATGCGCTGGGACGGCGAGAACATCGGATCGCCGCCATTGCACTCCTCGTCGTCGCCATCATCCTGGTTACAGTGAATGACGACTTCGTCGCCGGGCTTCACGCGTTTCACCTTGCGGCCAACGGCCCAGACGATGCCGGCGGCGTCGGAGCCGGCAATGTGATAGTCCTGTTTGTGGACGTCAAAGACGGACACAGGCTCGCCCAGGGCAGCCCAGATGCCATTATAGTTCACGCCGGCGGCCATCACGAGCACCAGCACTTCATCGGAATCGATTTCCGGTACCGGCACCTGTTCCAGCTGCATGGCGGTGGCCGGACGGCCATGACGTTCCCGGCGGATCGCCCAGGCGTACATCATTTTCGGAACGTGAAATTCGGGCGGTATTTCGCCCAACTCGTAAATGTCTTTGACTTCCCGGCTCATGGCGGAATGCCCTCCTCCTTTGTACTTTCTGCAAAAAACCCGGTGGTGCGATCTTGGCGCAACTTCACAAGGCCCTCGGCGCGCGCCACCTTGGCGTCATGGATGCCCCGATGCAAGTTGTTTTGTTGCGGTGCACAATATCAAGCGTCAGGAGCGTGACAAAAATGACAATCGGCCGGACCGTCTATCTCAACGGAAAATTCTGTCCTGTTGAGGATGCAACGATTTCCCCGTTCGACCGGGGGTTTCTGTTTGCCCATGCCGCGTATGAGGTGACCTCGGTATATGATGGCCGTTTCATCGACCTTGAAGGGCATCTTTCTCGTCTCCGGCGTACTCTGGAGGGCATATCCATCCCCAATCCCTATGGTGATGAGAAATGGGCTGAGATCCACTCAGACCTGGTCGACAAGAATGGGATGGAAGAAGGAACGGTCTATCTTGAGGTGACGGCCGGGGACTATGGCCTGCGCGATTTCGCTGGTCCGGAGACGTTCAAGCCAACTGTATTTGTTTACACCGATGCCCGTCCGCTGATCGGTGATCTCGCCCGGGACGGAATAAGAGCGATCACGCTGGGCGATACGCGCTGGAAACGCCGGGACATGAAGACGGTGCAGCTCCTCTCTCAGGCACTGGCTTATCGCGCAGCCCGGCAGGAAGGCGCGGAAACGGCCTTCATGATCGAAGACGGGCTGGTGACCGAGGCGGCATCGGCCAATGCCTGGATCGTCGACCCGGACGGCAAGCTGATCACGCGCGAGCTCTCTCATGCCATCCTGCCGGGCATCACCCGCGCCGGGGTTGTCTCATTGCTCAAAAGGGAACGTCTGGAAGTGATAGAACGCGCCTTCACGCCGGAGGAGGCGGCCTCCGCCAGAGAGGTTTTCACGACATCATCTGGTGCGATCGTTGCGCCGGTCGTCGCCATCGATGGCAAGCCGGTGGGCGATGGCAAGCCGGGGCCTGTCACACGGCGGATCCAACGCCTTTATTATGAGGCGATGGGAGCTGATGTGGCTGCAGTGGCGCCCTGGGCGCTTGGCTAAGCGGCGCGCAAGCCAGAGAATCTGCGGTGCGGGCGCGCGGTTCAGCGCTCGTCCGGGGACGTGAATTCGCCTTCGATAATGTCCTCCGGGCCGTCGCCCGGGCGGCTTGCTGAATGGAAAGAAGCGTTCAGCTGGCTCGCCACGATGTTCGCCTGTCCGGCCGCCAGGCGGGCGCTGGCGAGGTTCATCAGATAAACTGCCAGCGTCGTGCCGCCCGCGATCAACAGGTCCGGCCAGCCGAAGCTGCGGGCGAGCGACGTGTCGCGGAAGAGCGCCAACACACCCAGCGTGATGATGAATATTCCCAGCAACAATCCCGTCCGTGCAGCAAAGCCCGGCCAGAAAGCGCCGGGATGGGGCATGCGGGTTTCGCCTGCAGCGCGCAGAAGCCGGATGCGCTCAATCCACGACACGACCATCATGCCGCCTGCCAGCAGCAGGAGGATCAGGAAGCTACGCTGGGTAATGGCTGCCAGCATGGCAGCCGCCGGAAACGCGACCAATGACGCCAATCGAAGGCGGAGCGCCAGCTGCAACGAGCCGGGGGACAATCCATTTGTCGGCCCGCCTGTCTGGCCACCGGAAGAAATATGTATCATGGAGCGAATGTGGCCCTGCCCGCCTGCGGCCGCAAGACGCTTCATCCTGCGGCTTGTCAGCCTGGTTTCCGGAGGGCATGTTGCGCCGCAACAAAATCTCTGCGTTGGGAGGCGCATGCCCCATGGCCGACAGCCAAACTTCTTTCCAGCATAATCCCGACCGGCCCTGGATCTTCCGAACCTATGCCGGCCACTCGACGGCAAAAAAGTCGAACGAACTTTACCGGATGAATCTGGGCAAGGGCCAGACGGGCCTGTCTATCGCCTTCGATCTGCCTACGCAGACGGCCTATGACGCCGACCATATTCTGGCGCGCGGCGAAGTCGGCAAGGTCGGCGTGCCGGTGAAGCATCTCGGCGACATGCGCGAGCTGATGGCCGAGCTGCCGCTGGAGCAGATGAACACGTCTATGACGATCAATGCGCCGGCCTCCTGGATGCTTGCGCTCTATGTCGCGCTGGCGGATGAGCGCGGCGATGATCGCAAGAAACTGCGCGGCACGACCCAGAACGACATCGTCAAGGAATACCTCTCTCGCGGGACCTATGTGTTCCCGCCCGAGCCATCGATGAAGCTGATCTCGGACATGGTCACCTGGTGCTATACTGAAGTGCCGAAGTGGAATCCGATGAATGTCTGCTCCTACCATCTGCAGGAAGCGGGTGCGACGCCGGAACAGGAGCTGGCCTACGCCCTCGCGACGGCGATTGCTGTGCTTGATACGGTAAAAGCCGGCGGCAAAGTTCCAGAAGAAGACTTTGAGACGGTTTTCGGTCGGATCTCATTCTTCGTGAATGCGGGGGTGCGTTTCGTTACGGAACTTTGTAAAATGCGTGCCTTTGTGGAACTTTGGGAAGAGATCGGCCGCGAACGGTATGGCGTGTCCGATCCAAAAGCGCTGCTGTTCCGCTATGGCGTGCAGGTAAACTCGCTCGGCCTCACAGAGCCGCAGCCTGAGAACAATGTCTATCGCATCCTGATCGAAGCCCTGGCCGTGACGCTGTCCAAGAAGGCCCGCTGCCGCGCGCTGCAGCTTCCGGCCTGGAACGAAGCGCTCGGCCTGCCGCGTCCATGGGACCAGCAATGGTCGCTGCGCCTGCAGCAGATACTCGCCTACGAGACGGACCTTCTGGAATATGAAGACCTGTTCGACGGCAGCCATGTGGTCGAAAGCAAGACCGACGAGCTGAAAGAGCTGGCCCGAACAACGCTCGCCGAGATCGATGCGCGCGGCGGCGCGACGAAGTCGATCGACTTCATGAAGGAGAGCCTTGTCGGCGCGCACATTGAGCGCGTGAAGGCCATCGAATCCGGCGATCTCACCGTTGTGGGCGTGAACCGCTACACCGAAACGGAAGAGAGCCCGCTGGGCGGCGGTGATGGCGCGATCCAGACGGTCGATCCGGCCGAGGAGATGATGCAGGTCCGTGAACTGACGGCCTGGCGTGCGAACCGCGACAATACAGCGGCCGACGCTGCGATTGCCGGCCTGAAGGAAGCCGCGAAATCGGGAACCAATATCATGGAGCCCTCCATCGCCTGCGCGAAGGCCGGCGTCACCACGGGTGAGTGGGGTGAAGCCATGCGCGAAGTGTTCGGCGAGTATCGCGGGCCCACGGGTGTGGCTGTCGTGATCAATTCCGACAGCAATGAAGACACAGATGCCGTCCGCAAGGAAGTCGACCGCGTGTCAGACGCCCTCGGCCGCCGCCTGACCTATGTGCTGGGCAAGCCGGGTCTCGATGGCCACTCGAATGGCGCCGAACAGATCGCCGCGCGCGGACGTGAGGTCGGCATGGACGTGGTCTATGAAGGCATTCGCTTTGCGCCGAACGAAATCGCCGCGCAGGCAAAGGAAGCCAATGCGCATGTCGTCGGCCTGTCGATCCTGTCGGGGAGCCACCTCGATCTCGTCCGCGAGACGCTGGCCGAGCTGCGCAAGGTCGGCCTTGATAATGTACCGGTCGTGGTCGGCGGCATCATCCCGCCGGAGGACGCCCAGGCCCTGCGCCAGATGGGCGTTGCCCGCATCTATACGCCGAAGGATTTCAAGATCACCGGCATTATGGGAGATGTTGTCGGCATCGTTGAAAAGGCCTGGCTCGTCGAGGGCTGAGTGCCGTAATGTTCTTGCCGCTTGTGCTTGTCTGCAGGCAGGCATAAGCGGCGGAAAATTTTCGACTGAGGCGTCCGGACCATGCCCCACTCCAATCCTTTTGAACTCGGTTGGGAAGAATGGCTGTCCCTGCCGGATCTTGGCCTGCCCGCCATCAAGGCGAAGATCGATACAGGCGCAAAGACGTCGGCCCTTCATGCCAGCGTGATCGAGCCGTTCGGTCCGGTGACCCGTCCGCAGGTCCGTTTCCTGATCCAGCCGGACCCGAATAATCCGTCCCTTGAAGTCACCTGTTCTGCGCCGGTGGTCGACCGCCGTGAAGTGACGAGTTCCAATGGCGAAACAGAGCTGCGCTACGTGATCGAGACGGATGTCGCGATGGGGGATCGGCGCTGGCCGATCCAGCTGACGCTGACCAACCGCGAGAACATGATGTACCGCATGCTGTTCGGGCGCGGTGCCATGCAGCCGGACATGGTGGTGGACCCGAACGAATCCTTTCGCATGCCGGAGCTTTCCTACAGTCTGTACAAGGGCTTGCCGAAAAAGAAGCCGGTGAAGCGCCCGCTACGCATCGCATTGCTGACGCGGGAGCCGCACAATTATTCCAGCCAGCGTCTTGTCGAAGCGGCCCTGAAACGCGGTCATGTCATCGAGATGATCGACACCGCCCGCTGCTATATGCAGATCGGCACGCTGGACCCGCAGGTGCATTATGATGGCAAGGCCCTGCCGCGCTATGACGCCGTCATCCCACGGATCGGTGCAAAAATCACTGACTATGGAATGGCGGTGCTGAGGCAATTCTCGAATACGGGCGCGGTCTGCCTGAATGGTGCCGGCGCCATCGGCCGTTCGCGTGACAAGCTGCTGGCACAGCAGCTTTTGGCCCGGGCGAAGATCGCCATGCCGGTGACGGCTTTTGCGCACAGCCCGAAAGATACCAAGGACCTGATTGGCCTGGTCGACGGAGCACCAGTCGTCCTGAAACTGCTGACATCGACCCAGGGCAGGGGCGTGGTGCTGGCGGAAACGCGCAAAGCCGCCGAGAGTCTCGTGGATGCGTTCCGGGGGCTCGATGCGAACTTCCTGGTTCAGGAATTCGTGGAAGAGGCCGCAGGCGCCGATGTGCGGGTCTTGGTCATCGGAAACAAGGTGGTCGGGGCCATGAAGCGGCAGGCGCAGAAGGGCGAGTTTCGTTCAAACCTGCACCGTGGCGGTACGGCTTCCAGCATCCGTCTGACGGCAGAGGAACGCGAAACCGCCCGGGCCGCTGCGAGGGTGTTGGGGCTGAATGTGGCGGGTGTCGACCTGTTGCAGACAAAGGACGGGCCGAAAGTTCTGGAGGTCAATTCCTCTCCCGGCCTTGAGGGAATCGAAAGCGCGACGGGCAAGGACATTGCCGGAAAGGTGATTGAACACCTCGAGCGTCAGGTGCGTCCGCTTTCCAGTGACCGGGAATCGGCGACACGGAACAAGCGCCGCATCAACGTGAGCTGAACAGTTTGCCCTTTTCCGTGATCAGGATGATCACGAGAGACGAGGCACCCAGGCAAACGAAGCCGAGCATCAGAGGGATGGTGGAGCCATTATACTGGCTGCCGATCAACATGCCGATCAGGCTGGAGACGGTTGTCGTGGCAAAGCCATAAGCTGCCGACGCTGTGCCGGCGATCGCGCCAAGCGGCTCCATGGCCAAGGCCGAAAAGTTCGAGCCCAGCAGGCCGAAACAGGCGAACGTCAGAATGAACAGCGGATAGAACCAGAGCAGGCTCTCGCCGAGAGAGAAGGTGATGAGTGCCGAAAGCGCAGACAGGCCGGTGAACAGTAGCAAGGCGGCATGGCTGATCCGGCGCATGCCGATCTTCTCAACCAGCCGAGAATTGGTGAAATTCGCCACTGCCAGCATGCCGGCGATCCCGGAGAACCAGAGGACGAAGTCTTCTCCCCGGCCGAACACTTCGCGGAAAACCTGTTCGGACGTTGCGATGAAAGAGAATAGGGCACCAAACACGATGCCGGATGCACACATATAGCCGAATGTGATGGGGGTCCGGACCACTTGTGCATACGCCCCAAGCGCATTGCCCAGATTCAGAGGGCGGCGCTGGTCTGCCGGCAGGGTTTCGGGCAAGCGTAGCCACGTCCAGCCGAGCATGACCAGGCCGAATGCGACCAGTGTGCCGAATATCCACTCCCAGGGTGCCACGAGAAGAATGATCTGGCCGACGCCCGGGGCGACAATCGGAACGATCATGAAAATGGTCATGACGAGCGACATGAAACGCGCCATCTGCCGTCCGGCAAAGAGATCGCGGACGACGGATACGGCTACCAGCCGGGCACCGGATGAGAAGACGCCCTGGATAAAGCGGGCGGCCAGCAGGGCGTGGAATTCCCGGAGTGTGACACACAGGCCGGCCATCAATATGTAGCCGGTCAGACTGATGAAGAGTGGGCCGCGGCGTCCGAACCGGTCGGTGATCGGGCCCCACAGGAGTTGCGGGGCGCCAAACCCGAGGATGTAAGCGAAGATAATCAGCTGCTGGCGGTTATCGCTTTCAACGCCTTCGGCCGTCAGACCGACATCATGCGCAATCTGGTTCAGCGCGGGCAGCATGATGTCGATGGCGAGTGCGTTCAGCGCCATGAGCCCGGCGACCATCACCACCATTTCCGAACGGCCGGGAACAGAGGCCCCGGTCTGCGTCGCAGGTGTGGGTGCTTTGGATTCGGTATCGGGCACCGTGGGCACCTTTCGAGCGGGCAGGTTTCTGGAAAGGCTATCTGGACCTGTCAGGCGCGCATTACCAGAGCTGCGGGCAGAAAACTGTCAGCACGTTAGGGACAGCGCCCGGGTCAAAGGACTCGGACAATATGCGGACCTGTCCGACCCGGGCTGTTGCAGGGTATCAGGGCTGCGGCCGCAGAATGCTACCGGACAGATTCATGAGAACCTGATCGGCATCGAAATAGGCTGCATCATCCGGTTTCGGACCCTTGCCCATTAGGATTTCAGCAGACGCGATGTAGCGGGTGGACTCCCGGTATTCCGCCCCGCCCCAATAGGGATCGTAATAGCCCCAGCGCGGCCAGAATGGATCATAGGCGTAAGGCCGGGTCCGGTAATAGGCAGACCGAGGTCCATAGTAGTAATAATCAAGATAGAAATGATCATAGAAGGGGGAGTAGGGGCCGCCGCCAATCGGGACCATCCGGCTCTTCGCATCCGTGTCGCGGTGAACGACGCGGAAATGATCATACCCGTTCAGCTTCGTCAGCTCTGCTGCCCGGTAGAGCAGGTAGGTCTCTACCGTCTTGCGATCCGTCAGGCTGTTGCCGGCAAACTGAACCCGGAACCGGTTATTTTCGATCTGCTGTTCGGAATAGCCGCGGCTGGAGGCGTCGATGGCTGCCTGATACGGCGTTGCGGTCGCGCAGGCACCGAGCAGGGCGAGGGCTGCAATGGCAACGGGGAGAACAAGTTTCCGCATCCTGGATGACCTCCGGCTCACAGTAGTTCCTGCAGATTATATCGGTGAGGTTGGATGAACGCCAGTTGAACCATGCGCTGAACGGCGGCCTAGCGGATGACGTTATTGTTACTTTTTGCATCTGATCTGGCTCGACAGCGCCATTCGTGTACGCTTCCAACAGGGAAAGGGAGGGGCAAGGAGGCTTGATATGAAAAGCTCGTCCGAGCCCGTGCGCTGGTGTGCCAGTCTATGCCTGCTGGCCGTTGCAGCCTGTGGAGGGGGCAGCGGCAATGGTGGATCGCCTCAGCCCGCCCCCAATCAGCCACCTGTTTTTTCAGGTCCGGCCAGTGTCAGCGTTGCCGAGAATTCCGCCGGAACCTTCTACACGATCAGCGTTTCCGATCCGGACGGCGACGCCGTGACGCTGAGTGTGGTGCCGGGCGGGGATGAGGGTGCCTTTGATTTCGACTTTTCCGCGCAAACCATCGCCTTTGCCTCGCCTCCTGATTTTGAAGCGCCGGCCGACGGCAATGCAGACAACGTCTACGAGGTCACCCTCGAGGCACGCGATGGCGGAGGCCTGACAGATACGCTCAGCCTGGCTGTAACCGTGACGGACGTTTCCGAGCAGGTCGCCCTTCAGCGGGTTGGAGCCGGTTTTTCCGCGCCCCTTTATGTCACGGGCCTGCCCGGCAGCGGACAGCTTGTCATCCTGCAGAAGGACGGGCTGGCCAGATTGCTCAATCCGCAGAATGGCGCGATTGGCAGCGTCGACTTTCTGAACGTCTCCGGCTCCATTTCCACGGATGGGGAGCGAGGCCTGTTGGGCATTGCCTTCTCCCCGGACTTTGCGACTGACCGGACTCTTTTCGTGAATGTGACAAACCCGGCGGGTGACACGGAAATACGCCGCTACCAGACGTTTTCCGGATCGTCAGAACAGGTCGACCCAACATCGGAAGACGTTATCCTGACGGTGCCTCAGGAGCGGGCAAACCATAATGGGGGCTGGCTGGGCTTTGGTCCGGATGGCTTGCTCTACATTGCCATGGGAGATGGCGGGGGCAGCGGAGATCCGCTGGAGCGGGCGCAGGACCCGGACTATCTGCTTGGCAAGATACTCCGAATTGATGTGACTGCGGACGATTTCCCGGCAGACCCGGCGCGAGACTATGCCATACCGGCCGGGAATGCGTTTCCTGGCGGGGCGGGTGGCCGACCGGAAATCTATGCGCTCGGCCTGCGTAATCCCTTCAGGTGCAGTTTCGATGCGGCCACGGGTGATCTGTTCATTGCCGACGTCGGGCAGGGGGCGGTCGAAGAAGTGAACCGGCTGGGAACGAGCGAAGGCGGGGTGAATTTCGGTTGGGACAATCTGGAGGGAACCCAGATCTATGAGGGGCCGGATGATCCGTCTTTCCGGGATCCCGTAGCGCAGTATTTCCACGGCAGCGCCGCCAACGAGGGCAATTCGATTACGGGCGGCTACGTCTATCGCGGCAATATCGAGCCGATCCGGAACCATTATGTCTTCGCGGATTTCGTGAACAGCAATGTCTGGTCGATACCGGAAACGAGCCTGGTGAACGGCGCGACCGTTGATGTGACAGCCGGCATGCGACTGAACGACCAGCTGGTGCCGGATCAGGGAAGTCTTTCCAACGTGTCGAGCTTTGGAGAAGATTCCGACGGCAATCTCTACATCGTGTCATACGGATCCGGCGATATTTTCCGTTTCGTCGGTACGCCGTGAACCTGACCTGAAACAAAAAAGGGCGGCTCGAAAGCCGCCCTCATGATAAATGGTTCCAGCCGGATCAGGCGGCTTTATAGCCGATCACGGCTTTCACTTCGAGGAACTCCTCAAAGCCTTCTTCGCCCCATTCCCGTCCGTTGCCGGACTGGCCATAGCCGCCGAACGGCGCCGTGAAATCGGGCCGGGCGCCATTGACCTGAATCTGGCCTGCGCGGATGCGGTTGGCGACCTTGTTGGCTTCTTCCTCAGGACCCTGCACATAACCGGCGAGGCCGTACACCGTGTCGTTCGCCATCTTCACGGCATCGTCCACGTCTTCATACGGGATCATCACGAGCACCGGCCCGAAAATCTCCTCACGTGCGATGGTCATGTCATTGGTGACATTCGCGAACACGGTCGGACGGGCGAAGTAGCCTTTGTTGAAGCCTTCCGGACGACCCGGGCCGCCGGCGACGAGTGTCGCGCCTTCTTCAATGCCCTTCTGAATGAGATCCTGTACTTTCTGGTACTGGTTGGCATTCGAGATCGGGCCGATCGCACCGGGCTCGGCTTCGGCCGGCATCATCACTTTCACGGATTCGGCAGTTGCCTTGGCGATTGCGATCGCTTCGTCCTGCTGATCCTTCTGCACGAACATGCGGGACGGCGCGTTACAGGACTGGCCGGAATTGGTCATCATCTGGATGATGCCGCCAGAAACAGCCTTTTTCAGGTCTGCGCCCGGCAGGACGATGTTCGGGCTCTTGCCGCCAAGCTCCTGGGCAACACGCTTCACGGTTGGAGCTGCAGCCTGAGCGACCAGAACACCGGCACGCGTGGATCCGGTGAAGGACATCATGTCGACATCCGGATGCGCGGACAGCGTTGCGCCGACGCCCGGGCCGTCACCGTTGACGAGGTTGAAGACACCCTTCGGCACGCCGGCCTCGTGGATGATCTCAGTCAGGATCATGGCGTCGATCGGAGCGATCTCGGACGGTTTCAGCACCATGGTGCAGCCAGCTGCGATGGCCGGAGCCACTTTGCAGGCGATCTGATTGATCGGCCAGTTCCACGGCGTGATGAAGCCGCAAACCCCGATCGGTTCTTTGCGAAGCAGGGTCGTGCCCTTCACTTCTTCCCATTTGTAGTTCCGCAGGATGGCAGCGGTCGTGCCAAAATGGCCCATGCCGGCCGGCACCTGGGCTGCGTTGGCCAGCCACATCGGCGCGCCCATTTCCGTCGAAACGGCTTCGGCCAGTTCCGGCAAGCGGGCCTGGATGCCTGCGGCGATCTTTTCGAGCAGTTCGGCGCGGTATTCCACCGTTGTCTGCGAGAAAGCCGGGAATGCAGCCTTTGCGGCGGCGACAGCCTTGTCGACGTCTGCTTGCGAACCGAGCGAGATGACCGCGAAGTTTTCTTCGGTGGCCGGGTTTTCGACTTCAAGCGTCTTCGGCGTTACGGGATCGACCCATTCACCGTTGATGTAGAATTTCAGGTACTCTTTCATGCCGCTCGGGCCTCCCTGCAGGTGTCTGACTAAGACAAATATAGGGGAAGGGCCCGCCAGTCGCGAGTCCTGCCCCGACGATATGTGTGCCGCATCCGGCCATCAGCCGTGGACATCATCCACGTCATAGGCCGCGATGGTCGCCAGATTGACGATGTCGCCAACGGTAGCGCCCAGTGAGGCAATCTGGACCGGTTTTTCGAGTCCGAGCAGCATCGGGCCGATGACGGTCGCCCGGCTCATCGATTCCAGCAGCTTGGTCGAGATCGATGCCGCATGGATGGCCGGCATGACCAGCACATTGGCCGGGCCGCTGAGGCGTGAGAATGGGTAGAGCATCCAGTGGTTCGGATTGAGTGCCACATCCGCTGCCATATCGCCTTCATATTCGAATTCGATGTCATCCATCTTGTCGAGAATGGCGACCGCTTCGCGGACTTTCTCACCCCGTTCGCCCATCGGATTGCCAAAGGTCGAGTAGGAAAGGAAGGCCACGCGGGGGACAAAGCCGACCGACTGGACTGCGCGGGCGGCTTCGATGGCAATGTTGGCAAGTTCCGGACCGCCTGGCAGTTCGGTTACACTGGTGTCGGCGATGAAAACCGTCTTGCCGCGATTGATCACCATCGACATCCCGATAACAGCCTGGCCCGGGATCGGATCCAGAACCATCTGGGCATCTTTCAGGGCGACGTCGTAGTTTCGGGTGACACCTGTGACCATGCCATCGGCATCGCCATTCTTCAGCATGCATGAGCCGAACACGTTCCGGTCATTATTGACGAGGCGCTGAACGTCCCGCTTGAGGTAGCCTTCCCGCTGCAGCCGGGCATAGAGCATGTCCGTATAGACCGGGTTATTGTCGGACAGGCGGGCGTTGATGATCTCCAGCGAACCGGCCGGAACACCCATCATTTCCATGGTCTGCTCGACCTGCGCTTCCCGCCCGATGAGGATCGGATGGCCGAGGCCCTGGTTCTTGAAGCTGTAGGCGGCACGGACAACGGACGGTTCCTCACCCTCAGCGAAGACGATCCGGCGCTGCACTTCCTTGCAGCGTGCCTGCACGCCTTCGAGGAATGCTGCGGCAGGATCCGACCGGCGCTTGAGCTGGGCGCGGTAGGCGTCCATGTCCGGGATGGGCTTGCGGGCCACACCTGTGTCCATGGCGGCCTGCGCCACGAAGGGCGGGACGTGTGAGATGAGGCGCGGATCAAACGGGGTGGGGATGATGTAGTCCCGTCCGAAGGTCGGGCGCGAGCCGTGATAGGCGGCGGCCACTTCGTCCGGCACATCCTCGCGGGCCAGTTCGGCCAGGGCGTAGGCCGCGGCAACTTTCATTTCTTCATTGATGCTGCGCGCCCGGACATCCAGCGCGCCGCGGAAAATGTATGGGAAGCCCAGCACATTGTTGACCTGGTTCGGATAGTCAGAACGGCCCGTCGCGATGATGGCGTCGTCGCGCACGGCCTTGATTTCTTCCGGCGTAATTTCCGGGTCCGGATTGGCCATGGCGAAAATGATCGGGTTTGGCGCCATCGCCTTGACCATATCCTGCGTCACCGCGCCCTTGGCGGACAGGCCGAGGAAAATGTCTGCACCTTCCATGGCTTCGGTCAGGGTCCGCTTGGCGGTCTTCACGGCGAAGGCGGATTTGAACTGGTCCATCCGTTCGGTGCGGCCTTCATAGACGACACCGGTGGAGTCGCACATGAGGATGTTTTCCGCCGGCACGCCGAGATGGCGGATCAGGCCGGCGCAGGAAAGGCCGGCAGCGCCCGCGCCGGAGACGGCGACTTTCACGTCTTTCAGGTCACGTCCGGTGATGTGGCAGGCATTGATCAGGCCGGCGGCTGCGATGATGGCCGTGCCGTGCTGGTCGTCATGGAAGACCGGAATGTCGAGTTCTTCCCGGAGACGGCTTTCGATGATGAAGCAGTCCGGCGACCCGATGTCTTCCAGGTTGATGCCGCCCCAGGTGTCGCCGATGTTGCGGACCGTCCGGATAAAATCGTCCGCATCCTTCGTGTTCACCTCGATATCGATGCTGTCGATGTCGGCAAAACGCTTGAAGAGGACCGACTTGCCTTCCATCACCGGTTTCGACGCCATCGGGCCCAAGTCGCCAAGGCCGAGAATGGCCGTGCCGTTGGATATCACGGCGACCATGTTGCCCTTGGACGTATAGTCATAGGCCTTGTCTTCGTCTTCGGCGATGGCAAGCACCGGGACAGCCACGCCCGGGCTGTATGCCAGCGACAGGTCCCGCTGCGTGCCCATGGGCTTGGTCGGCGCCATGGAGATCTTGCCGGCGGTCGGCTTGGAATGGAAATCAAGGGCTTCCTGATCGGTGAAGCTGGGGCGCTTTGACGTCATGACTTGGGGTCTGTTCTACGGGTCTGTTTCGGTTCTCGTTTGGGGCGGGACCCTAGGCCGCGCCGAGGGGGCTGCCAACTGCCTAAATGACCGAAAAGCATGCGATTTCGGCATGGCTGGCCAGATGCTTTGCGAATCCCCGGACAAACGGCTAGCGTCCGCGCGACATGGCTGACACTGCAACCTCCTCCCCTGCGAGCAAGACTTCCGCGCCGACCCCGTTCATGGCGCAATATCTTTCCATAAAGAAGCAACAGCCCGACGCGTTGTTGTTCTTTCGCATGGGGGATTTCTACGAACTCTTCTTTGATGACGCCGTGGAGGCGGCAAAGATCCTCGACATCACGCTCACTTCGCGCGGGGAACATGAAGGCAAGCCGATTCCCATGGCCGGTGTGCCCTATCATGCGGCGGAAGGATATCTCGCCCGTCTGATCAAGGCCGGGTGCCGTGTGGCGGTGTGCGAACAGACCGAAAGTCCGGCTGAAGCAAAGAAGCGCGGCTCCAAGGCAATCGTGAACCGCGAGATCGTGCGGATCGTGACGCCCGGGACACTCACCGAAGAAGCCTTGTTGCCTGCCCGGCAGGGACAGGCACTGGCGGCCATTGCTATCGGGGCAGGGGGCGCGGAAGGCGCAATCGCGGTTTGTGACGTTTCAACCGGGAAGTTCGATGTCGCTGGCGTCGACCCGGGTGCCCTGGCAGACATGTTGCTGGCCTGGCCCTTGTCGGAGCTGCTGGTGGCGGATGCCGACAGCGGAAAGCCGCCCATCATTTCGGCAACCGCTGCATCCACTGCGCCGGTCACCTGGCGTCCGGCCCGGGCCGCGACCCACAAGACCGGCGAAGCCCTTCTAAAAGAAGCGTTCGATCTCGCCGCGATTGACGCCCTTGGAGATTTCAGCCGGACCGAACTCTCCGCCGTTGGCCTGCTGCTCGATTATGTGAAGCTGACCCAGGCAGGCAGCGAGATCCGTCTCGATCCGCCGCGCCGGCCGGATCCGTCGGGACATCTCGCGATTGATCCGGCAACCCGCGCCAGTCTTGAGATCGACCGGGCGATGAATGGCGGGCGTGACGGGTCGCTTCTGGGTACGATCGACCGGACGGTCACCGCACCCGGCGCCCGGCTGCTGGCAGCGCGGCTGGCACGCCCTTCATTGGACGTTTCGGAGATTGAAGCGCGGCTTGATGCTGCGGCATGGTTCGTGGACGACACATCCGCGCTGGAAGACCTCCGGGCCCGCTTTCGGCAGGCGCCGGATCTTGAGCGCGCCCGCACACGGCTCAACCTTGGCCGGGGCGGTCCGCGTGACCTGCTGGCGATCGCAAATGCCCTTCATGCTGCCAGCGATGCGGCCGGACTTTTGAAACAATCCGGGGAGCTTCCGGCGCAGCTGGCGGCCGCCTGCGAACAGTTGACCCTGTCGGGCCAGCCAGACCTGCAGGCATTGGCCGACGACATGGGCAGGGCGATCACGGAAAGCCCGCCGACGCTTGCCCGGGATGGCGGGTTCGTCGCTGCCGGATGGGACAAGGCGCTGGATGAGGTGCGCGGCCTGCGGGACGACAGCCGGAAGATCATCGCCGAGATGCAGGCGCGTTATGCTGCAGACACAGGCATTTCCGCTCTCAAGGTCAAATTCAACAATGTGCTCGGCTACTTCGTCGATGTCCCGGCGAAGCATGGCGATACGCTCATGGCGCCGCCTTTTTCGGAAACCTTCATTCATCGGCAGACGCTTGCCGGCAATGTCCGCTTCTCGACCAGCGAACTGGCAGAACTTGCCGGACGCATTTCCCGAGCAGAAGAGGAAGCCAAGGCGCGGGAACTGGCGGTCTTCGACGATCTGTCCGCGCGCGTATCAGCCGCAAGTGCCAGCCTCTCGGCGAGCGCCGAGGCCATCGCGTGTCTGGACGTTGCCGCAGCGACGGCCGCCTGGGCGCTGGAAGTTGACGCCATCCGTCCCCGGATCGAGTCCGATCCTGTCTTCGAAGCCGAAGCTCTGCGCCATCCGGTGGTCGAGGCGGCGCTGAAAAAAGACGGGCAGGGGTTTACTGCGAATGCGCTGAAGCTGGATGCCGGAAGCAAAGAAGCGCCGCGCCTGCTGCTGGTTACCGGACCTAACATGGCGGGTAAATCGACATATCTGCGTCAGTCGGCACTTGCGGTCATTCTGGCGCAGGCAGGATATTTTGTGCCGGCACGGAGTATTCGCGTAGGACTCGCGGATCGCGTCTTTTCCCGGGTCGGTGCCTCCGACGACCTCGCGCGCGGCCGCTCCACGTTCATGGTGGAGATGGTCGAGACTGCGGCGATCCTGACGCAGGCGACCCGCCGCAGCTTTGTCATCCTCGATGAGGTCGGCCGGGGAACCTCGACCTGGGACGGGCTGGCGATCGCGTGGGCGGCTGTCGAACATCTTCACTCGACCAATGGCTGCCGCGCCTTGTTCGCGACGCATTACCACGAGCTGACCGGACTGGCGGATGATCTTGCCGGGGCAGCCAATGCGTCCCTGCGGGCGCGGGAGTGGAAGAACGACCTCGTCTTCCTGCATGAAGTACAGCCCGGGCCGGCCGACAAATCCTACGGGGTTCAGGTCGCGCGTCTGGCGGGCCTGCCGAAGAAAGCAGTCTCCCGCGCCGCACAGATCCTGAAACGGCTGGAAACAGACCCCTCGTCGGCGGAGACTTTGCCGCTGTTCGCTTCGGCGCCTCTGGCGGTTGCGGAGGATGCTGCCGACGCGCCGGTTCACTCTCTTGCGGAAGACAGGCTGATCGCGCTTCTGGATGAGGTCGATCCGGACTCACTGACGCCAAGAGAGGCGCTGGATCTGGTCTATCGTTTGAAAACCGAAGCCCGGAATGCGGACTGAGGCTCAGGGCGATTTGTCCAGCGCTGCCAGAATGTGAATGGCAGCCCGCAGGGAGCGGTCGTCTTCGATCCGGTCAATCAGGCGTTTGCCGTCACGGCGCAGTTCCTGGATCCTGGCCTCCTGTTCGGCACGGCCAGATGCAGGCGTGGCAATCACGAATGGCTCGTAGAAAAAGTCGATGGGCTTGCGCACCGCGATGGCGACGGATCGCAGCCGGCCCGCCGAGAGCCGGGTCTGCCCGGATTCATATTTCTGGACCTGTTGGAATGTGATCCCCAGCAGGGACGCGAGCGCCTCCTGCGTCAGCCCCAGTTCGCGCCGTGCCTGCCGCACTTTCTGGCCGACAAAACGGTCCGCATCGGTCGGCTTGCGCGTCTCATGGCTGCTGGAGTGGGGCGGACGGGGCATATCTGTCTTCCCGGATTCAAGGCAGGAACCAGAAGCAGTATGCAAACACAGGACCGAATACAACCTGTGCGGGCAAAAAATGATCAAAAGTGGAATAAGAAGGCGCGCCCGGATGCCAGCGGGCTGCATGCCGTGCCGCGTTCCGGGTAGGGCCGGGGCTTACGTTCTGTATCGGTCAGTTCGGATCGAGACGGATGATGTCATCGTCTGGGTCGCCAGCGGCCGGCTGAGCGGTGCCGTCTGTGAACACCGGCGCAGGCACGTCCTGATTGAAATCGACCGAGCCGAGTTGATCTGAACCGATGAGCCGCGGCTGGTCCGAGGCCCCGCCAATGTTCAGGTTCAGCGTGCCGCCCGCGGCTTGCGTCTCGCTGACCGAGTTCCCGAGGGACAGGTTCAGCGTGCCGGAAGGCGCTTCAACGGCAACTTGGTCCGTGTTTTCGGAAGAAGCTTTCGTCGTCGATTCTGAACAGGCAGCACCAGCGAAGGCGACGGAGGCAACAGCGAGGACGGTCATAAGTTTCATGTTCATGTCCCTGATCTTGTCCCTGAGACTAGCGGCCTGCAAGTCTCTCCTGCACAGAGTCCCAGAAAATGGCAGGTATATCAATGCCGCTGAGTTTCTTGATGGCCTGAACGCCGGTCGGTGAGGTCACATTGATCTCGGTGAGGCGGCCGCCGATCACGTCGATACCGGTCAGAACCAGGCCGCGCTTGCGCAGTTCCGGGCCAATCGCCTCGCAGATATGCTTATCGGCATCGCTGAGGTCAGACTTTTCAGCCGTTCCACCGACAACCAGATTTGAACGCACCTGACCGGATTTCGGGCGCCGGTTAAGCGCGCCCACGGCCTTCCCGTCGACCAGCATGATTCGTTTGTCGCCTTCGCTGACCGCAGGCAGGAAGGCCTGCACCATGACCGGCTCGCGGGAGTTCGAGAAGAAAAGTTCCAGAAGGGAGTCGAGGTTGGAATCTTCTTCTTTCAAGCGGAACACGCCGGCGCCGCCATGGCCGTAGATCGGCTTCACAATGATGTCCTTGTGGCGCGCGCGGAAATCGTCGATGGCCTCCGGATCGCGGCTGATCAGCGTCGGTGGCATCAGTTCCGGGAACATCAGCGGCAGAATTTTCTCCGGGCTTGAGCGCACACCTGCCGGATCGTTCAGGACCAGGGTCTCGCCAGTGATCAGTTCCAGCATATGGCAGGCTGTGATGTAGGACAGGTCGAATGGCGGATCCTGCCGCATCAGGACAACATCGACATCCTTCGCCAGGTCGAGCGTCACGGCTTCCCCGAAAATGCCCGGCTGGCCGGGGACTCTCTGAACCTTTGCCGGGCGCACGCGCGCCGTCACCCGTTTGCCTTCCAGGCTCATGTCCTGCGGCTGGTAGACAAAAATCTCCATGCCGCGGGCCTGGGCCGTTTCGGCCAGGGCAAATGTGGTATCGCCATCAATATTGACGTGTTCAAGCGGATCCATCTGGATCGCGACGCGAAGGCTCATGGGGGCGCTCCCGGTTGCAGGAACGCGGGCAGGGCGTCCCGTCAGTAATTCGCGCCGATCAGTTCGGCGTCCGACCCATATGAGGTATCGGAGCCGTTTTGGTAAGAGGTGGGTTCGCCCTGCTGTGCCGGTTCCGGTTCATGAACGGCTGGCTGGTGGATCCGGACATAGGACACAACCTGTTTGACGCCTGCGACAATGCTCGCTTCTTCCGCGGCCTTTTTGAGCTCCTTGGCGGAACGGGCCGTGCCCATGAGGTAAACGATGCCGTCATAGGTCTCGACATTGAAATTGAGACTTTTCACGGTTTTCGAGCCTATCAGGCGTGCCCGCACCCGGCCGGTGATCACCTCGTCTGAAATATTGGCGATAAAGCCGCCGGGCGGTTCGATCTTGATTTCGTTCGCGACATCCTGGGTCAGTGCGGCACTCCAGGCGATGCCTTCGGCCTTAACGCGGTCTTCCGGATTGTTCACCCTGCCGCTCAGCAGAACCAGCCCGTTGGATACTTCCACATCCACTTCCGCGAACTTTTCGGAATTTTCCGTGAGCAGCTTCGCCTTGATCTGGTTGGACACATTCGCATCATCCAGCGCCTGGCCCATCGTCTTGTCCTGGGCGGCGGTGAGCCCAACCGCGCCTGCAGTTCCAACCGCAGCAACCACGCAGCCGCCCAGCGGCAGCAGCAAGGTCATGGACAGGGCGAGGGCGGTGAGAGGCGACTTCATGGGCAACTCCGGTCGGCGGTCGGGTACGGTCGCGGCTTGTAACACGCGGGTTGGGGCAAAATTCTGGCAACGCGCCGCGCTGCAGCCTGTGAGCTGCAACAGACGCACCGATGGCAGACAATACGGGTTTCTTCTGGTTGTGAAGCGTCCGCCATGGTAATATGTGAAGATGAGTAACCAGAAGGAACGAAAACCCTGACTTCCAGCGCTCCGCGGCTGCAGGCCGCAAAGCAGGCCACCGTTGAGGACATTCGCGCCGTGGCCGAGTCTCTCGCAAAGTCCCTTGAAGACGACAAAGCTGAAGATCTCCTCTTCATCGACCTTCAGGGCAAATCCTCGCTTGCCGATTTCATGATCATCGCGTCTGGCCGTTCTGGCCGGCACGTGGCCGCGCTTGCGGATCACATTTCCCAGGAAGCGAAGAAGCTCACCGGACGTCCGGCGAGCATCGAAGGCATGCCGAATGCAGACTGGGTCCTGATCGATACAGGCGACGTGATCGTTCACCTGTTCCGTCCGGAAGTCCGTGAATTCTATAATCTGGAAAAGATCTGGGCGTCTGACACGACCCCTGCGCACCGCAAGGCTCACTAGGCGATATGCGCCTGACTTTCCTGGTGGTCGGCAAGATGAAGTCCGGCCCGGAACGTGACCTCGTCGATGAATACCTGAAGCGTGCGCGCCCTGTGGCGCGTGGTCTCGGCTTTCGCGGAATCGAGGAAATTGAAGTCGCCAGCGGCGGCCTGGATGCCGAAGCCGGGCGCATTCTCGAAAAAATCCCGGCGGGGGCCCGCATCCTCCGGCTGGATGAATTCGGCCCGACCATGGGCTCGGCTGACTTTGCAGACAAACTTGCGTCCTTGCGGGACCAGGGCATACCGGATCTCGTTTTCCTTATCGGTGGCGCCGAAGGTTATGGGGACGCAGTCCGGCAGGCGGCATCGGACACACTTGCCTTCGGACCGCAAACCTGGCCGCATCGGTTCGTGCGCGCCATGCTGGCTGAACAGGTTTATCGTGCAATGTCTATTCTGGCGGGCACGCCGTATCACAAGGCCTGATCTCGTCTGGCGGTCTGATGAAATCAGCCTGCGTAAAGCGACGGTTCCGGCGCGAAGGCCATTACGAACAGCAGGCCCGCAATCGCGGCAAATGTCGCGAGCGTTATCCATCTGGACAAGGCGGGCTGGGCGTTCATCGGTGGCGTCCTTCTGGCCGGTTTCTCTGTGGCACCCGATATGGGGCGCGCTTTCAAGATGAACACTTTCCAAACGGAATGGGTTCCATGCGCGGCTTGAATAAGGCAATTTCCGGGCCAGCGGTGACGCTTCGTTCATCTTGTTGATCCCGCCCGGTTCCCGGCCTAGACCAGAAGCGGACACGCAGACGGCGCGGGAGACGAAGCAATGTCAGGTTGGCGGGATTTCCTGAAAGTGTACTGGCCGCTGATTGCGATTGTCGCCGTCGGCCTGATTGCGGCCCTGATGGTGATGGACCCGGCGCCGCCGAAAAAGATCCGCTTTGCCGCCGGCGCGCCGGGCGGAGCTTATCATGTCTATGCGGAACGGTATCAGCGTCTGATGCAGGCGCAGGGGGTCGAGGTTGCCCTGGTCGATACGGCCGGGTCGATCGAGAATTTGCGGCTCCTGGATGAGGGGGAAGTGGATGTGGCTCTCGTTCAGGGCGGGCTTGCCTCAGGGCAGGACCGCGAACGGCTCAACTCGCTGGGCGGGCTTTTCCCCGAGCCATTCTGGGTCTTTATCCGGGCAGGCAATGGCATCAATGCCTTCGGAGACCTGCGCGGCTATCGCTTCGCCATTGGGCCGGACGGGTCCGGTACGCGCGCGCTTGCGCTGTCCCTGCAGTCTGAATTCGGCGGCACATGGCCGGCCAGCGCCCAGATGACCCTGTCAGGCAGCGAGGCCGCTGACGCCCTGCGGGCCGGCACGGTGGACGCGGTGGCCTTCGCGGCGTCGGTGGAGGCGCCCTATGTGCAGGACATGCTTCGCGACCCGGCCGTGCAATTGCTGCCTTTTGAACGCGCGCCCGCCCTGGCGCGGCGCCAGGATGCGTTGTCGGCCGTCACGCTCCTTCGCGGCGTCGTGGACATCGGTGCCGACATTCCGGCAACCGACGTGCCGCTGGTGGCGCCCGTGGCGCAGTTGGCCATCCGCAATGACATCCACCCGGCGATCGAGGCGCTCCTGATCGATTCCGCCATGGCCATTCATGGCGACGGCTCGCTCCTGTCAGCGGCCGGCAGCTGGCCGGACCCTGACGCGACGGACCTGCCGGTTTCCAACCAGGCCCGCCGGTATTACCGCAATGGGCCGTCCTTCCTGCGCCGGTATTTCTCTTTCGATGTGGCGAATTTCCTCGACCGCGCCTGGGTGCTTGCGATTCCGTTGCTCACGCTTCTGTTCCCGCTGGTCCGGGCCGCCCCGCCCATCTATCGCTGGCGTGTGCGGCGCAAGATCTATGTCTGGTACAAGGACATCCGGGAACTGGAAGCACGTGGCCGGGCATCTCCGACGCCTGAAGAACGCGCGCGGATCGTCAAGGAGCTGCAGGATCTGCAGGAAGAAATCGGCGCGGTGGACGTGCCGCTCTCCTACACCGACGACCTCTATCGCCTCCGCAGCCATGTCGAGTTCGTCAAACAGCTGGTGCTGAACCCGAAAGGGGCGGTGTCAGCCCCGGCGCTCGGGGCGTAAGGCTTACCAGGGCTCGCACCAGGGCCGGAGATCCAGCTCGTGTGTCCAGGCAGAGCGATGCTGGTTGTGCAGCCAGACATAGTTCTTTGCGATCTCGTCAGGGATCAGCAGTCCGTCCCGCTCGCGACGTTCAGCGGCGTCCGGCAGCATGTCCCGGATGAAAGCGGAATCGATGGCGCCATCGATCACGACGTGGGCGACGTGGATGCCCTTCGGGCCGAGTTCCCGCGCCATGGACTGGGCAAGCGCGCGGAGCGCATGCTTGGCGCCAGCAAAAGCGGAAAAGCCCGCGCCGCCCCGAATTGCCGCTGTGGCGCCCGTGAAAATGATCGTCCCGCGTCCACGCGGGCTCATCACCCGCGCGGCTTCGCGGCCGGCGAGAAAACCTGCAAATGCGGCCATTTCCCAGACCTTCTGGTAGACGCGGCTTGTCATCTCCGTGATGGGGAAGCGGACATTTGCTCCGATATTGAAAACGCAGGCCTCTATCGGGCCGATCTCGGCCTCCACCTGGTCGAACAAGGCGATCGTCTCGTCTTCGCTGCGGGCATCGACGCCAAAGGCGCAGGCTTTGCCGCCCTCGGCCTCGATCGACCCGACCAGCGCATCGAGGTCGGACAGGTTGCGCGGCCGGCGCGTGACGCAGGCTGTCAGGCCGTCGCGGGCGAAAGCCTTTGCGATTGCGCCGCCAGTTGCATCGCCTGCGCCAATGATCAGAGCTGCCCCATTTGCCATGTTCCAGGCCTCCTCCAGTGTTTTCCAGACGCTCGCCGATCGAAGTGAGTTTGTAAAGAGAACTCACTATTGAGACAGGCTAAACAAGGGGCCATCAGCGCTGGCAGGAGGGGCAGTAGAAAGTCGACCGGCCGGACTGGACGAGGCGTTTGATGATTGTGCCGCAAGCCGGGCAGGGCTGGCCCTCGCGGTCATAGACGGCGAAGCGGTGCTGAAAATAGCCGAGTTCGCCGCTGGCGCTGGCAAAGTCCGAAATGGATGAGCCGCCAGCCTCTATGGCTTCTGCAATCACATCATTTATTGCAGGAGCAAGCCGGGCGGCGCGTTGGCCGGGGATGCTCTGAGACAGACGTTTCGGCGAGATTTTCGCCCGCCAGAGCGCCTCGCAAACATAAATGTTTCCAAGGCCTGCGATGACCGACTGGTCCAGCAGCGCTGCCTTGATCGGGGCCTTCTTGCCCTTCAGGGCGGTGTCCAGATACGCGGCCGAGAAATGGTTGCTGAGCGGCTCCGGTCCCATGGCCATTAACCGTGGATATGACTGGAATTGCTCGGCAGGCCAGAGCTCCATGAAACCGAACCTGCGGGGGTCATTGTAGGTGACTATATCATGACTATCCAGGACTATAACGACATGATCATGGGCCGGATCTGTGCCTGTTTCGTGCTTGTAATGCGCTGTCGCATGACCACTCACGGTGAAGCGTCCGGTCATGCCGAGATGCATCACCAGAACCTCGCCGGATGACAGCTCCACCGTCAGGAATTTCGCCCGCCGTCCGAGGCGCACGATTGTCTGTCCTGAGACCCGTTCGGCGAAGCGTTCGGGGAAGGGGAAGCGCAGGTCGGCCCGGTTCTGGGTCAGCGACACGATCGTCCGCCCCTCCATGACGGGGGCGAGGCCGCGGCGAACTGTCTCGACTTCGGGTAATTCAGGCATGGTTATGGCATATAGCCTAGGGCTTACGGGGTAACTATGGTGGCGCGCATGTCTGCTGAACCTGAAACAGAGCGCAAGGTTTCCTTCGGTTTCGAAGAAGTGACCGAAAGCGAAAAAGTGGCGCGCGTCAAAACCGTGTTCCGCTCCGTTGCGTCGCGCTACGACCTGATGAACGATCTCATGTCCGCCGGTGTGCACCGCCTGTGGAAACATGATGCGATGAACCGCGTGAACCCTCAGCCGGGCGAGCGCCACCTCGATGTGGCGGGCGGCACGGGTGAGCTGGCCCGGGCTTTCCTTGAACTGGCCGACAAGGCCGGCAAGCGCCGCGGCATCGACAAGCCGGCGACGGCGATTGTCTCAGACATCAATGACGCCATGCTGGAAGCGGGCAAGGCACGCGCCGACAATGCCAAATGGGAGGGCCGGCTGGACTGGGTCTGCGCCGACGGCCAGAACCTGCCCTGGGCCGACAACAGTTTCGATGTGGTCACAGTATCATTCGGCATCCGCAATTTTGCGGACCGTGTGGCGGGTTTGAAGGAATTTCGCCGTGTGCTGAAGCCGGGTGGCCGTCTTGCCGTGCTGGAGTTCAGCCACATGACGGCGCCCGCCCTGCAGGCGGCGTATGACAAGTACAGCTTCAACGTGATTCCGCAGCTTGGCAGCCTCGTCGCGGGCGACAAGGAAAGCTATCAGTATCTCGTGGAATCGATCCGGAAATTTCCCGATCAGGAGACCTTCCGTGCGGAGATCGAAAGCGCCGGGTTCTCGAACGTTTCCGTTACGAACTATTCAGGCGGTATTGCGGCCCTGCACTTTGGCTGGGCCGTCTGATGCGGCTCCGGTCAGTTTTCGTCGACGCGGATCCCGTCTTCACTGATCGAGATTTCGACACCGGCAGAGGTGTCGGCGCCGGGTGCCTCCATAAAATGGTAGAGCGTGAAACCGATCGGGCCGGCGACCAGGGCACCTGCAATGAAATAGAGCCACTTGGTGACACTCGAACCAGCGGGCTTGGCCATGATGACCTCCTTTCAGATTGTTTCGTGAATTATCAACGCACTGCGGCTATGTCCGGTTCCAGAGAGTTCAGGAGCACGGTTTGGGGCTGATCGGAGACTACAGGCGGCTGATGCGCGCCGGCATCGCGCTGGCGCGGCATGACGTCATCCTGCCGGCGGACTATCAGTCCCGCCTGCCGCTGTCTGCGCGGATTGCGGGCGGTACGCTGCGCCTGTTCACGGGCGGCGCCCGCGGGCGGCCCGGCCAGCGCCTGGCGCGTGCCCTTGAAGGGCTGGGCCCGGCCTATATCAAGCTCGGCCAGTTCCTCGCCACGCGTCCGGACGTTTTCGGCACGGAAGTCACCTCCGACCTCGACCATCTGAAAGACAAGCTGCCGCCTTTCTCCATGAAAGCTGCCCGCGCGGCTCTGGTGACGGAATTCGGCGCGGCCGACGCAGACCGTCTGTTTGCAGACCTTTCCGAACCGGTCGCCGCAGCCTCCCTGGCGCAGGTCCACCGTATGGACCTGCCGGACGGACCACGGGCCGTGAAGATCCTGCGCCCGAAGATCGAGGAACAGCTGTCCAAAGAGCTCTCGGCGATGAAGCGGGCCGCGCGCACGATTGAGGGCATTTCGGTCGAGAGCCGCCGCCTGAAGCCGGTCGCCTTCACTGAAACCATCGCCACGGCCATGATGCGCGAGACAGACCTCCGCCTTGAGGCGGGGGGGGCGGACGAGATGCGCGCGCTCAGCGAGAAGAACGGCTATTTTCAGGTCCCAAAAGTCGACTGGGACCGGACCGGCCGCCGTGTGCTGACCATCGACTGGGTCGACGGCAAGCCGCTGACCGACCCGACCGCGCTGGACCAGCCGGGCATCGACCGCAAGGCGCTGGCAAACGACATCACCCGCGGCTTCCTGACCAATGCCATCGAGCACGGCGTTTTCCACGCCGACATGCATGAAGGCAATCTGATCCTGACGCCGGAAGGCAAGATCGCCCTCATCGATTTCGGCATTATTGGCCGGATCGGCATGACGGAACGGCGTTTCCTGGCGGAGATCCTCTGGGGCTTCCTGAAGCGGGATTATGTCCGCGTTGCCGAAGTGCATTTCGAGGCGGGCTATGTGCCGGCCTCCCAATCTGTGGGTGAGTTCGCGCAGGCGCTGCGTACGATTGGCGAGCCGATCCACGGCAAGCCCGCGGAAGACGTCTCCATGGGCCGGGTGCTGCTGCAGCTGTTCGATTATACGCATACGTTCGGCATGTCCCTTCGCCCGGAACTCGTCCTGTTGCAGAAGACCATGGTGCAGGTGGAAGGCGTCGCGCGCGCCATCGACCCGGCACATAATATCTGGAATGCTTCGGAGCCTGTCGTGGAAGGCTGGATCCGCCGCAGCTTTGGCCCGCAGGGCGCCGCAAAGCTGGTGGCGCAAAACCTCCGTGAGGTGACGAACCGGCTGAAACGCCTGCCAGAAGTCATGGACCGGTTCGAAGCCTTCATGGCGCATGAACTGGAAGACGCGCCGCCGCCGAAGAAATCATTTGCGCCCTGGTGGGGCTGGTTCGGGCTTGTCGTCGCGTTGGCGGGCCTCGCCGTCTGGGCCTTCAAATAGGCAGGACGCGAATTTCTCGCGAGTGTGACGACCCGGACGCGGTAAACTCCCCTTAATGGAGTAAAGTGTTAACGCGCCTTAAGCATCGCCTTACAGTCACGGCAGCTCCCGAGGAAAGGACCTGCCATGAAAGGCTATATTGCCTCAGCCCTGCTTGGTGTCTTGCTGGCGTCGCCCGTGGCCGCCCAGATTGCCGGGTCAGGCCAGCCCACGCCGGAGGCGGTCGCGCAGCTGGAGCAAGTGCGCAAAACGCCGCCGAAGCCCCGTTCTTCACCTGATGCCGTGCCGAAGCTCAGCGGCGCGCCGGTGACCGGAAAGCGCGCCAGCCCAATGGTTTTCGTGGATGTCCGCGCGGCGCGAGGGATTACCGGCACGTCCGGGATCCGGGTGTTCCGTGGCAATCGCGTATCCATCGTACAGCCGGGCGTGCGCAAGCTGAAGGAGACGGCGCAAACCGAGCCCCACCGCAGCCAGATGAAACTGATCCGCATCGGGGCGAGCCCTCGCGTCTCGTACACCGCTTACGGGATCGACCTGGCTGAGCGGCATGAGGAAACGCCGGTTCGCCCGCCGACGATCCGGGTGAATCCTTAACGCGCACTGTGTTTTCACGCGAATTTCATGGCGGTAACGCAAGGATTCTGGGTTAAGACAGGGCCGGAAAGACGACCCGGGACCCATGAGTGACAAACGTATCCTGCTGATCATTGGCGGCGGTATCGCTGCCTATAAGAGCCTTGAACTGATCCGAGAGCTGGGCCGGCGCGGCATTGCCTGCCGTTGCATCCTCACTTCCGGCGGGTCGCAATTTGTGACGCCGCTGTCTGTCTCGGCTTTGTCGGGCGAGAAGGTGTTTACCGAGCTTTTCGATTTGGATGACGAGGCGGAGATGGGACACATCCAGCTGTCGCGTTCGGCTGACCTTGTTGTCGTTTGCCCGGCCACAGCGGACCTGATGGCGAAGGCCGTGCATGGCCATGCCAATGATCTTGCCTCCACCACGCTGCTCGCGACCGACACGCCGGTCCTGATGGTACCCGCGATGAATGTGCGCATGTGGCAGCATGCGGCGACGGAACGGAACGTGGCCCAGCTGCGCGCCGATGGGGTTGCCGTGATGGAGCCGGACGAAGGCGCAATGGCCTGCGGAGAGTTCGGCCCCGGCCGTCTGCCGCAGGTGCCGGCCATTGTCGCCGAGATCGAACGCCAGCTGGAAGGGCAGGGCACGGGCGCTCTCGAAGGCACGCACTGTGTGGTCACCGCCGGGCCGACGCGTGAACCGCTGGACCCGGTCCGCTTCCTGTCGAACCATTCTTCCGGCCGGCAGGGCTATGCCATTGCCGGGGCGCTCGCCGCTGAAGGCGCGCGGGTGACGCTGGTCTCCGGGCCAGTCGCACTTGAAGCGCCGCGCGGCGTGGACCTGGTAAAGGTCGAGACGGCCCGCCAGATGCTGAAAGCCGTCGAGGAGGCCCTGCCTGCAGATGTCTTCGTCAGCGTTGCCGCAGTCGCTGACTGGCGCCCGGCACGTGCCGCCACGAAGAAGCTGAAGATCAAGGGCGCCGGCAGTGCGACGCCGTCCATGGAACTCGCCGAGAACCCGGACATCCTCCGCACCATCTCCAACAAGCGCAAGCATCGCCCTGCGCTGGTGATCGGCTTTGCCGCCGAGACTAATGATGTCGAAGACCACGCTGCCGCCAAGTTGAAGCGCAAGGGCTGTGACTGGATTGTCGCCAATGACGTCTCCGGCGATGTCATGGGCGGCACCGAAAACGAGATCGCGCTGGTGACGCAGGGCGGCATCGACCGCTGGCCCCGTATGGGCAAGGATGCCGTCGCCCGCCGCCTCGCGCAGAAGATTGCCGAAGCGCTTGACGGCTCAGGCGACGAAGCGAAACTCGCGGCAGAATAGGCCGCCTCTGCCTGCTTGACTTGATCTGCCGACTCCCGCACCGCTGCGGGCATGAACGAGGTTAATGTCGCGGTCCTGCCGCTCCCGCATTTCGAAGGGCTTCAGCTGCCCGCTTATGAAACCGCCGGTTCTGCCGGGATGGATGTGCGCGCGGCCGTGCCCGAAGGCGAGCCGATGGTGCTGGCGCCCGGAGAACGGGCCATGGTGCCGACAGGGCTCAGCGTCGCGATCCCGCAGGGCTATGAGATTCAGGTGCGCCCACGTTCCGGCCTCGCCGCCAAACACGGCCTGACCTGCCTTAACACGCCGGGCACGATCGACAGCGATTATCGCGGTGAGGTCAAGGTGATCCTCGTCAATCTCGGACAGGATGCCTTCACCATCCAGCGCGGTGAGCGGATCGCCCAGCTGGTGCTGGCCCCGGTCACACGCCTTGCCTGGCAAGCCGTCGACAGTCTCGACGAGACCGAACGTGGGGCAGGGGGCTTCGGCTCCACCGGCCGCTAGTTCCCGGCCCATCCTTCCCGTTTTTCCGATTTCATGCGATTTTCCTTGAACAGGTGTTCAGGGAACACCATATATCGTTTGTCGATATGAATTAGGAGGATGGGATCTATGGATCCGTTTCAGATGGTTGTCGTCATCGTGGCGATTGTTTTCGGTACGAAAGCTTGGCGCGACCACATGCGTTTCAAGGAAATGCGAGCCAATGACCGTGCGTCCGATGTCGAATTCGACCGCATGACCCAGGAAGTCGCCCGCCTGAAGGAGCGTGTCCGCGTCCTCGAAAAAATTGTCACCGACAGTGACAAGCATCTCAGTGAGGAGATTTCCCGGCTCGCCTGAACCTTTCCCGTCATGAGCCAGTCCCCGCCGCGCCATCCCACCTATTGAACAGGAGATAAGACAATGCCCTTGCTGTACCCTTTTGTGATCTTTCTCCTGTTGCTGATCCTCGCCACGCTCATCCGCGGGCCGGAGCGCCCGAAAGCGTCCAGCCGCAAGGATGAGGAGCTTTCCCGCCTGCGTGACCGGGTTGAGGTTCTGGAACGCGCCGTCCTCGACCCGGACCGCGACCTGCGCCGGAAGTTCGACGGGCTCTGAGGCAATCGAAGTCCTTAACGGCGCCGGAAAAAATTGAACGCCCCTTTTTGAAAAATCTCCAGAGGATTGTGATCCAATCAACTCAGGAGTGAAGGGGATCCCATGACCACGCAGAAACCGGTTTTCGGAAAGAAGACTTCAGGCGCTGCCAGCCGGCGCACAACCCGGCCAGCCCAGTCGCAGGCTTTGTCCTCACAGGCTGAAGCCTTTCTTCAGCGCGAACGCGAGGCGGCCGGAGACCGCGCACCTTCCGGCGGCGGTATCCCGTTTCCCTCGGAAGACAACAGCACGGTTGGCGGCAAGCCTGTCTGGGGCCGCCGCGTGATCGCCCGGATCGTGGATGAACTGCTCGTCTGGGGACTGGTCTTCCTGATGTTCCACGAAGACATTGGCCGGCAGCTGTCCATTTACATCGAAGCCCCGATGGACAGCGCGGAAGAGAATGCGGCCGGTGTTGTCCTGTTCGGCTATGCGCTTCTCTGGGGGTGTCTTGAAAGCTTCTACAATATTGCCATGGAGGCATCCCGCCTTCAGGCCACGCTTGGCAAGATGTTGGTCGGCGCCGTTGTGACGGACCGGGACGGCGGCAAGCCGGGCCTTGGCGGTGTCATCATGCGGAATACGCTGGGGCGTTTCGTCGTCAATATGGTGCCGCTCTGTGCCGGCTATGTCATGGGCCTGTTCCGCAAAGACCGCCGCTGCCTTCACGACATCATGTCCGGCACCATGGTGCGCAAGCGCGTGCCGGCGGCTCTGTCAGCGGGTTATGGCGAGGTGTTTGCCTGAGCGGCTTTCAAGGCCAGGTGTCAGAGAAGGACTGTGTCATCCCGGGCGAACTTCGCCAGCAGGTAGGCATCTGTGTCCTCGATCGTTTCGAGCTTCCCGAAAGCGAATGCTTCTCGATCGAACACCAGGTCGCGCGGACGCAGCGGGCGGCTGATTTCCAGCCCTTCCAGCGTGCGCGCGCGTGAAAAGGCCACGTATGTCTGTCCATGCGCGAACATGCCGTGGTCGAAATCGATATAGACCTTGTCCAGCGTCAGACCCTGCGCCTTGTGGATCGTGACGGCATAGGCGAGCCGCAGGGGCATCTGTTTGAACGTGCCGACGACTTCGCGTTTCACCTTCTTGGATTCCGGGTCGAGTTCGTAGCGGTACTTTTCCCACGCCGCAGGCTCGATTTCATAGGCGTGCCCGTCAATGTCGACGATCACGCTCTTGCTTGTGAACCCGGCCACGACCGCGAGGGAGCCGTTCACCCAGCGGCCTTCGGGGTCGTTACGGATCAGCATGACCCGCGCGCCTTCTTTCAGTTCCAGTTCGGCTTCGGTGGGGTAGGCCTTTTCATCGAATTGTCCCTGAACGTCGGCATAGAAGGGGTGGGGCTTGCCCGGCAGATCGTCCAGACGGGCCTGGTTGATGCGAAAGGCATTCGCATTGTTCGGCGTCAGCACGACATGGGTTTCGGAGGCATCGGCCGCAGAGCGGTGAGACACGAGGCCATGCAGGGTGGCTTCATCCGCCGGGGTCACCCGGCCGGTGCGCAGCGCCCCCAGCAGGGCCAGGAAGCGCGGGTCTTCCTGACGGAACACATGTTTCAATGCCAGCAGCGCAAACTCGGCTTCGCGGAACGCGGCGCAATTGAAGAAGTATTGCCCGCCATGGCGCTCCTTCAGGATCGGGGCTTCCTGGTTCGACACGACAGGCGGTAGCTGGTGAAGGTCACCGGACAGGATCATCCGTACCCCGCCAAACGGGCGTTTGGAGGCCCGGTTCAGCTTCAGGGATTTGTCGATTGCATCCAGCATGTCGGATCGGACCATCGAAATCTCGTCGATGATCATCGTGTCGATGGCCTTGATCAGGCGGGTCGAGCGCAGGCGCTTGATGTCCGTGGGTTCGATCAGGCGCGGCGGGAACTTGAAGAAGGAATGGATGGTCTGCCCGCCGGCATTCATGGCCGCCACACCGGTCGGGGCCAGGACAATGGCGCTGTCGCCGGCCTGGGACAGGAATTTGCGCAGCATCGTGGTTTTACCAGTGCCGGCGCGTCCCGTCAGGAACAGGTTTCCCTGCGCGCCCGCGCCGCTCGCCACCCAGCGGGCCGGTGCGGCGTAGATATTGTCTGGAGTGTTGTCAGCAGGGCCAGCCATCATGCGGGCTTAGCGGTCTTTGCCGGGCAAGGCGAGGCCCGCCGGGCGCCTCTAGTGCGGTTCTTCCAGATAGGCCGCCATCACGGCCTGCTCCACCATGGCGCGCACCTGACGGGGCAGGAAGGGTTTGGGGATCAGGAAGGCCGGTTCACTGGGTTCCCCGGTCAGCAAACGCTTTGGAAAAGCCGTGATGTAGATGACGGGGACAGGCCGCGGCAGGCTCGCCTGGATTTCCTGAACAGCCTCAGCCCCGGACGAGCCATCGGCCAGGGCGATGTCTGCCAGGATCAGGCCAAACTCTGCCGAGCCAGCAAGCTCCACGGCCTGACGATGGGTTGTGGCGATGCCCAAGACCGAATGGCCGGCTTCCAGCACGATCCCGGCCAGCATTTCAGCGATCAGGATTTCATCCTCGATCACGAGAACCGTGGTTGCCAGCGCCGACTTCAGCGATGTTTCGGCATCGGTGAGGGCTTCTTCGACAAAACCTGTCGAAGTGCACAGGATTTCGGCTGTTTCAAAAATGCTGAACCCCTCGACCGCTGTCAGCATCACGGCGCGGCGTTCATCCGTTGTCATGGTGCGCAGGATCTTGGCCACTTCCTGGTTGAGCTTCCCGTCCGAAAGCTCCTCCATGATCGTTTCATCAAGGGCGCGGAAGAGGTCTTTGCGCTGTGTGGAGGTCTGCTGCTTGCTCAGGAAGACCATCATTTTGGTTTCCAGCATCGTTTCGACTGCCGCATCGCCGGCACTGCGGGTGCCAAGCAGCGCGCGGGCGTATCGACGCAGATATGGCAACTCACCCGAGATAAGATCAGCCAGCAATGTAGGTTCCCCCGAACCGCGATTTCATCAAGAATCAAACTCTACACAGCGAAGCGCCCAAGTGAAACACGGCAACGGGCGTGTTCTCTGCTTACTGTTATTTTTGCAACAGATTCAGGCATTCAGTCTGCACGAATTATAGCATGCTTCGCGCGACTGATCACTTGTTCATTCCTGAAGGGCAGACCGGGGTTTGCGGCTCGTTGTCTTGCAACCTGCGGTCACCGCAGGCGGATAACGATGTCATATCCGGCGATGGTCCGGCCTTCCGGCGCAGCGGGCAGGGCGTCGATAGACAGGGCGCCGTCCGGAATGTCGGTCAGCTCGCCGGTCTTCTCATCCAGGAAATGGTGGTGTGGCCGGGTGTAGGTATCGAAGACGATATTGTCCTGGCCCGTGCCGCGCACAATGCGCAGGGCGCCGGCATCCGCCAGGCTGTGGAGGGTGTTGTAGATCGTCGCCAGCGCCACGGGTTCGCCCTGCTGGTTGACCTCTTCCGCCAGCCATTCTGCGGTGACATGCCGGTTTTGCCCGTCGGCGAACAGGATACGCGCGATCGCCTGTCGGGGGCGCGTGGCGCGCAAGCCCAGCTTTTCCAGGAAGGAGGTGGCGTTGAAATCCGGCATGCGGGCAAACTAATTCCGGGGCTGGCGTCCTGCAAGAAGGCGTCGGCAGCAATAAAAAAAGCCCCCGGAAATCATCCGGGGGCTTTCCGTTCGCCGTCGCGGCCGGGGCTGATCAGCCGGCGATGCGGCGGACGTAATCGTATTCACCGCGCTTGGAGTCCCGCTTGCGGGCGGGCTGGAAGGCGACTTTCGCATGCTCTGCGCAGTACGGGCCGCAGTCGGCCTTGCGGCCGCAGAAGGCAAATTTGGGATCGGCCGGGTCGCCGATCGGCCACTTGCACATGGAATCCCGCAGCGTCAGGATCGTGGCCGGCTCGCCATCGGCCATGGTCAGCGGCGGCAGAGGCGCCAGCGGTTCCTGGCGCTCGATGGCCGTCCGCGGGGCTTCTGCAGGCCGTTCCGGAGCCTGCGGCGCGGCCACCTTGACCGAACCGTCCGGCAGCACGCGGGGCTTCGGCCGGGCCAGGCGCGGCGGGCGTTTGACCGGCCGGGAAGGTGTGGCGCGGCCCGACAGGCCAAGACGGTGGACCTTGCCGATCACGGCATTACGGGTCACGCCGCCAAGCTGCTTTGCGATCTGAGAGGCCGAATGGCCTTCTGCCCAGAGTTTTTTAAGCGTACTCACGCGTTCGTCAGTCCAGGACATGTATTCACCTTCCTGCTTGGTACAGACCCGACACCCAGGTCCGTCAGCCCCTATATGTTGAGATGGCAATCA
>MDTG01391080.1_pt1 | contig 34107 bp, 33 predicted proteins | sample 811421 | NCBI WGS metagenome assembly MDTG01 (sample SAMN05326645, study PRJNA326480) | marine metagenome | isolation source: seawater | place: Pacific Ocean: South East | collected 2011
CACCACGTGCCGTCGTGATCCACGCGACCAGCATGCCCAGGAAGTAGCTGAAGCCGACGTACGAGACGGGCCAATTCAATCCCGGAATGCTGCCCCAGACCGAATCGGCCAGTTTGCCGCAATCGCTCTCCGCCCCGCATCCCGGCAGGCCGGCGGTGACGATGCCAAGCTGCTTCAGCACCAGTGCTCCGGACGCCGCGATGGCCACGATCAGCAGGATCATGCCCAGCGGCCACAGAACCGGGTTCAACTTCTCGTCCGGGGTCGGATCGGGGGTGGTCACCCCTGATTTTCCGTGCTTGGCATTGGCCATGATCGACGTCTCCTGTGGAAGATCCACCTTCGGGACCGGATCCCCAAGTGTATACGTCGGTCGATGGGGTCACATTGTCTGAATCGCTTCGATTCCCAGCAGATCGAGCCCGTCGGCGAGCACCCGCCGGGAGAGGTCGCACAAACGGAGTCTGGACCGTCTCAACTCGTCGGAGGCGGCTTTTCGCACCGGGCACTGCTGGTAGAAGCCGTTGAATGTCTCCGCCAACGTGTGCAGTTCCGTGCAGATCCGATGCGGTTCGAGGTGCCGTCCGGCTTCGGCCACCACCGGTCCGTAGCGAAGGAGCTGCAATGCCAGTGCCCGCTCCGACGGTTCGTCCAGCAGCAGATCGGCCGATGCCGCATCGGCCTCAGCGTCCCCCGCCTTCGCGATGATTGAACAGATCCGTGCGTGGGCGTATTGGAGGTACGGTCCGGTGTCGCCTTCGAATGCGATCATGCGATCCATGTCGAAGACGTAGTCGCGGACCAGATCGTTGCTGAGATCCGCATACTTGATGGCACCGATTCCGACCCCCGAGCCGATCCGATCGAGCTCCTCGTCGGAAAATCCGTGGGTGGGCGCCTTCTCGTCCCCGGCCCGTCGATGGACCTCCGAGCAGCCGCGCCCGATCGCCTCGTCGATCAGCGACGCCAGGGTGACGTTCTCGCCACTCCGCGTCTTGAGCGGCTTCTTGTCGACACCGAGCACCGATCCGAACGGGATGTGGACCATCTCGACCGGTGATCCGTCCGGGGTCTCCCCCCATCCCGCAAGCCGGCACGCATCGAACACGTCGATGAAGTGGTCTCGCTGCCGGGCGTCGACGACGTAGATCAGGCGGTTCGCGTTCTCCTCGACGACCCGATGCCGGATTGCCGCGAGATCCGTCGTGGCGTAGAGGTATCCACCGTTCGATTTACGGATGAGCATGGGTCGTTCGCGATCATCGAACCGGACCACCAGCGCTCCGTCATCCTCCACCGCGAGATGGTTCCGGGTGAAGAGGTCGACGATGTCGGGCAGGTGCTCCCGGTAGAAGGATTCGCCCCGGTTGTGTTCCGGTCCCAGCGCCACTCCGAGTTTGTCGAGGATGTCGATCACCGCCCGCATGGTGCAGTCGATCAGCTTGCGCCAATCCGTGACCAGCTCCGGATCCTCCCGCTGGAGGGCGACGAGCGTGGTGGCGGCGGCGTCGCGCTGCTCCTGGGCTCCCGCATTCTGCTCCTCGAGTTCCGCGATGCGGTGCGCGCCGATGTTCCGTTCGGAAACGATCGACAGTCCGCGTTCGTCCATCTTCGTGACCAACTGCCCGTCCCGGTAGGCGGCGTCCAGATCCGGAAGCTGCAGTGTGTCGAGGTTCACTCCTGCTTCCCGGAGTCGGTACAACACCATTGCGATGGGCAGTCCCCAGTCGCCGAGATGATTCTCACGCAGCACCGTCCGTCCGCATCGTTCGAGGATCCGGGCGAGGGCGTCCCCGATGATCGTCGACCGCAGGTGCCCGACGTGCAGCTGCTTCGCCACGTTCACACCGCACAGATCGATCACCACGGGATGGGGATCGGTCGCCGGAATCACGCCGAGCGATTCATCATCCATCGCGGCGAGCGAGGACGCCAGCGCATCGGTTCGGAGTCGAATGTTGATGAACCCCGGACCGGCGATCTCCGGGGGATCCGCGAGTCCGTCGAGATCGACGTGGTCGATGAGTTGCTGGGCGACCTCCCTGGGTTGCCGCTGCAGCCGCTTGCCGAGTCCCATCGCGGCGTTCACCTGGAAATCCCCGAACTCCGGATTCGCGGTGGATCTGATCACCGGGTCGGTTCCCCGGAAATCCTCCCCCAGGGCCCGCACGATGGCGTCCGAGAATCGGTCGTGGAGGGCGGCGACGGGGTCGGCAGCGGACTTGGGGGGCATGGGAGTGGCCATGCGGCGAGTATAGCCCCGGCAGGTGGTATCATGGCGCATTCGAACCTGCCATGGCACATCCAACCACCGAACCAACTTCAGTGCTCGAGAAGGTCGACCGATGCGGCGACCTGGACCACCGTCCACGCGTGCTGCTGGGCAAGATGGGACTCGACGGTCATGATCGTGGGGTGAAGCTCATCTCCCGTGCGATGCGCGACAGCGGCATCCATGTGATCTACTCCGGTCTCTGGCAGACTCCCCGCAGCCTCGCGATCAGTGCCCGGGACGAGGACGTGGACTGCATCGCCTCGTCCATGATGAGCAATTCGCATCTGGTTCTGGTTCCGAATCTGATCGAGGAGTGCCGGAAGGTCGGGCGACCCGACATGCGCATCCACGTGGGGGGCATCATTCCCCAGGAGGATGTGCAGACCCTGCTCGATGCGGGAGTCGAACAGGTCTTCCACACCGGTACGAGCATGCAGGAAATCGTCGACTGCGTCCGGTCCAGCACCAGATCGTTCGATCCCATTCCGACCGACAACTCCTCGGCGGCCCTGGCCCGCAACATCAGTCTGCTGCAACTGGGTCGCGAGGTTCCCGAGGCTCCACGGCGGAGACCGGGTCGCGTCATCGGTCTCACCGGATCACCCGGTGCGGGCAAGTCCACACTGGTCGCCTGCATGGCCTCCGAACTGGTCCAACGGGGACGGAAGCTGGCCGTGATCGCCTTCGATCCGATGAGTCCCATCTCGTCCGGTGCCCTGCTGGGAGATCGCCTCCGGGTCGACTTCAACCAGGTCGACGAGCAGGTCTTCTACCGCAGCCTCGCCGTCATCGGTGAGGACTACGCGACCCTCGACGGCATTCTGGAACTCATCGGTGGCGCGGGATTCGACGACGTCATCGTGGAGACGGTCGGCTCCGGTCAGAGCGACGTGAAGATCCGCGAGTTCGTCGATTCGACTGTCGTCGTCGTCGTACCCGGAATGGGCGACGCCGTGCAGATGGACAAGGCCGGCATTCTCGAGATCGCCGACACCTTCGTGGTCAACAAGGCCGATTTCGCAGGTGAGAGCAAGCTGGTCCGCGAACTTCTGGACATCGCCGAAGGTCGGGAAATCCGCGAGACCATCGCCACCCGGGGACAAGGCATCTCCGAGCTGGTCGACCTCCTCTTCTGACCACCGTCCGGTCCCCACTCGGTACCATGCAGTCGATGTCCACGCAGGAATCGAACGTGACTCCCGCCGCCCAGTCGCAGGCCGTCACGCAGCTGGCCCGGGACATGAAGCTCTTCGACATCACGATGGTCGGCGTCGGTGCCATGATCGGCGCCGGAATATTCGCCCTGACCGGCATCGCCGCGGGCATCGCCGGTCCGGCCCTCATCCTCGCCTTCTGTCTAAACGGTCTCCTGACCTTCTGCACCGCGATGGTCTACGCCGAGGTCGGCAGTGCGATTCCCGCGGCCGGAGGAGGCTACCTCTGGGCCCGGTTCGGCCTTCCCGGCCCCTGTGCATTCCTTGCCGGGTGGATGGACTGGCTGGCCCACGCCGTGGCCGGTTCCCTCTACGCGGTCATCTTCGGAGCCTACTTCGTCTGGGGGCTCCAGCAGATCTTCGGACTCGGCGTTCCGCCCACGGGTGCCGAACACGGTGATCTGGGAACCCTGTTCGGACTGCCGGCCTGGCCCTTCGCCAAGGTTCTGACCGTCTTCATCTGCATCGCCTTCATCTACATCAACTACCGGGGTTCCAGCGAGACCGGAAAGGCGGGCAACATCATCACGGTGGCGAAGGTCATCGTGATCGCGATCTTCATCATCTCGGGTCTGGTCGCCATGCTGCAGGGAGGAGCCCACGAGACCGCCAGCGATCCGACGGTCGGGGCCCGGTTCGCCCCCTTCATGCCCAATGGATTCACAGGCGTCCTCGTCGCGATGGGACTCACCTTCATCGCCTTCGAGGGATACGAGATCATCGTGCAGGCCGGTGAGGAGGTCGAGAATCCCCGTCGCAACATTCCCAAGGCCGTGTTCCTCTCGCTGCTGATCGTGATTCCGATCTACATCCTCGTGGCGATCGTGTCCCTGGGTGCATTGACCATTCCCCAGGCGGTGCTCGATGCGAATCCCCTCTGGGAATCCAACGAGACCTGGAGGTACCTTGCCGGTCTGGGCGAGACGGGCGTGGCGGTCGCGGCCAACGCATTCATGCCGTGGGGAACCGGTGCGATCCTGCTCGTGATCGGTGCGGTCCTTTCCACGATGAGCGCCCTGAACGCGACCACCTTCAGTTCCACCCGCGTCAGCTTCGCCATGGGTCGTGACCACTACCTGCCCAAGGCGATGGCCTCCATCTCCCCCAAGACGAGGACTCCCGTCATGGCCCTGCTCGCCAGCGGGGTGCTCATCACGGTGGTCGCCGTCACCCTTCCCGTCGAGAAGGTCGCCGCTGCGACCTGCGTGATGTTCCTGCTGGTGTTCGCAGCGGTGAACATCGCCTCGATCACCATCCGGCGCAAGTACGGCGACAAACTCCGCTACGGCTACGTCGTTCCCCTGTTTCCCCTGATTCCGATCGTGGCCGCCGTGGGACAGCTGGCCATCGCGGTCTTCCTGTTCATCGCGGAACCGCTTTCCATGGCCATCACCGGTGGTTGGATGGCAATCGGACTGCTCATCTACTACCTGTACTCGCAGCGCCAGGAGCACGAGTACCGCGCATCGGCGGTGTTGTTCGAGGAGAGCCCGCCTCCCACCAGCGCACCCCAGCGACTGCTGGTTCCGGTTGCGAATCCGGACACCACCGCACCCCTGATCGAAGTCGCCTCGAGACTGGCGACGATCGACGAGACGGAGGTCACGGCACTCCACGTGGTGGGAATTCCCGAACAGCTTCCCTACGCCTCCGCCGAACGGTTCACCCGCGACGGCCGCTCCGTGGTCGATCAGGCCATCAACCAGGCGCGCCGTCAGGGACTGGCCACCTCCGGACTGCTGCGGTTGAGCAGATCCCCCGGGCAGTCGATCGTGGAGACCATTCGGGAACGGAACATCACCACCCTGGTCATGGGTTGGGGCGGACCGCGTCGGGCGCGTTCCGTCCGATCACTGGTCATCGGCACCGAGATCGATCACGTCCTTCGCAACGCGGATGCGAACACCATCGTGCTGCGCGGCGATCTTCCCGAGGATCCGAAGCACATCGTGATTCCCGCCGCCAACCCCAAGCAGTCCCGATATGCGGTCGCGGTCGCGGAAGCGGTGGCCTCGCCCGGATCCAGGATCGAGCTGCTGCACATCGTCCGGCACGAGAAGGATGCGGAGTCGTCGCAGTCCGCACTGATGGCCGGCATCTTCGGAGAGGAGATGGCCGATCGCACCAGCGTCGCCACCCAGCGAAAGCGGATCGAGGTGTCGGTCCGCACCATCGTCAGCACCCACGTGATTCCCTCGATCATCGAGGCGACGTCCCTGGCCGATCTGGTCGTTCTCGGATCCGCCAAGGAGACGTGGTTGCAACGGAAGTCCTTCACCACCCTGCACACCACGGTCGCATCCCGGTACGACGGTCCGCTGCTGCTGGTGAAGCTGCGCAGCGGTCGGGCACGATTCGCGACCCAGCAGGTCGTCGACTTCTTCCTGTCACGGGAGCCAGAGGCATGAGTGTGTCCGATCTCAAGAAACTCGGTCTGCTCCGAAGGGAATCGGATTGGGACACCAATCACACCCGATCCTTCGTCCCGTTGATCACGTGGCTCGTCACGGCGCTGTCGGCGATCGCGGGATGCGTCATGCTGGTGTTCGGCAACGGAGGAGTCGTCACCTGGATCGGACTGGTGATCTTCAGTGTCGCCATGGTCGTGTTCGTCTTCATGAACATCTCGTCCGTGGATCGTGCTCTTCGCGACGAGGATCGCGATTCCTCCGACTGAAGACGTTCCATGAACGGAGTTCGTCCCATGAATCCACGCTCCAGGCGAATGCTGACGAATCTGGTGGTCTTCGTCCTGGTGCTCGTCGTGCTGAACGCGATCTTCGGAGATCTGGACTGGGGCATCCACATCTCGGTGGTGGGCAGCCTCGTCCTGACCTTCGTGGTCTGGGGCATCATGGCCGCACTGGAGTCGGGCCGACGCTGATCAGAAGTTCCAGGTGCAGCGTAGGCCCCAGATCCAGCTGTCCTCGACGCCGCCGTCCTGACCGGAGCTGAACCATTGGAGGTCCGGGCTGATCTGCAGCGTCCGTGTCACCTGGATCCGCCAGAAGATCTCCACCATCGTCTCCCACCCCGCACCACCGGCGAGTCCCGAGCGATCGAGATCGGTGAAGGTGCATCCCACACCGATTCCATCGTGGGTGCGGCCGAGGAATCCGTCGAGCACCACCCCCGTCGACCAGCACATCGTCGCCGGTGCCGCACCGTCCTGTGCGATCCCCCAGCGGAGGAACGGAACCAGTCCCCCACCGACCTCCTGATCGAAGCTGATCCCCATGCCCCATCCGTCGCTGGCGTAGTTCACGTCGTCATTGGAGTACCAGCAGTAGGCCCGGTAGTTGCCCTGCGGGGCGGATGCATCGGTCGCCTGCGGATTCCACCTGGCCTGCACGATGCTGAAGAGCTTCCCCTGATCGAGATGCTCGAAACCGCTGGCCCGGCCGGAGGAGAGGGCGTTCATGGTTCCGAACCGGATCTCGATCTCCGGGGCGACCTCCACCTCTCCGATGAATCCGAATCCGTAGCTGGGGAACGGCACCGCGGTGCTGTTGGTCAACTGTGCGGCGACGAACTGGGTGGCGGGATTCTGGGCCGCAAGGTTGAGATCGAAGAAGTTCTCGTAGTAGAGCTTCCCGATGTTGATCGTGAACGTATCGTCCATGAACGACTGACGCCACCAGAGCTTCTTCAGTCCGATCCGTCCGGAGGTGATGATGTTGTCGGTGAAGTACGGTGATCCGAGGGCCACGTTCGGATACGGATCGGTCGCCGCTCCGAGACCGGTGTTGGCTTGGACGTTGTAGACCAGGTGTCCCTTGGCATCGTCCGGATCGTCGAACGGCAGTGATCCGTTGATGTTGGTGTAGATGTAGGAGAAGCTGTGCGGCCCGTTCGACTTCGTGGCGTGCTGAAAGATGTAGATCAGCTGCGGCTCGAACGAGAAGTTGAGGGGCTTTCCGATGTCCGTCCGGACGAAGTTCACCGCATCGGACAGGAACGAGAAGGGATCCTGATCGGGGGGAATGATGAAGTTGGCGGGATCGAGGTCGACCGGGCCCTTGTCACTGGTGTCCGACGTGGTCGTGGACGGGATGTGCTGCCCGGGGGTGGTCAGGTGGACGCCGCCACCGTTGCTGTGATGCCTTCCGGTGTGGAAGAGCAGCACCGGTTGTCGCGCCCGATCCGATCCGAGATCCATCGTGCCCGTCGGGACCGAGTCCCCGCCCTGCGCCGCACCGGCGAGCAGCAGTGTGCCCAGGATGCATCCATGGACCGGTCCGGGCATCAGTCGACCGGATCGCGTGATGCGATGGTGAAGTCCATCAATCCGCCCAGTTCGTCGACGGTGAGGGTGCCGATGCGGTTGCAGCGGTCGATGATGCCGTTCGGATCCTCCATGGCGATCCGTCCCAGCAGGTCGGCCTTGTGGGCGAGGATGTCCTCCAGATCGCAGGTGGTGTTGCGTGCGTGTCCGGACGGGTACATGATGAGACCGCTGTCGTAGCTTCGATCTCCGTCGAGGGTGACGGTCATCGACGTCGGAATGCCGTCCGGATACCGATCGTCGTACTCCTGTCCACCGTGCTCGAACTCGATCATGTCCATCAGGCGCCGTGTGCGGGGGTCGTTGATCGCCTCGACGCCGTAGTCGATCGGAGCGAGCATCAGGGTCTTCCACCAGTCGTCGTTCCCACCCTCGATGGTGCCCAGTTCGTACGCCTTCCGCAACATCGTTGAGACGATGTACACCATCGAGTGATCGGCGGACTGGCGGGTGTGCGGATCGCGCTTGGCGGGATCCCCGATGATTCCGAAGGCCGGCTGGTAGGCGGTGATGGTGATTCCGGTGAGGGCATCCGGTTCCGCCAGGATCTCGGGATGCTTCATGAGCAGATCGACCAGTCCCTGCAGGGCTCCGGCCGACTGGTGCTCGTACAGACCCAGCTTGAAGTGCATGCCCATCACGGCGAAGTCGTCGCCGCTGTGGCTCAGAACCAGATCGAAGGGGCTGTCTCCGTTGGTGGGTTCGAACTGACGCCAGATCGCCTCCGGATTCCGGAAGATGTCGGCGGGACCGATGAATCCGTGCATCGATCGGAGCATCGACAACAGGGCGACCTCGGTGCTGATTGCGGCGGAGGCTCCCTTGGAGTCGCTCAGCTGGTGACCGGCCCGGATCGCCCGCCACGGGATGTAGTGGGCCACGGACATGCCGATGGCGGATTCGATCTGCTCCGGCGTCGCACCGAGCATCGCGCCGTACACGGCGGCCGATGCGATGGCCCCGTGGACCACGTGATCGATCCGGTACGACTTCAGGGAGAACACCTCCGCGAGTCGACCCCGGATCTCGTCCAGACAGACCATGCCCCGCAGTGCGGCGGCACCGTCGAGACCCGCCACCTGGGCGGCGGCGATGGGGACCGCGTAGAAGTCGTTGTGACCGAACTCGCCCGCGGTGTGGCCCAGTTCCGGGTTGAACCCGAAGTTCGTCCCGTTGCTGTCCCATTCCCGGACGGCCGAGGCGTTGGCGGCGACGGCCTTCTCGGGCTTCACACGCCGGGTGGAACCGAAGCAGCAGGCGCCGGCATCGTCCGCGTAGCGGAGCGCCTCGTCACGCAGCACGGTGGGCGCGTTGGTGCCGCACGCCAGGGCCGACAGTCCGCAGAGCACGCTGTCGGTGAAGAACATCGTGGTCCGGTGCAGCACGGCATCGGACGGGGTTCCCATGCCGTTGCGCATGAAGTCGCAGGCGAACCGGCCGATGCCGAGCGCCTGGTTGGAGTCGCGGGAGAGTGAGAGTGCGGTATCGATGTCGGTTGTCGTCATGGTGTCTCGTGGGGTTGGTCGGTCAGGAATCGATGAATCGCTGGACGTGTCCGACCTCGTCCGGTGATCCCATGATGACCACGGACCGCTGGTGCAGGCTCGTGGGGTCCACTTCGAGAATTCGTCCGTGATCGCCGATCGCCCGGCCGCCGGCCTCCTCGATGATCATGGCCATCGGATTGGCCTCGTACATGAGACGGAGCTTTCCATCCGGATGGGCGGCGGTGGGTGGATACATGAAGAGTCCACCCTTGAGCAGGGTGCGATGCACGTCGGCCACCATCGATCCGATGTATCGGCTGGTGTAGCCGGACTCGTGCGCCCAGGCCAGGTACTCGCGGTACGGCTCCGGGAACCGGTTGCAGTTCGCCTCGTTGACGGAGTAGATCGGACTGGACTGGGGAATCTGCAGCCTGGACTTGACCAGGACGAAGGCGCCGATGGACTGGTCGAGCACGAACATGTTCACCCCGTTTCCGGTGGTCAGCACGAACACGGTCGAAGAGCCGAAGAGCACGTATCCGGCGGCGACCTGTCTCGCTCCGTGGTGGAGGATGGCGTCGACCCCCTTGGCGGCGTGACCGTCCTCGAGACGGAGCACACTGAAGATCGTTCCCACGCCGACCGAGAAGTCGATGTTCGAGGATCCGTCGAGCGGATCGAAGAGCACCGCGTAGCGGCCACCTTCGGCGTGGGTCCGCAGAACGGTCGGTTCCTCATCCTCTTCCGAGACGAGCACTCCGATGTTGGCTCGTGATCCGAGGCAGGCCTTGATGATGTCGTTGGCGATCACGTCCAGCTTCTGCTGGGTCTCACCCTGGGGATTCGTCTCTCCCAGATCACCCAGGACGTCGTCGATCCGGGCCCGACGGACCTTGTTCGCGATGGTCTTGGTGGCCAGGGCGATGGCCGACAGGATCCAGGTGAACTCCCCGGTCGCTTCCGGGTGCGTCTGCTCCTCGGCGAGGATGTGACTCTGCAGGGACTGCAGGTTGTCGTCGTTCCATTCGTTGGCTGCGGGGTCTGGCATGGGGGGGCCGATCGGGGTGGGGGCCGGGTTTTCCTCGACTGTCGGTTCGGATAGGATTTCCGGTCCTTTGGAGAAGGATTGATTGTAACGAAGTACCCCCTGACGACCCCCGAGAGAGTGGAGCTGGTCCCATGAACCGATCCGTGATCCTGTCCGCGAAACGAACTCCCATCGGCCGATTCTTCGGCGGCCTTTCCCGGGTCAAGAGCCCTCAATTGGGCGCCTGGGCCGTCGAGGCGGCATTGGAGGCGGCCCCCGGCTCCGCTTCGTCCGTCGACGAATGCATCATGGGATGCGTCCTGCAGGCGGGACTCGGTCAGAATCCGGCTCGCCAGGCGGGCCTCAAGGCCGGCCTGCCTTCGACGTTGAGCGCCCAGACCGTCAACAAGGTCTGCGGCAGCGGCCTGCAGGCCGTCATGCTCGCCGATCAGTCCATCCGTGCCGGGGACAACCAGCTCGTGGTCGCCGGTGGGTTCGAGAACATGACCGCGAGTCCCCACTTTGCCCATGTCCGAAGTGGTGTGAAGTTCGGTGATACCTCCATGCAGGATCACATGGCATTCGACGGCCTCACCTGCGCCTTCGAGGAATGGGGGATGGGATTCGCCGCCGAGCACATCGCCGCCAAGCACGGCATCAGTCGCGAGGAACTCGATCGCTACTCGGCCCAGTCGCACCAGCGGGCGGCGGCGGCCACCGAATCGGGTTGGTTCAATGACGAGATCGTGCCGCTCGAGGCTTCCCGGATCAAGCAGAGAGCCGACGTGACGGCGGACGAGGGCATTCGTGCCGATACCACGGCGGATGGTCTCGCCAAGCTTCGCCCTTCGTTTACTAAGGACGGCGTGGTCACGGCGGGAAACGCCTCGCAGATCAGTGATGGTGCCGCAGCCCTGGTGATCGCCTCCGAGGAGAAGGCGTCCGAACTCGGTTGCACGCCCCTGGCGACGATCATCGCCTCCGGAACCGCGGGCGTGGATCCCAAGGAGATCTTCGATGCCCCCGCCAAGGGCATCAAGGCCCTGCTGGACTCCCAGGGACTGGGGGTCGACGACATCGATCTCTTCGAAGTCAACGAAGCCTTCGCGGCCCAGGTCCTGGCCAACATCGGTGAACTGGGTATCTCCGAGGACAAGCTGAACATCTGCGGCGGCGGCATGGCTCTCGGGCATCCCATCGGAGCTTCCGGGGCACGTGTTCTCACCACCCTCGTCCACCAGATGCGACGGACGGACGCCAGGCGTGGTGTCGTGAGCCTCTGCCTCGGCGGCGGCAACGCGGTGTCCATGCTCGTCGAGCGTTCCTGACCCGTCGGTCTCGATGCGCCTCCGATTTCCACGGCTCCTGCACGTCATCGGCCCGGGTCTGCTCGTGGCCGCGACCGGGGTGGGAGCGGGCGATCTCGCTTCCGCCGGATTCGCGGGATCCAGACTCGGTCTCGTGGTGCTGTGGGCCGTCGTGGTCGGCGCGGCCATGAAGTACGTGCTCAACGAAGGGTTGGCCCGATGGCAGCTCGTCACGGACACCACGCTGCTCGAAGGCGTGTCCGATCACATCGGACGCTGGGCGATCCTGCTGTTCCTCATCTACCTGCTTCCCTTCGCATTCGTGGTCGGTGGGGCGCTCATCACCGCGACCGGCGTGGCGACGCACGCGATCGTCGGATGGCCGGCGGATCCGGACACGGCCACACTCCTCTGGGGCGGCATCGGCAGCGCGGCGGCAACCCTGCTCGTGTTCCTCGGCAGCTTCACGCTCTTCGAGCGGGTGATGGCGTGCGGGATCGTGATCATGTTCGTCACGGTCTGCCTGACCGCCCTGCTGCTCGGTCCGGACTGGGCTTCGGCGGCCCGGGGACTGATCCCGGGTCATCCCGGCGACGGTGAATCGCTGGACTGGACCGTGGCGCTCGTCGGAGGTGTCGGGGGCACGGTGACGGTGCTGTGCTACGGATACTGGATGCGACAGGCCGGACGCAGTGGCACCGGTTTCATTCCGACCTGCCGGATCGATCTGCTGGTCGCGTATGCGTTCACCGCCCTCTTCGGCATCGCGATGCTGATGATCGCCAGCGGGATCGAAGTCGATGGTCGGGGCACCGGGCTGCTGGTCGCCCTGTCCGGGCAGCTGCACACGGCCCTGGGACCCGTCGGTGCGGTGCTCTTCCTGATCGGAGCGTGGGCGGCCATCGTCAGCAGCCTGCTTGGAGTCTGGCAGTCGATTCCCCTCCTCTTCACGGATGCCGTCCGTTCGCTGTGGGGTCTTCCGCACGTCTCCGCCGAACAACTCGGGTCCACCCGGATCCACCGGGTGTTCCTGCTGCTGCTGGCAACCGTACCGATGCTGCAGGTGGGGATCGGATTTGCGGCGGTCCAGAAGGCGTACGCGGTTCTGGGCGCGTTCTTCCTGCCCATGCTCGCCGTCGTCCTTCTGGTGCTCAACGGTCGAAGTGCGTATGTGGGCGCACGGAAGAACAGCCCGTGGACCGTAGCGCTCCTGATCTGTGTCCTGGCCTTCTTCGCCTGGGTGGCGATGGAGAAGGTCGGCGTGGTGTGATCACGATTCGATCCGCGGCTCCGTGGATGCCGAATACTCCGCGGATCCGAATCCGAGGATGCAGAAGAAGAGCGGCGTCAGGAACACCAGTCCGAGGGCCGTCCCGATTCCACGTCCGAATCGTTCCGAAATTCCGATCAGGATGAGGATCGCGATGATCACGTTCACGAACGGAATGAAGTAGAGCAGTCCCCACCACATGGGCTTGCCGGCCAACTTCGACAGAAAGAACAGGTTCACGACGGGAATCAGGCCGAGTATGCCGGGAATCCCGCCCTTCTCGAACATTCTCCAGATGCCGATGAGAAGGACGACCAGGAGGATCACGTAGAGAATGAGGGGCAGGATGATGAAGCCCGAAAATCCTCCGGAATCCATTCCGGGCATGTCCTGGAGGTTCGTGGCGATGTCGACGCCCTGCGTGTCGTTCAGCTGGTTGGTTTGCATGGCTGCTCCTTTTCGATGTTCTATTCGCCGATGTCCTCGGCCCAGAGATCCGGCTTCTCCTTCTGGAGACGCTGCATTAGCTCGATGCACCTCGGATCATCCAGTACGACGAGCTCGATTCCGTTGGTCCGCATCCAGTCCTCTGCGCCCATGAACGTTTCGTGTTCACCGACGATCACGCGTGGTATCCGGTACAGCACGGCCGCGCCGCTGCACATGGGGCACGGGCTGAGGGTCGACACCATCGTGCATCGGGACCAGTCGCGACGCCGTCCGGCATTGCGAATGCAGGACATTTCGGCGTGCAGGATCGGATCACCGGACTGGACCCGTTCGTTGTGACCACGTGCGACGATGTCTCCCCGCTCGTCGACGAGCACCGCGCCGATGGGGATGCCGCCCTCGCTCCACGACTTCTCCGCCTGCTCGAGGGCAGCCGTCATCCAGTCGTGAAACCGATCGGGACCGTCGGGAAGCGTCATTCGCCCTTGGTTTCGGTGTCGACCTGCGCCGAGGCATCGGCCGGAAGCGAGTGTTCGACGGCCGCGATGTCCGTTTCGTGGAAACGCCATCGCCGGTGTCCGACCACCTCCCACTGCTGGAACGGTTTCGACTTGAGATTGACCGTGTAGAGGATCGGTTCACCACGGTCACGGGGAACGGAGAGGTCGACATCCGCGTCGAATCCCCGGACCCGGACCGATCGGATCGCGATGGCCGGCTGTCCGTCTGCGGCACGGCGACTGCCTTCGATCTTCTTCTCGATCTTCAGGTAGGTCCCTTCGGAACTTTCACGCGGAAGCGTGAACGCAAGGGGATCCTCCGAAACGGTTCCGGTTTCCATCCCACGTCCCCATTCGAGGGCCGTCACCATGATGGTGGGGACCGGTTCGAACGACGTGTGGGTCAGCCCCGAGGTCTTCTCGACGGGTGGGTAGCTTGAGTACGGTGCGCATCCTGCGACAAGTGCGCACGCGACGGGAACGATGATCCAGCGCATGGCTCGGCCTCCTGGTGGTGAAACCAGTGTACCAGTGCGACGCAGGTGTTGTTCAGCGTGCGGGAGACGATTCCCACCGGGTGGCGAGACCGTGCTCGATGCCCAGCAGATCGAGCAGTCGACCCACCATGAAGTCGACCATCTCTTCGATGGAACCGGGTCGCATGTAGAACCCCGGCGACAGCGGTGCGATCACCGCACCGGCCTGGAGCAGTCGTTCCATGTTCATCAACTCGATCCGGCCCAGGGGGGTCTCGCGGTGGGCAATCACCAGTCTGCGACCCTCCTTGAGGGTCACGGACGCGGCCCGGTGCACGAGGCTGTTCGTCATCCCGGCGGCCAGGGCTCCCATCGTGTTGCTGGAACAGGGCACGATCACCATTCCGTCGTGGAGGAATGATCCGGAAGCGATGTTGGCTCCCATGTCGTTGTCGTTGTGGACCGTGACCAGGTGGGCTCCGTCGGGTCCGGCCAGGGCTTCCGCGTCGCACTTCTTGATGTCCGCTTCGTCGAAGAGCAGGCGGCGACCGAGGGCCGAGACCGAGACATGGGCTTCGATGCCGCATTCGGTCAGCATCCGGATCAGTCTCAGGGCGTACGGTGCTCCCGATGCTCCGGTGATTCCAACGACGATCTTTCCGTGTTTCATGGTCGGCTCCCGCACGATCAGGCGGCGGGCTTCCCTTCCTCGAGCCGTTGGGTGACTGAACCCGGGTCCGGCTCCCGCAGCAGGACGAGGTCGCCCATCTCGAGGCCCTCCTCGATCACCACGTAGAGTTCGGACGAGTTGCCGACCACCACCGGATGCTGCTTGTACCCGCTTCCTTCGCGCAGCCACACGAAGGGCTGCATGTTCTCACGACCGACGGCGTGCACCGGAACGTACAGCACATCCTCGACCCGATCGATGAAGATCCGTCCACGGCACCGCATGGAAGGCTTGAGACCGAGTCCGTCCTCTCCGTGCAGCTGGACCGTCACCGTGTAGTCCCGACGATTCGGATCCCTCCATCCACCGTCCTGGGCGAGCACACCCACCTGGAGCACCTCGCCGTCGAGCACGGTATCGGGTGTGGCGTCGGGGACGACGGTGACCCGCTGTCCGGGTTGGATGTATCCGCTCAACGCCTCGTTGACCGAGAGTTCGGCCGCCATGTTGGTGTTGTCGGGAAGAATGAAGAGCAGTTCGTTGCGGCTGACCTTGGTGCCGACCCGCATCGGCTTGTCCTCCCGCCATTCCTCGACACTCGACCCGTAGACCACCAGTCCCGGGCCGGGGGCGAAGACCTCGCAGAAGCTCTTCTGCTCGTTGTACTTCTTGAGCCGCTTCTGTCGGTTGGCGTAGCCCTCTTCGTGGGCGACCACGTTGCTCTTGTTGCTGTTGACACTGGCCTCCTCGCGGCGCACGACGCGGTCGTACTCCTCCTCGGCCATGTCCAGGTTGCTCTGCTTGGTCTGCTGGTCCTTCTTGAAGGTGTAGTTCTCGTACACCTGCTCGGCAAGCACCGCCTGCTCGAGGGTGGCCTTCGCCCGGATCATGGAGATCTCGTCCTGATCCAGCTCGTTCTGGCTGATGAACTCCCTCTCCTTCAGCTCCAGCGACTTCTTGTACTTCTCCTGGAGACGTGCGTAGTCCTTGGTGGCGGTCTCGAGGTTGAGCTGCAGCGTCTTCCGCCGGCTGACCACGTCGCCGAACTGCCACGCCTCCAGATCGAGTCGGGCGAGATCGATCTTGAGTTGGGCCTGGGAGACGTTGGTGTCGCGCCGCTTCTCGGCGATCTCGAGGTTGGAGACGGCGTTCTCCAGCTGGTTCTTGGCGAGGGTCAGCTTCTCCTCGGCGTCCTCGATGTACTTCTTGACCGTGTTGTCGTCGAGGCGAAGCAGCAGTTCACCGGTTTCGACGTTCGAGCCTTCCGGAATCAGCCACATGATGGTGGACGTTCCTTCGAGTTCGTTGCGGATCTCGACGATGTCGAGCGAGGCCAGATCCCCGGAACTGGGGATCGAGATGTCGAATCCCCCCTGCTCGACCGTGAAGAGATCCACCTCCGTGACGACGTTGACGGACGTGGTGCCGCCGGAGAGCATCCAGGCGACCGTGAAGACCATGGCGCCGCCCGCGGCGAGTGCGACCATGGTCGTGCTGCTGACGGCGGCTCTGGTTCGGTGGAATCGGTTCATGTTCATATCTTGGGGTCGTCGGATACCAGGTTCTGATAGGGGACGAGTCTCATACCGGGGAGGAGATCCAGTGTTCCATCGGCATGAACGCGTAATTGTCCGCTGTCATTGAGGTATTTCAATATGGAAAGTTGAAGATCTCGGAAAGCCGCATCACGGCCGTCCTGGGCCTGAATTAACTGCTGAATCGACTGCAGCGAGCTCAGGACGGAGACCCGGTCGGGATCGGCTTCGATCGACTCCATGCCCAGCTCGGCGATTTCGACGTTTCGACGCTGCATATCGAGGGCGAAGAGGTTGGCGTCGATGTCCCGGACTGCGGAGCGGACATCGATCACCAGGGTGTCCCGGAAGAGGACGAAGGCCCGTTGGGCCCGTTCCAGATTGATCTGGGCCTGCCGAACCCGCAGCTTCTCGATCTCCCGGTCCAGCGGCAGCCCCAGTCGCAGGCTGGCGTTGTAGCCCACGTCCTCGAAATCCGGGTCGATGCCGTCCCAGTCGGAGTCACCCCGGCCGTCGATGGCGGCCTGGAGTTCCAGGTTCAGATCCGGGAGCAGTCCATTCTCCGCGTTGCGGATCGCCCGCTGGCTGTCCACCAGCCGGTCCCGTTCCGTCTGCAGATCCAGGCGGTTGGTGAGGGCCGTGGTGACGGCCTGATCCATGCTGACCTTCGGAACCTCCAGGGCCAGTGCGTCCTCGCTGATGACCACGGATCGTCCGATGTCCATGCCGATGAGCCGCTTGAACCGGTCGACCGAGAGCCGGTAGGACTCCCACTGTCTGGCCAGCTTCGCCTTCTCGCTCAGGGCCGAGTTCTCGGCCTCGGCGGTCTGGTAGAAGTTCGCCCGACCCGCGTCGTACAGCGCACGCTGACGGGCGGTGAGCTTGTCGTAGTACTCGATTCCCTGCTGCGTGTGCAGGACCCGACGTCGTTCGACCTGGAGGTTGAGGAAGTCGGTCGTGAGCCGAACGAGGAAGTCGCGGCGGAAGTCCTCGAACCGCCGAGCGGCGTAGACGAGATTCCGTTCGGCCTGGATCAGCGACTCCTGTGCGATGGGACCGGATCCCCGAAGGAAGGGGATCGACGCTCCCAGGACGAACTGGCTGGTGAGTCGACTCGGGTCTTCTCCCTGGGTGACTTCCTGATGCAGGAAGTCCGAGAAGCTCGCCAGGTATCGGGCCGACACCTCGCCGCCGTAGGGAAGTTTCTGCGTCACGCCCCATTCGTTGACCACGCTCAACGACGTGGTGTAGAACCCGTTGTCCGGGTCCGCGACGACCGACGTGTTGAGGTTGTCGAAGAACCGGGGCACCCACCGGTGCTGTTCGATGAGCAGGCTCAGACAGGAGAGGATGTACTCCTCCTGTGCGAACTGGAATTCACGGGCGTTCTCGAAGGCGAACAGCAGCGACTCCTGCAGCCCGAGCTTCAGTGCATCCTTCTCCTGCTCCTGGTACGCCTCAAGACGACCCAGCACCTCCTCGGCGTCGGTTGCGGAGGTGGTGAGGTATTCCATCTCGCTGGCGGGGGGATTGACGGTGGGTGGATTCTTGTCGTCGAGCATCTCCTCGTCGACGGAGATGTGGCCCCACGCGTCGACGACCGGAGCCGGTGCCCCCTCGGGACCGAGTTCTCCACTGGCCTCGCTGAGCAGATCGTCGACCCGGTTGTCGATGGTGTCGAAGCCGGCGTAGCACCCGCCGACCGTGCATGCGGCCAGGGCCGCCAGGGCGGGTCGGGTCGTTCGTCGGAGGCGGGATGTTCTACGCTGCATGCTCATGAATATCGGCCTGAAGTCCGCACCGAGTCCGGTGCGGACCGATCATTCTAGGAGGGGACGGTGCCCATCCCGGTGGATGCCCGGTTCTCGGGTGAAATTGAACCTGAAGGACCTTTCAGAGGGGTTGAAGGCCCGATTGATACACTTGGAACCATGCCCACGGCTCACCACGATTTCCCGAACCTGACCATTCTCGACCATCCGGTGATTCAGGACCGATTGACCAGGATTCGTGATGAATCCACTCCGCCGCAACGCTTCCGTCGCCTGCTCGATGAAATCGCCGGATTGATGACCTTCCGCGTCTGCCGCGATCTGCCGGTGGTCGAGGTGGAGGTCACGACTCCGCTGGAGTCGATGATGGGGCATCGTCTCAAGCACCCGATCACGCTGGTCCCCATCCTGCGGGCCGGCATCGGCATGACCGACGGAATCCTCTCCATGCTTCCGGAGGCCCGGGTCGGTCATCTCGGCGTCTACCGCGACGAAGAGACCAGCCAACCGGTCCCCTACTACCAGAAGATGCCACCCGACATCGCCGACGGCCCCGTACTGGTGGTCGATCCCATGCTGGCCACCGGTGGGTCGGCCGTCTTCGCGTTGGATCGCATGAAGGAACTTGGTTGCACCAACATCCGCCTGATCTGTCTCGTGGCGGCTCCCGAGGGTGTCCAGTGCCTGCGGGATGCGCATCCGGACGTTCCGATCTATACCGCGGCGCTCGATCGCTGTCTCGATGAACACAACTACATCCGACCCGGACTCGGAGATGCCGGAGACCGCATCTTCGGGACGCAGTAGGATCGCGCGACACCTTCTGGTACAACAGCACGATGGCCGAATCAGGACCACATCTCTTCGAGGAAGACACCACCCCCGTGGTCGAGGGGGGGCCCGCGTTCCGGGCCGACGCGCCGGACACCCGTCTCTACACCGGAGACTGCCGTGAAGTGCTCCGATCCCTTCCGGAATCCGGAACGGTCGATCTCGTCTTCGCGGATCCGCCGTTCAACTGGGACGTGAACTACGGTGCGTGGGACGATTCCATGCCCCGCGAAGCCTACGAGCAGTTCACCAAGGAGTGGCTCGACGCCTGCATCGATGTCCTGTCCCCCGCGGGAAGTCTCTGGGTCAACATTCCCGACGACACCGCCGCCGAGATCGTCGTGCATCTGAAGTCGCGTGGACTGACCATGGTGAACTGGTGCATCTGGCACTTCCGGTTCGGCCAGTGCCGTCACAGCGGATTCATCACGTCCAAGGTCCATGCTCTCTACTTCTGCAAGGATCCGGACAACCGAATCTGGAATCCGGACACCATCCTCGAGCAGTCCGATCGGGCCAGCATCTACGGGGATGCCCGCACGATGGCGAAGGACACCAACAAGGGGATGCGGGTTCCGATGGACGTCTGGTACGGGAAGTACTGGGGGCGGATCCAGGGCAACAACAAGGAACGCCGCCACAACCACCAGAACCAGATTCCCGAGGTCTACCTGGAACGCGTCATCCAGTCCTGCTCCAACGAGGGTTCGCTGGTGCTCGATCCCTTCACGGGCAGCGGAACCACCTGCACGGTCGCCCGGGCGCTCGGTCGTCGGTCCATCGGCATCGAATACTCTCCCGAGAATGCGGCCAGTGCCTGGGAGCGGATCCACGACATCGGCATGGTGCGCAAGGGGGAGGGCATCGGGCAGTCCTCGGCGATCTTCAAGTCCCGTGGCGGCGGCAGTTCCACGTGAACGGAAACCGCGTCGACCTCAACGATCATCGGGCCGCAGCCGATCTCTTCACGTCTGCGGCGGATGCCATGCTCGGTGCCGCACACCGCAGTGGACCGATCGTAGAGCTCCCCGACCACGGTCGACTGCTGATCAGCGGTGACCTGCACGATCATCTGGACCACTGGTATCGGATCCTGCATCTGGCCCGGCTCGAGGAATCGACCGACAACCATGTCATCCTCCAGGAGCTGATCCACGGTGATCGGCTGCTCAACGGAATGGACTTCTCCTACCGGATGCTGGCCCGGGTCGCGGAAGTCGTGCTCGCCTTCCCCGATCAGGTGCACGTGATGCTGGGCAACCACGAGCTTGCGCAGCTCACCCGTCGTGCCGTCAGCAAGGGAGCGGGAAACAGCGTGGCGTTCTTTCAGGATGCGGTGGACTGGGTCTACGGGGACGACGCACCGGAGGTCACGGAGGCCATCGATGCCTTCATCGCGGCGATGCCGCTGGCCGTCCGGACCAGACGGGGCCTGTTGTGCAGTCATTCGCTTCCGGCCGCCGACCGCATGGGAGCATTCGAACCGGAGATCCTCGAACGTCCTCTGTCGCCGGCGGACTACGAAGGGTCCGGCTCCTCGATCTACCTGCTGACCTGGGGGCGAAGGCACCAGGAGGAGCAGCTCGACCTGCTGGCCCGGCGTTGGAACGTCAGCACGTTCTGCATCGGACACCAGTCCGTTCCCGAGGGAATCCGGCAGGACGGTCCTCGTCTGATCGTGGTCAACAGTGATCGGGCCAACGGCGTGGTGATCGACTGGGATCTCGCGTCCGAGCCCAGCCCACAGGGACTGCTCGAATCCGCGGTTCGACTGCATTCGATCACGGCGGCGGACGGACGTGCCTCGTGATCGGATCGCTGCTCGCCATCGAATGTTCCCAACGCACCGGGGGCGTCGCGCTGCTCGACGGTACCGGGCATGTCCGTGTCGAACGGTTCGAACCGGATGCCCGACACGGCGACGTGCTGCTTCCGACCATCGACCGGATGTGCACGGAGGCGGATCTCGATCGTCGCGATCTGGCCGGATGCGGCGTCTCGATCGGCCCCGGCGGATTCACCGGTCTCCGAGTCTCGATCGCCACCGCCCGAACCATCGCCTGGACACTGGACATCCCGGTCTACGGTGTTCCCTCCGCCCTGGTGGTCGCCACCGCTCTGGATGCGTCGATCTCCAACGCGGTGGTGGCGCTGGCCGGCAAGGGGACCGACGCATGGTTGACCGGTCTGGTCCGCGACGATGCCGGTTGGCGGATCGACCGTCCGGGTGCCCTGGTCGAGAGGTCGAATTCCGACGGCTGGTTCACGGGAACCGGGGTGCTGGTTGCGGACGAACATGTCCCCGCAGGCATCACCGATGCCGCCGCCTCGGCCGGCTGGAGCACCGGTGAGCCCGATTGGGACCCCGGCGCCTGCCTGGATGTCGTGCGGCGTCGGCATGAATCATCCCTTCCCGACGATTCCCACACCCTCCAGCCGATCTACCCCCGCGTTCCCGAGGCGGTGAGCCTGTGGGAAGCCAGAAAGCGGTCCTGAGACCCCCTGAGGGCCTCCTGGAGGGGTTTCGTTTCCGTCTGTGACGTCTGTGCGGCCTGAGCTGATCAGGCTGGTGTGGCAACTGTTCCTTGCGCTGAAGACGCGGGTCCGCCCCGTCGATGTGAAGGCGGGCAAGGCGGGCGAACTGGCCGGTTGAAATCGGCTGTGCCCCCGAAAGCCAGGGAGGTTCGACATGACCAGGCGTGCACAGATGCGTGAACCGCTGGACCAGAAGCAGATCTTCACCACGGGTGAGGCGGCTGAACTCTGCAACGTGTCGCAGCAGACGATCATCCGCTGCTTCGACAACGGGCGGCTCAACGGATTCCGGGTACCCGGTTCGAGATTCCGCCGTATTCCCCGCGAGGACCTGATCGTCTTCATGCGTGAGAACGGCATGTCCCTCGATGTGCTCGGTACGACCACCCCCACCATTCTGATCATGGAGGCGGATCCCACGCGTGCGGGAGCCATCGTCGAATCCATCGGCACCGGTCGACGCGCGGAGTTCGCGGTCGCCCACGATGCCTTCGAAGCCGGAATCGCCCTGGAACGTTCGCAACCCGATCTGGTGGCCATCGGACCGGAGTTCGAACACCTCGATCCGATCGCCGTCCGGCGTCGGCTGACCGAGTGCAAGGGTCCGTCGTCGAGGATCGTGGTGTTCCTCGGGGAGGACGCGTCCACGGATGGTCGTCACCTGATGCGGAACGGCGTCGATTCATGCGTCGATGGAGACATCGATGCGATGCGGATTCTGGACGAGTTGCGCGGCCTGCTCGGGTCGTAGCACATACGAAGCGTCATGCAGCGCATTTGCACGCTGATGACGACCAGTCAATGGACATAAGGCGTCGAGACGCCGATGCAGCAACCAGGTGAATGCCTGGCAGGACAAGGCAGGAACACATGGAACACCAGAACAAGATCAATCCGGAATCCGACCCGCAGTGGTTCGAGCAGGATCACTCCATGCCGAAGGTCGAGGGACCCGCAACGGTCCTGGTCGTGAGCTCCGACAGCGCTTCGCTGGATCCCATCCGCGACAGCATTCTCGAATCGGGCCATCGCTGCGACATCGCCGAATCGCGTGCCGCCGGCTGGGAGATCCTGCAGGCCGGCGAGACGGATCTGGTGCTCCTGGACACGTCGGTGGAACACGATGTCCTCTCGTTCATCCCCGATGCACGGGAACGCTGGCCATGGATGCGGTTCATCGCCTTCTCGCGCCGACCCGATTCCGAAACCACCATCGAGGCCATCCGCAACGGTGCGACCGACTACATGCATCTTCCGGAATCGATCGAGGACCTTCCGGTGCGGATCGGACGCGTCGTCTCGCAGGGACGATCACACCGCCGCCGCGAACAGCGTCTGCAGAGGCTCATGGAGGCATGCGAGACGCTCCGGGCCTCCAAGGACGAGATGTCGGATCAGGTCGACGTCCTCTGCAGCGATCTTGCTTCCGCCTACCGGAACATCAAGGATCAGATGTCCACGGTGGAGATGACCACGGAGTTCAGGACCCTCGTCGGACAGGAGCTCGATGTCGAGGACATGCTTCGCACCACCCTGGAGTACATCCTCAAGAAGATCGGTCCCACCAACGGTGTCGTCCATCTCCACGAGGGCGAGGGCCGGTACGGAATCGGCGCGTTCGTGAACTACGAATGGCAGGACCGGAACATCATGCCCTCGCTGGAACGGCTGGGCGACATGCTCTGCGGACCCATGCAGAACGAGGATTCGCTCATGAAGTTCGAGGACGCCGATTCGTTCGCGAAGCAGGACGGGGTCGATTCGGACCTCTTCGACGATTCCGAGGTCGTCTCCTTCACCTGCAACAGCGCCGGTCGGTGCCTTGCGATCGTCACGCTCTTCAGGAACCGCACCACGCCCTTCACCGACGAGATGGCCGGGATGCTCGATGCACTCCGCGACATCCTCGCCGAACAGCTCGGTCGCATCCTGCGGGTGCACAAGCGGTCGGCCGGCCAGTGGCCCACGGAGCAGGGTGACGAATCGGATTGGGGCGACCTCGCGGCCTGACGTCAGGCGCCGACCTGCTGCCGCTTCTTCGTCCACTTGCGACGTCGCTGCGGCAGGGACGGGCGACGACCCCGGATGCGGACGGCCTTGGGATCACCGATCGCTTCGCGCAGGCGGGCCAGCAGGTGTTCGTCGACCACGACCTTGTTTCGCGACTGCATGTACACGCGCTTTCCATCCACGGGCATGATCAGAACGACTTCCGCGTGGTGGATGAACCCGGGCTGGTCGCCGACCGCATCCGTGGACCGCACGATTCCGGCGATCCGGTGCATCCACGCATCACGTTCCGGCTGATCCATCGAGGACGACCGGCCGAGATCGATCTCCAGCGTGCCCACCAGGGCCTGCATCGCGATGTCGGTGGTGAACAGACGTTCGACGATGATCTGGGGTTCGCCCCGGCTCCTGTCGATCCGTCCTTCGGCGAACACGACCTCGTTGGGTTGGATCTGGTCGAGGTTCTGTCGGTAGGCCTCGGAGAAGAGCACCCCTTCGATGCTCGAGATCCGGTCCTGCAGTGTCAGGACGGCCATCTTCTCGCCCGCCTTGGGTCCGTTCCGGATGATGTTGGTCCGCAGATGCGAGATCACCGCCGCGACGATGACCGGGCTGTCCTGGCTGTTCCCGGCCGATTCGGTGACGGTACCGGTGGCGAATGCGCTCACCAGCGTCTCGTACGATTCCAGCGGGTGTCCGGAGACGTGGAACCCGAGGTGTTCGCGTTCCGCGGCCAGGGTGCGGATCCGATCCCACGGTTCGACTTCGGGAAGTCCGGACTCGGCCGGAGCATCGTCCGCCTCGTTCTCCGAGAACATGCCGAACATGGTCTCCTGACCCGCGGCGCGGTCGGACGCGATCCGCTGGCCGGCCGAAATGGCGTCCTCCAGTGCCGCGAGCATCGAAGCGCGGTTCCGCATGCCGTGCAGGGAGTCGAGGGCTCCGGACTGGATGAGTGCGTCGATCGTGGAACGGTTCACGGTCCGTGACGACAGCCGCTCGCACAGGTTGTGGAGGCTCTCGTACGGTCCGCCGTCTTCGCGTTCGCGCAGGATGCTCTCGATCGCGGTCTGTCCGACACCCTTGATGGCTCCGATGCCGAACCGGATGTGGCCGGTGTTCGGTGTCCGCGCTTCATCGTCGTTCCAGGTCACGGTGAAGTTGGCATGGGAGACGTTGATGTCCGGAGGCCGGATCTCGATGCCCTTGTGGACTTCGTCGGTCGTCGAATCGGGGAACAGGACGTGTCGGCACTCCTCGAGATACGGAGCCCAGTCCTCGGTCTTCTTCGCACCGCTCTCGAAGGTGAGCAGAGCGGCCATGTACTGCACCGGGAAGTACGTCTTCAGCCAGGCCGTCTGGTACGCGATGATCGCGTAGCAGGTCGAATGCGACTTGTTGAATCCGTAGCCGGCGAACTTGAGGATGTGCTCGAAGAGCTGTTCCGCCATCGCCTTGTCGACACCCTTCAGCACGGCACCTTCGATGAACGCGGATCGCTGCGAATCGATCACGTCGTACTTCTTCTTGCTGATCGCCTTGATGAGCGTGTACGCGTTCCGCAGCGGGATGTCGCCCAGGCCGTGCAGGATCTGCATGACCTGTTCCTGGTAGACCATGATGCCGTAGGTCTCGCTGGTCAGCTCGTCGACCACGGGGTGGACGGAATCGACCGACATGCGTCCGTGCTTGCGTTCGCAGTACTCGTTCATCAGCTCCATCGGACCCGGACGGTAGAGCGCGTTGGCGGCGATGATGTCCTGGATGCGGTCGGGCTGCATGTCGCGAAGCAGACTCTGCATGCCGCCGGATTCGAACTGGAAGATGCCCGAGGTGTCCCCGCGACGGAAGAGATCGAAGACCTTGGGATCCTCGTACTCCATCCGATCCAGATCCAGGGGATGGATCGACGTGTCGGTGCAGCCGGTCGTCTCCCGGATCGCCTCCTCGGAGAACGCATCCCTGATCATGGTGCGGGCCAGTTCGATCGTGGAGAGCGTGCGCAGGCCGAGGAAGTCCATCTTGAGCAGACCGACCGATTCGCAGGTCGGTCCGTCCCACTGGGTGATCATGTCCTCGCTGCCCGCGGCCCGGTACAGGGGGACGATGGTCTCCAGCGGCTGCGTCGCGACCACCACGCCCGCGGCGTGGATGCCCGCATGACGGGCGTGGCCCTCCAATTGCTGTGCGGATTCCAGAATGCGTCGGATCGTGGGATTCGAATCGAACTCGGACTGCAGGTCCGGTTCGCGTTCCAGGGCGTCGTGGATGGTGATGCCGAGTTCGTCGGGCACCAGATTGGCCAGCCGCTGCCCCTCGTGCGGTTCCAGACCGAAGACCCGGGAGACATCCTTGATGGCGGCCTTGGCCTTCAGGCGCCCGAAGGTGATGATCTGGGCGACGTGTCCGTACTTCTCGCGGACGTAGTTGATGACGTCCGCACGTCCGTTCTGGCAGATGTCGATATCGATGTCGGGGTACTCGCTCCGATCCGGATCGGTGAAGCGTTCGAACAGCAGCCCGTGCTCGACCGGGCATGCATTGGACATCCCGAGGATGTAGCCCACCATCGTCCCGACGCCGCTGCCGCGGGCGCACGCGGGGATCCCCCGTGCGTGTGCCCAGTTCACGAAGTCCCAGACGATCAGGAAGTACGCGCTGATCTGCTTGCCTTCGAGGATCGACAGCTCGCGTTCGCACCGTTCGGTGATCGCGTCCGTGATCCCGTCGACGCCGTAGCGCCAGATGAGGCCGGCCCGGCACAGCTGACGCAGGGTCGAATTGCACTGCTCGAAGACGTCCGACTTCGCGGGTGCGCCGCTGGCCGATTCGTCGTAGGGACGGAGTTCGAACTGGCTGCACCAGTCCTGGTACCACTCCGTCCGGTCCTCCCCGTTCCACTCCGGGGTGTCGGTCGGTCCCTCCACCTGCACCAGTGGAACGTGGCTGACGTCGAAGTCGAGCTCGACCTCGCATCGTTCCCCGACGCGTACCGCGTGCTCGACGGCTTCGGGCACGTCGGAGAACAGTTCCGACATCTGGTCATGACTCTTGAGGTAGATGTCGTTTGGGTAGTGGAGCCGATTCGGTTCGTCCTTGTTCTTGGCCATCGAGATGCAGCACAGCGTGTCGTGCACGTCGTGGTCGTCCGCATTGAGAAAATGGACGTCGTTGTCGCAGATCAGCGGAAGATCCAGTTCCCGGGCCAGTCTGATCAGGTGCGGATTGATGGCGTCCTGTTCGGCGACGCCGTTCCGCTGGAGTTCGACGAAGAAGCACGGTTCGCCGCTCTCGTTCGCTCCGAAGGTGTCCGCGTGCCATCGGGCCTCGGCGACGGCGGCATCCCAGTGCTCCTCCGCCTCCGTGTTCACGAACCGCTCGAGATGCCAGGCCAGGGACGAACCCAGGTGGCCGTTGATCGCGATCAGTCCGTCCGACCACGCCTGCAGGGTCTCGTGGTCCATCCGCGGCTTGTAGTAGAAGCCTTCGATGAAGGAGTCGCTGCTGAGCTTCATCAGATTGCGCCACCCGGTGATGTTCTCGGCGAGCAGGACCAGGTGGTCGCCCTTGTCCTGGACGCCGGTGGTCTTGCGCACCCGACGGTCCCCCCGGGCGACGTAGGCCTCGATGCCCAGGATCGGCTTGATGTTCCGTTTCCGCGCGGCGTGGTAGAACTCGACGCATCCGTGGAGGTTGCCGTGATCGGTGATCGCCACACTGTTCATGCCCAGTTCCGCCACCCGATCGAGCAGTCGATTGATGCGGTTTCCACCGTCGAGCAGCGAGTACTCGGTGTGGAGGTGGAGGTGGGCGAAGGTGGGCGTGGTGGTCATGCGTGGGACATTCCGTGGGATCCCATCAGGCTACCCGCTCGATTCCCCGGCCGACAGGTCGTACTTGCGGGATGGTGCAATTCACACCTTGTCACGAACCGCGAAGTCCGGTGAGAGCTACAATCGTGATGATGCCCGAGAGCCCCAGAATCCGCTTTGTGTACCCCGGAGGGGATCGATTCGCCTCGATCTTCCAGGCGGCGAGCCGCCAGCCCTCCTGGGCGATGCGGGCGGCGACGATCACCTTCCTGATCGTGGTGGGGATTCCGATCATGCTGCTGCTGCTGCTGGCGGCGATTCTCGCGACGACCGTCTTCGCCGTCCTGATCGGGGTCAACCGGATCATCGGCGTCTTCCGGGGTGGACAGCATCCTCCCGGCGGCCCGGACGATTCCCGACGCCAGAATGTCCGGGTGCTGCGGCCGCCCGGTGAACGTCGCTGATCAGCTCGTCTCTCGATCGATGCAGGCCAGCAGTGCCGTCCGCAGATCGCTCGTGACGTCTCCGACACCCTGCTCACCGATGGCATGGGGCTGCAGCCCCACGACGGGCTCTCCGTCCTCCCCCGTCTCACCGGTTCCGGTGCGGACCAGGACGCTGGTGACCGGAAGGATCTGCCAGCTGGAGTTCGTGAGGAACGCCTCGTCCGCCCCGAGGAAGTCGTCGACCGAAACGGTCCGTCGTTCAACGGGGATGTTCATCGATTCGGCCAGCTCGATCACCGCGGCCCGGGTGATGCCGGGCATGACCGCACCGGGTTCCTCGTCCCTCGCCACCGGCGTCACCAGCGTCCCCTCGTGCACGATGAAGACGTTGCTGACGCAGCCGCACGCGACGTGGGCTTCGGGCGTGAGCCACACGGCCTCGCCGGCCCGCTGGGCGGCGGCTTCCTGCAGGGCCAGGATGTTCGGCCAGTAGTTGAGCGTCTTGTGCCCCGCTTCCGGCGTCCACGGCGAGAGTCGACCCCCCGCGAACACCACTCCGATCCCCTTGGCGAAGAACTCGTCCGGGTATTCGGTGGGCGGTTGGCACGTGACGAGGATCGTGGGGTCCTGCGGGGAGGCTCCCGTCGACTGCAGCATGTTCAGGTCGCCGCCGGTGACGGTGAGTCGGACGCGTGCACGATCCAGCGAGTTGTGTTCGACGGTGCGCTGCACGGCCTCCACGAGCGGATCGACGTGAAGTCGTTCGCTCATGCGGAGCATGCGAGCCGATTCGGCCAGGCGTTCCACATGCTCACGGGCACGGAACACCCGCCCGTTCTCGGCGTGCATCGTTTCAAAGAGACCGACTCCGTGCTGGAATCCCGCGTCGAAGACGGGGATGGTTGCCGAGTCGGCAGCGACGAATTGTCCGTTCAGCCATACGTCCATGGGATTCAGGATATCCGGATCAGGGCCTGGACCACCCGATGACGGTGATCCGCTCCGGCTCGAGGGCGTGCACCCGCAGTTGGAGAAGCGGAACCGCACCGTGAGTCAGGGTGACGAGGTGGGTCGCATTCCCGTCCCGGTCGGGCAGATCCCCGGGAACGGCGGTCGCATCGATCGGAAGTTCGGGATCACCACCGGCGCAGGCCGGCTGGATCGCTCCGATGAACGTGGACTTGAATCCCGGGACCGTCCACTGGAAGGACTCGGGCATCGGCATCTCGTCGCAGACCGCCAGGGCGGCCCGTCTCGTCGTGTCGGCGATGGAACGGGTCAGTTCCGAATCCCTGGTCTGTCCCCACAGAAACAGTCCTCCCGCCGTCAGCAGCACCAGCAGGGGGATGACGGAGCGCCGCCGGGAGCGTCTCGGAGAGATTGATTCCGCGTTCATGGTTGATCAGGGTAGCGGATCGGGAATCACCGGGCCGATGTGTCGTCGTCGTTCGGATCCTCTTCGGCCCCTTCGACGCGGCCGTCGGCATCGACGGTCACCGTCGTCATGGGTCGGGTCGAGTCGTCCGTCGCCGCGGTTTTCGATCGAAGGCTTCTCGCGCGTTCGACCAGGGCCTCCAGGTCGTCGCTTCGCGGCTCGAGATCGAAGTGCCATTCGACCACGCTCCGCATCTGGAATGGTGCGACCTCGAACAGCAGATCGGCTCCGAGGACATCCCACGCCGGGGGGTGCGCCCCGGCTTCGGTCAGGAGTGGTTCGTGATCGTCGTGCGAAAGCTGGACGTCGTAGTTGCCGTAGTAGGTGAAGTCGATCTCCAGCGGGGTCCGACCCACTTCGCGATGGTTCACCCAGACCAGCGCACCCGGGGGAGTGCTCGAGATGCGAAGGGTCCGACGTACGCAGCCGCTGCTGGCGACGCAGGCGAACGTGAGGAGGACGGAAAGGAGGAATCGTTGCATGGATCGTCTCAATCGAACTCGTCGCCGCGGAAGGTGGAGGCCAGATAGGCCTCGCGAACCTCGGGATCGTTGATGATGGTCCGGGGATCGCCTTCGCGAAGGTTCCTGCCCGAGTGGATGATGTAGGCGCGATCGCAGATCCGAAGGGTCTGCTGCACGTTGTGGTCCGTGACGAGGATCGCGATCCCCTGATCGGCGAGCTTTCGTACCTCGGTCTGGAGTTCCTCGACCGTATGGGGGTCGACGGCGGCGAAGGGCTCGTCGAGCAGGAGCAGTCGCGGACGGTTGATCATCGCCCGGGCGATCTCGAGTCGTCGCCGTTCCCCCCCGGAGCAGGTCCGGGCCAGATCGCCCGCCTTGTGGGCGATGTTGAACTGATCCAGCAGTTCCCGGCATCGTTCGTTCTGTTCCGGACGATCCAGCGATGTGGTCTCCAGCACCGCCATCAGATTGTCGCGGACGGAGAGTCGTTGGAAGACGCTCGGTTCCTGGCTGAGGTACCCCATTCCGCGCCGCGCGTGCTGGTACATGGGCAGCGAGGTCACGTCCTGTCCGTCGAATCCGACACTGCCGCCTTCCGGTGCGATCATCCCGATGACCATCCGGAACGAGGTGGTCTTGCCGGCGCCGTTGCGTCCGAGCAGACCGACGACCTCCCCCTCGCCCACCGTGAAGCTGACTTCGTCGACCACCCGGCGGCCCGAGTAGCTCTTGATCAGATTCTGGGCGGAGAGCAGATCCATCGTCAGTCGTCCTGTTCGTCGCTGGCCGGCTTGACCTTGCGTCCGTCCTCTTCCCATTGGTCGGGATGCAGCCGATGGGCGATCGATCCGATGATCAGGTGCAGATCCTTGAAGATGTAGGCGTCGAGCTTGCTGCGGGATCCGTCGACGTGTTCGACGACGGCCGTGGACTTGGCCATCCACCTGCTCATGTCGATGTCCGCGATCTCATCCTTCGACCATGTCCCGTCGGGAAGGTGCAGCGCACCGTCCGGATCGAGACGGTAGACGACCGGTCCGTATTTCAGAAGGTTCCAGCCGTAGAGGGGCACGAACAGCAGCGAGACGATGAACAGCCACTGCACCGGACGGTCGTAGGCGGAGGGGGCCTGCGCATCGCCGTAGAGATTCATCGACTGGTTGGCGACCACCCCGGCCATGCGCATGGCGTCCGATGGTTCGCCGGCGGCCGTCGGTTTCGACTCGAGTCCCCGGATGTAGATGGCCATGGAGATCATCCATGCCTCGTTCGATGCGGGATCCAGACCTTCCAGTGCCTTCGGATCGATGGTGGTGGCGGCATCCATGTCCTGCAGCCAGGTCGCCAGCCGTACCACGAGTCCGTCCCTGGCTTCGGTGTTGTAATCGGGGCTGGCCGCCGTCTCGAGCAGTTCGAGCACGTCCTGGGAGACGTCACGACGGAGGGCGTGCTCGGCCTGCGTCGGAATCGCCCAGACGTAGTCGTACACCCCCCACAGTCCGAGGACCAGGCACATGACCATGATCAGGATCGAACGGAGCCGGTAGCTCGGTGCGATCCGTGATTCCAGAGATGCCTGGGAGGTGGTCGGAGATTCAGTTGCGTCGCTCATGCGCATTCCTCTGAGGGGTCGCCATGGCATCGACGGAAACCGTCAACCGCCTTTCGAACCCATCATAGTCTTCTTGTCGACGGGGTCCCTCAGTTTCGGTCCCGGGCTTCCCGGCAGGCGTCGGCGAGCATGTCATGCAGCGAATCGGAATCCGGGACCGCATCCAGACACCCCAGAATGGCGTCGATGCGGCGTTCGACATCCTGTTCGGGGTCGATCCGTTCCATCGCCGCGTCGGCGAGCGCATCCAATGCGGACTGGAACCACGCCGCCGTCGGCTTGCGTTCGTTCGAGGGTGGATCGACCTTGGTCCGCACGGTCGTGCCCGGAGCGATCGCCACGATGGGAACCTGGCCCGCGACGGTGGTCGGTTCACGGCAGACGACGAGGACCGGAATCCCGTCCTCCAGGCACTGAAGTCGGACCCGTCGGGCATCGGCGCCGACCCGGGGCGGCTGGACCAGATACCGTCCGGAAGTGAACTCCATGTCCTCGGGAATGTCCTCGTCCAGGATCCGAACCGCTCCCTTGACCTGCGAACTGCTTCGCCTTCCCTTGCGGGCTTCGCGCAGAATCAGGGCGAGTTCGATCATCATGTCCCAGTCGGTCCGGGCCCGACAGGAGGCCATCGCCTTGGAGGCGGCGTGTTCGGCGTCGAACCAGGCCGATTGACCGAGTGCATCGGTGGCCTGACGCACGAGCGTCTCGGTCTGCTTCGTTCTTCCGGTTCCGTCCTGCATCGTGTGCTTCCGCCGGGGTTCAGCCGGAACAGACCTCGGCGATCTCCTCGGCGACGGCCTGATTGCCGAAACTCATCCGGACGCCTCCGGCGGGGACGAGTTCGAGGGCGACCGGAACGCCGGCGGTGATCATCGTGATGCCCTGATCGGGCTGGTCCGAATCCTGCATCAGCGCCCTGACGAGGTCGCACAGCAGATGAAGGTCACCCGATTCCGCCAGCAGCGGATCACGGGTGTTGAGTTCGACGGAGGCGGCGGCGTCGATGGCCTGCCACTCCTCGTTGCTGGCGAGACTGAAGGCCACCACATCGAAGATGCTTCGCCACTTCCCGACCGGGATGAGGATGATCTGATTGTGGTGCAGCTTGTGGAGGATCGAATCGATCACCCCCACGACGTCCGCCTCGGCGATCTCGACCACCTTCGCACCGCTGCGTGGTTCGATCTCACTGCCTTCGATCGAGAGGTGGCAGTGCGATACGGCGACCTCGTCCGACATCGAACAGTAGACGTGTTCCTCGTCCTGGGACGACTGGTCGATTCCATGACTGCGAAGCAGTTCGGCGACCTCGTCCTTGGATATGAATTCCACCTTCAATTCTCCGGGTGATTCGTGGATTTCGAGCCTATGGAGGCCATTCAACAGGAACCCGGGGGAGAATGCAAGCCCCCGGGAGGAGGGACCGCATGCGGTATCATCCACGGGTTGACATGGTCCCGAGGCAGGCTGATCCGATGCGAACCATTCTCTTCATCTGTACGGGCAACACCTGCCGCAGCCCCATGGCGGAGGGAATCGCTCGTCATCACCTCGCCGACCGCGAGGACGATGTCTTCGTCGCGTCCGCCGGCGTTGCCGCCTTCGAGGGTGGATCGCCCTCGCTGGAGACGATCCGGGCCCTCGAATCGCTCGACATCCGCCACGAGGGATGCTCCACCCCGCTGACCGGGGACATGATCAGGAAGGCGTCGCACGTGCTGTGCATGACTTCGTCCCATCAGGCGGCGGCACGGGCGATGGTGGCGGACGATGCGGAGGCCCAGGCGCGGATCGAACCCCTTGATCCGAATGGCGATCTTCCCGACCCCATCGGACAGGGCCAGCATGTCTACGATGCTCTGGCAGCCCGGCTGATGGAACTGATTCCCGAACGACTGGATACGCTGCTCAAGGAGGATCACGCATGAATGCAACACGGGGAACCATCGCGATGGGATCGGACCACCGCGGTTTCGATGTGATCGACGAACTCCGAACCCACCTCGAAGGGTCCGGCTGGAGCGTCGTGGTCCCGACCCGACCGGCCGAGGAGGATGCCTCGGTCGACTACCCGGATGCGGCGGCCGAAGTCGCCGCCGCCGTCCGCGACGGCGGAGCCGAATACGGTGTGCTGGTCTGCGGCAGCGGCATCGGCATGTCGATCGCCGCCAACAAGGTGCACGGGGTCCGCGCCGCCCTGGTCCACGACGAACACGGTGCGGAGATGTCCCGTCGTCACAACGATTCCAACGTCCTCTGCATGGGATCCGGGGTGGTCGACACCGCGGCGATGGCGTCACTGATCGATCTCTGGTTGTCCACCCCGTTCGAGGGTGGTCGTCATGCACGCCGGGTGGAGAAGATCACCGGACTCGAATCAGTCACCGAATCGTCGACATGAGCCTGCAGCGAACCATCGATGCCAGTCTCAACCGTTTGGCGGAAGGCCTTCGGGTGATGGAGGACCTGGCCCGGTACGTCGTGAACGATTCCGAACTGTCGCGCGACTGCAAGTCGCTCCGGCACGAGGCCCGGCGTCTGCCCGATCGCTGGCCCGCGGGTTGGGTCGAAGCCCATCGTGACGTGGTCGGAGACGTCGGAACCGCCATCGAGGCCAAGGACGAGTCGATTCGATCCGGTACGTGGGACGTCGCGGTCGCCGCCGCGCACCGTGCGGCGGAGGCCATGCGGACC
>MDTG01441587.1_pt1 | contig 34095 bp, 31 predicted proteins | sample 811421 | NCBI WGS metagenome assembly MDTG01 (sample SAMN05326645, study PRJNA326480) | marine metagenome | isolation source: seawater | place: Pacific Ocean: South East | collected 2011
ATATCCTGAGTTTGGATATCGAGCTTCAGGAATATTTGGTTTTAAAAAACATCCATCAAAAAAAAATATTGATTTCCCATATCTAGGAAAGTTGAAAGACATGTCCAGTGACATTTACAAAGATTTTGATGTAATATTTTTTTCCGAAAAACTCCCTATCAAAATTCAATCTTTTTTGTTAGCTAGAGCTGATGAATACAATTTAAAAGCCAATGTTATTCCTGAGCTTGTTGATCATGATGTAAATAACTTTTTTATTAAAAAAATCGAAAGTGTTCCTTATATTAATATTAATAAACTTCCTCTAGATGGATTATTGAATCAGTTTTTAAAGAGAAGTTTTGATATTGTTTTTTCTGCTTTATCAATTGTTTTTTTTCTATCATGGATGGTACCTTTATTTGGAATAATAATCAAATTAACTTCAAATGGACCTGTTTTTTTCATTCAAAAAAGAGAGGGGTACAAAGGAACATACTTTAACTGTTTCAAGTTCAGAACAATGGTATTAAATCCCGATGCTGATTCCGTTTGGGCCGATGATAATGATAATAGATTGACCAAAATTGGACGTTTCTTAAGGTTAACAGCACTAGACGAAATGCCACAATTTATTAATGTTTTGTTCGGTGATATGTCAGTTGTAGGACCACGTCCACACCCTTTGAATCTCAATAAAGAATATGAAAAAAGGTTAATTGGATTCAATAAAAGACACAGGTTCAAGCCTGGAATTACTGGACTTGCTCAAGCAAAAGGATACTCCGGATTCATTTCGGAGTTCAGAGACATGAGTGAAAGAATTAAAATGGATATTTTTTATTTTAAAAACTGGAGTCTTCTTTTAGATTTAAAAATAGTTTTGATGACTGTTGTTAGAATGATTACTAACTTAAAATTCAAACCTATAAATTAACTTAACCAAGTTTATCTAAGTTAGAAATTTGTTTTCTTAGGGATGATGATGAAAATCTGTGCTGTCTTTTATTATAATAAATTTTAATTCCTTTTTTTTTGCAATGCTCTTTGCCTGTGAAATCATTATTTTTATACTCTTCTCCAATTATTCTAACGTCAATTTTGAAACTAGATAAGATATCAATTATATCTCTTTCATTAATGTAAGGAATTATTTCATCTACATATTTGCATCCCTTAATTTGAACATACCTTTCAGTTATAGACTGGATTGGTTTATTTTTTTCAGGTCGTTCAATAGATGGATCAAGCTGTAATCCAACCATAAGGTAATCACATTTTGTTTTCGCCTCCTCAAGCATCTTCACGTGACCAGCATGAAAAAGATCAAAAGAGCTAAACGTAATTCCAATTTTCATTTATTCAAAATTAAAGAAGTTTATTAATATACCAATCAATTGTTTTGTTAATACCATTATCAAATGTATGTTTTGGTTTCCAACCAAGCTCATTTTCAATTTTAGAACTATCAATTGAATATCTTCGGTCATGACCTAACCGGTCATCAACATATTCAATTAAATTCAAAGATTCCCCTTTTTTTCTTCCCAATTTTTGATCGATCCTTGAAATTAAAATTTTTGCTATTTTATTATTTGATATTTCGTTGTTTCCCCCAACATTGTAAGTTTCACCAATTTCTGAGTTGTGAAAAATTAAATCGATAGCATTAATATGGTCCTCTACAAACAACCAGTCCCTAATATTTTTACCATCACCATATATTGTTAGAGGAATTTTATTTATAATATTACTAATGAATAGTGGAATTAATTTTTCTGGATACTGGTTTGGGCCATAATTGTTTGAGCAATTTGAAATAATTGTAGGCATTCCATAGGTATCATGGAAAGCCCTAACAAAATGATCAGATGATGCCTTGGATGCTGAATATGGGGAATGAGGATCATATGGCGTTTTTTCTGAAAAAGCACCTTTAGAACCTAATGAACCATAGACCTCATCAGTTGAAACGTGATAGAAAAGTTTACCATTGAAATTTGATTTCCAATAAGTTTTTGAAGCTTGCAGTAGGCTTAAAGTACCTATTACATTAGTTTTAGCGAACAAAAGGGGGTCTGAGATTGAACGGTCTACGTGTGATTCGGCTGCTAGGTGTATAACACTGTCAATTTTTTTTGCTTTAAATATTTTTTTAATATTTGAGAGATTACAAATATCTTCTTTAATAAATTTATAGTTTTTAAAATTTTCAATTTCTTTAAGATTGTTTAAGTTGCCAGCATAACTTAAATTATCAATGTTTACGATGTTGTAATTGGGGTAATTATTTACAAAGTGTTTAACTAAATGTGACCCAATAAAGCCAGCACCTCCAGTTATTAAAACATTTTTCATGAACGAAAGTTAGTTAAATAAGTTTTTAAAGAGTTTTCCCAAAATGGTATTTTTAGATTAAATGTTTTTATAATTTTATTTTTATCAGTAATAGAATATCTAGGACGTATTACTTTTGATTCTAAATCATTAGTGGAGACTTCATGAACATGATATTTAATCTTAATAAATTCTATAATTTTTTTTGCAAAATTACTCCATGTTGTATATCCAAGATTCGAGTAGTTGTATATTTTACCATGTTTATCTAATCTCATCTTGGATTTTATAATTTTAAAAGTATCTGATGCTAAATCAACAGCATTTGTAGGACACCCAAATTGATCGTTAACTACGTAAATTTTCTCACGATTGTCTATTTTTTTCAGTATTGTGTTAACAAAATTATCTCCGTACTTCGAGTATAGCCAGGACGTTCTTATGATAATTGATTCAGAGGATGAGTTTTCAATATATTTTTCACCTTTTCTCTTGGAAATTCCATAATAATTTTGAGGATTTGTTAAACTTTTCTCATCCAATGGAGTTATACTTTTTCCAAAGTAAACATAGTCTGTTGAAAAATGAATAAGTTTACAATTGTACTTTTCGCATAGTTCCACAAGATTTTTAACTCCAAATTCATTTGTTTTATCTGCTTTTTCTTTTTCAACTTCAGCATTACTTACGTTGGTATATGCGGCAGTATTAATTATAAAGTTTATTTTATTTTCTTTCATATAACTTTCTACTTTATAACTGTCTGAAATGTCGAGACTTTTACCCTTAAAAAAAAAATTTATTTTAGGATGATTTTTAGAAATATGTGACATTTCGGAGCCTAATTGACCATTACATCCTGTGATAAGAACATTTTTCATATTTTATTCAAAAAAATAATTTGAGTCAAAGGGAAGATAACATGCATCTTTTTTATTAATGATTATTGACTTTTCATCAATTCCCCATTTTATTCCAAGCTTAGGGTCATTATAATTTATACCTCTTTCATGGCTGGGGTTATAATAATTATCAACTTTATAACACACAATAGCATTATTAGATAAAACAACAAATCCGTGAGCAAAGCCCTTTGGAATAAATAATTGCTTATGATTTTTATCACTAAGTTCAATTTTAAAACTTTGGCCATAAAATTTAGAATTTTTCCTGATGTCAACCACAACATCTAATATCTTTCCGTACAATACACTAACTAATTTGGACTGAGCATATGGTTCAGTTTGGAAATGTAAACCTCGCAAAACCCCAAATTTAGATTTAGAGAGGTTTTCTTGGCAAAAATTTATTTTTGAACCTATGAAATCCTCAAATAAGTCTTTTCTAAATGACTCGAAAAAAAACCCTCTTGAGTCATTGATAATATTGGGTTCACAAACTATTACACCAGGAATTCTTGTATTAGTAAAATTCATCATTAACTTATTTTTAAAACTTTTTCCAATAAATATTTCCCATACTGATTATTTTTAATTGGTTCAGCTAAATCGGCTAGATCTTTCTTGTTTATATAGCCCATCATATATGCTATCTCTTCAATGCATGCAACTTTTCTGCCTTTCCTTTTCTCAATTGTTTGAATATAGTTGGAGGCCTCCAACATAGATTCATGAGTTCCAGAATCAAGCCATGTAAAATCTTTATCAAGAAGTTCGACTTTGAGCAAATTTTCTTTTAGATATTCCTGATTAATACTTGTTATTTCAATTTCACCTCTTTGACTTGGTTTTATATTTTTTGCAATATTGATTACAGAGTTGGGATAAAAATAAAGACCAACAACTGCATAATTACTTTTGGGTAATTCGGGTTTTTCCTCTATGCTCAAAACATTACCATTAGAATCATTTTCAACTACTCCATATCTCTTTGCATTATCTACATGATATCCAAAAACAAGCGCCTTTTTTGACTTATTTAGAAAACTTACACATCTCTTTAAAAGTTTGGTAAAGCCTCCACCGTAAAAAATATTATCACCTAGAATAAGACATACATTACTTTTTCCAATGAATTTTTTTCCAATCAAAAAAGCCTCCGCAATTCCATTAGGATGATTTTGTTGAGCATACAAAATTTTTAAACCTAAACTATTTCCATCTTTAAATAGTCTCTGAAAGTTAGGTAAATCATTTGGTGTGGAAATAATCAAAATTTCCTTTATACCAGCCAGCATTAAGACTGATAGTGGGTAGTAAATCATAGGCTTATCATGAATCGCCAATAATTGCTTTGATAGTCCTTTAGTTAAAGGATATAATCTACTTCCACTACCACCTGCTAAAATTATGCCTTTCATTTTTTTAAAGTCTATCTGAAATTAAATTCTTATCTAAAACCGATTTTACATCGTATATAATTCCATTCTTCGTTTTAAAGTTAACTAAATTCATTTTTAGAAAGACTTTGTGAGGCACTGCTAATACTAATACCTCATATTTTGAAGTTATATTTTCTAATAATTCAATTTTAAAGTTCTTTAAAACTTCACTTTTTATGGCTTTAGGATCATAAACATTGACTTCTAGATTTAATTTTTTTAGCTCTTTATATAGATTATAAATTCTTGAGTTTCTAATGTCAGAGCAGTTCTCTTTAAAGGTAATTCCCAAAATTAAAGCTTTGCACTTTTCAGGTTTTAACTGCTTTTCAATCATTAAATTTTTAATAGAATTTGCAATATGTTTGCCCATGTTATTATTTACTTTTCTTCCAGAAAGAATAACATTTGGTGTGTAACCTGTTTGTTTTGATTTGTAAGCTAAATAATATGGGTCTATACCAATACAGTGCCCGCCAACAAGTCCTGGTTTAAAATTCAAAAAATTCCATTTAGTTGAGGATGCTTTTAAAACTTCATTTGTATCAATTCCAATTCTGTTAAAAATAATTGCAAATTCATTTATTAAAGAAATATTGACATCTCTTTGAACATTTTCAATAATTTTCGATGCTTCAGCAATCTTAATAGAAGGTGCCAAATAAGTTCCAGCTTTTATTATTTTTTTATACAGGTTATCTATTTTTTTTGCAATCAGAGCATTACTACCAGATGTGACTTTTATAATATCCTTAAGCTTTCTTTTAGTGTCTCCTGGATTGATTCTTTCTGGAGAATAGCCACAATAAAAGTCTCTATTGTATTTGAGTTTTGAATATTTCTCTAAAATTGGAATACATTCCTCCTCAGTGCAACCAGGGTAGACAGTAGACTCGAATATGACAATATCATTAATTTTCAAAAAACGGGCTACAGTTTTTGATGCCTTGCGCAGTGGATTTAAATTTGGAGTCTTATTTTTATTTATGGGAGTGGGGACGGTTATTATATAAATGTTATAATCATTTATATCCATAACGTTGTTTGAAAAAATTAAATTTTCATTGAATCTTAACTCTCTTTTAGAAAACTCACCATTTTTATCAAAGCAATTATTTAAATCTTCAACTCTGTTTTTTGATTTGTCATAACCAATTACTTGAAATCCCTCTTTATAAAAAGCATAACAAAGGGGTAATCCAACATATCCTAATCCAATAATGCAAATTTTTTCTTTCATTTAAATTAGACTTATTGAAATTATCTTTACAGCTTTTTACCAATTAAAATTTTTTTATTCCAAATTTCCTCAACCATAAGTTTACCAATGGAATCGTTATAGTGAATAGGATCGATAAAGTTAATACTATTTTGAGTAATTGAATTTGGATAATCAAAATCATAGACTTTGGCATTTAAAGAAGACATTAATTCTTTAAATCTTTTTTCTTCATATAAAAGTTTATAATCTATTAGTCTTTGATGAAAATCTTTGTGGTGAGGTACTATTATAAAAATAACTTCAGTTTTATTATTTTTAGTAAAATCATCAAATTCAATTAGATCATTATATAAAGTATTTGGAAAAGCATATTTTCCATACCAATGATCTCCCTTAACATCAACAGTCCATTTCCAGAACTCCTCTCTGTTCATTTTTGGTTTGGAGTCTAAGTCAATATTAAAAAAATGTGATCTCAAAACAAAATAACATGCTTCTAAAACATCTTTGTTATAAATGTATAAAAATGGATTATTAATAATTTTTTTAATGCTGTTCACTCTGTTTTCATAGCTGAATTTGTTAAACATGTTAAAATTGATTCCAATAACAACTTTATCAATTTTTTTTCTCTCATTAGCCATATAAAACAATTCAAAGATTTCATTAAGTTTAGTTGCATTTGTATTTAGTTTCTTAAATTCTTTTTTTGAATATTTTTCAATTAATTTTAGTGGAAGAGCATCAGTTCGGGAGTCACCAATAAGAATATTATTTGTGGGTCTATTAACAAAATCAATTGATCTGTATAGAAGTGTGTTTAAATTTTCAGCATTTATTTTCGCATTCCTTTCAATTAAATGAATTTTATTGAAATAATTAAAAGGGTCAACCAACACTACTATTAGTGCCCAAATAAAAAATGGGATAGAAAAATATGTTATTGTTCTTAAAAATTTAAACATTATTAAAATTGAAAATATATGAAGTTATTGGCACTATTTTGGGTTCCAAAAATTAATATAAAAATTAATAATATGTAATAAAACGCAACAATAAATAATTTTTTGTTTTTTAAATTATTTAAAATCTTATTATTTTTTGTTACGATTTCTATAGTAATTAAAAAAATGATAAGAGCTAAACAATAAACCATATCACTAGGTTTTAACCCAATTCCTCTGAACTTTAATGATATCTCCTCATAATTTGTGTAGCTTGCAATGTCTATAAATAAGTTATTAAAAATTAAAAATGCATCATAAATAGTTTCACTTCTAAAAAATATCCAAGTAATACATACAAAAGAGAATGTTAGAGAAATTTTCATGAAATCAATGACAAAATTATTTTTTAAATGATTTGTGACAGTTAAAATTTGTTTTTCTATTACAACAACCAATCCATGTAAAGCACCCCACATGATAAAAGTCCAATTAGCTCCATGCCATAACCCACTCAGTAAAAATGTCACCATTATATTAAAAGAAACTTTAGTTTCAGAAACTCTACTTCCACCAAGTGGAATGTAAACATAATCTCTGAACCAAGATGACAATGAGATATGCCATCTCCTCCAAAATTCACTCAATGACTTTGAAAAGTAAGGTGTCTCAAAATTTAACATTAATTTAAAACCTAAAAGTCTAGCAAGTCCTATTGCTATGTCGGAATATCCAGAGAAATCACAATAGATTTGAAATGCAAAAAATACGGTTGCTATTAAAGTTGGAAGACCTAAATAATCTGCTGGATTTGCATAAATCATATCTACTACAATAGATAAACTATCAGCAATAACCATTTTCTTGAACAAACCAATTAATATTAACTTACAACCACTCAATGCAAATTCATAGTCAAAAACTCTTGGTTTACAAAACTGAGGAAGTAGATTTTTGGCTCTTTCTATTGGACCCGCTACCAATTGTGGAAAAAATGAAACAAAAGCAAAAAACGCAATAATATTATTTGTTGCGTTGATTTTTTTATTGTATACATCTATCGTATAACTTAATGATTGAAAGGTGTAAAAACTAATTCCAATTGGCAGAATTATTTCAATAAATTCGATGTTTGTAGAAATATTGAAACTTTTTAATACCATTAAAAAATTGTCAATAAAAAAGTTGAAGTATTTAAAGCAAAATAAAATCCCTAGGTTTGTAAATAAACTAATGAAAAGAATACTTTTTCTTTGTTTTTTTTTTTTATTTTTTTGAATAAATATTCCTGCCAGAAAATCAGTTAGTGAACTAATAATAATTAATATCAAAAATCTCAAGTCCCACCAAGCGTAAAACAAATAACTTGAAAATAATATTAATATATTTTGAAATTGATTAGATTTTGAGAATAAAAACCAGTATGAAAAAAAAACCAGTGTGAAAAAAAAAATAAATTCCGTTGAGTTAAACAGCATGAATCATAGTTTGTATACAATCATTAAACCTCCTCTGTAAATTAATTCTTCACCGCTGTTACTAAAGTTTCTTTTGGATATTGGATCATCATATTCTAATACACCATTCGAATTATAGTATTTATAATAAGATTGTGAACTTCCTCCGCCAATAAATAACTCTAGATTAAACTTTTTACTATTCAGAGGAATTTTTTTGCCTATGCTGATCCCATAATATGTATTTCTTCCAGATTGAAAAGAACCCTCTGGTTTTAATTGTGTGTCAACAACTGATGTAATAAACTTTGGGAGTCTTAAAGAATACATTCCATATCCCCAATGAACACCAAAAAAAAACGAACGCTTGTTTCTACCCTCTTTTAGTTTTGGAAAAAACCTTAACTCATTAAAAATTTGAGTTACGTGAAATGGAGACCCTTCCATAGAGTCATAGGAAACGGCACTAGTGTCCAATTGATAGCTAAGTTTATCTGATAATTTAACCTCAACACCTATGTTAGGAATCATAACCAAAGCACTGGCAACATTTAATTTAATCTCTGCTTTACTAAAGAATAGGCTATCATTTTGTATTATTTCATTTTTTTCTTCTTGACCAATCAAAAAAAATCCGAAAAATAACAAAATGATATAATTGATACTTTTCAACACAAATGCAATATATATATAAAGAAAATGGATTAAAAATATATGATGTTATTTAGTACTAATTTCAAGAAAAAACTTGATTAAACAGTTTTTCAGTATCTTCGCATTTCCATTAAATCTAAATGTCAAATTTTTTAAAAAATAAGGCTGTCGTAATTCTTTTTATGATTTTATCAACTAGCTTAAATTCACAAAGTTTTTTGGATTTCTCTAACATCAATTTTTCTGAACTAAATGATAGTCAATTAGACTTGTTATTAAGAAGATCTGCTGCCCAAGGACTTAATGAATTTGATTTATTAAAATTGGCAAAGGAACAAGGAATGTCGGAAGCTGATCTAGAAAAGCTAAACAAAAGGTTTAAATCTACAAAAACAATAGCCCGTGTTGCTGAAAATGCCTCTGCCCCACTTGAAGAAACTAGGTTGAGAAAAAAATGGCAAGAGGAATTAGAAGTTTACAGAGAAATGGAAAGTAATGTATTTGGTTATAATGTTTTTAGAGGGAATACGTTTTTATCTTTTCAATCCAATTTAAATGTGCCAACGCCTAATGATTACATCGTTGGACCGGGCGATAAGTTGTTCGTAGACATATATGGTGAATCTGAAAATTATTATCAAGTTGAAATTAGTCCTGAAGGGTCAGCAATTTTTGAAAATATTGGTCCAGTTAATTTTAATGGTCTTACAATTGAGAAAGCCAGAAAAAAACTTGAATCCAAATTAAAAACTATTTATACCGGGATTATAACTGGAAGGACCAACGTCAATATTTCTGTTGGTGTTCCCAGAGCGATACGTGTTAATATAATTGGTCAAGTTAATTTACCAGGGACCTATACCTTTAGTGCTTTTAATACAGTTTATAATGCAATTTATGTTGCCGGTGGAATCACTGAAAAGGCTTCATTAAGAAATATAAAAGTATTTAGAAATAATAAATTAGTTGACGTAGTTGACGTCTATAAGTTTCTGACTAATGGAGACGGATCTAGTAACATTAGATTGGAAAATAATGATTTAATTCTGGTTGGTCCATACACAAACAGAGTTCAGCTCTTGGGTGAGGTTAAGTTACCTGGAATATTTGAAACTAAAGAAGGAGAATCATTAATGGATCTTATTAATTATTCTGGAGGTTTTACTGAGAAAGCATTCAAAAAATCTATTAAATTGACAAGAGTTATTGAAAATAATTTAAGTGTCATTGATATAAGCTATGATCAATTACCATTTTTTACTCCGATTATGGGAGATGTTTTCCAGATTGATCAAGTATCCGAAATATATAAAAATAGAGTTATCATTAAGGGAGCTGTCAATAGACCAGGTCAATTTTCTCTTTCTGAAAACCAAACTTTACTTTCTCTAATTAAAAGAGCAGAAGGATTCAAACCAGATGTACTTCGATCTAAATCTTTTATAATTAGAACAAACAAGGATTTTTCCACATCAAATATTTCTTTTAATATTAATGAACTCATATCAGGAAAAATAAAAGACATAAAATTAGTTGAAGAAGATGTTGTTCAAATTCTTTCTAAAAATGATATGGAAGCCGACAAATACATTAAAATCTCTGGTGAAGTCAATGATAAAGGGGCGTATCCTTTCTATGACAATCTTTCTGTTAAGGACGCAGTTCTGTTAGCAGGTGGATTCAAAGAAGGTGCATCTATTAATAATGTTGAGTTGACAAGAAGAGTTGATGACAATTATGAAATCTCGGAAAATTTCTCTGAAGTTATTATTTTGAATTTGAAAGATAACCTTTCTCAAGATAATGATTTTAAACTAAAACCATTTGATGAGATAGTTATTAGAAAAGATCCAAAATTCAATGTTCCTAAGTTTGTAAAAATTGAAGGACAGGTTATGTATCCGGGACAATATGCAATTTCATCTGAGAGTGAGAGAATTTCTGATTTATTGAAGAGAGCCGGAGGATTAAAACCCTCGTCCTATCCATCAGGAGCCACATTACTTAGATATACTGAATTTAAACAAGAGGAATCAGATCTACAAAAACAAATCAATAGTTTAAATGAACTCAGGGTTAACTTTGAATCTGATAAAAAATTGACCTCTGCTAACCAAAGTATGTTAATTGAAAGATTAAAGCAAAACATTGAAAGATTAGAATCAGAAAAAACTAAAAATCCTGATTATGCTAGTATTGCAAAAAAAGAAAGAATCAGTGAAATCGCAGAAAAAAATGATATTTCTTTTTCGAAAAATCAATTTGAAGCAATAGGTATAGATTTAGATGAAATAATTAAATCACACAATGCGAACTCAGATTTACTTCTTGAAGAGGGTGATATCCTAGTAATTCCAAAGAAGAGTGAAACTGTAAGAATTCGAGGAGAACTATTATATCCAACAACTGTTAGACATGTAGACAACAAAAACATGAAACACTTTATTAATGGAGCAGGAGGATTTGATGTAAAAGCTAAAAGGTCAGGAACATATGTAGTTTATGCTAATGGCGATGTAGCTAGGACAAAAAAGTTTCTTTTTTTTAACCTCTATCCCAAGGTGGAACCAGGATCTGAAATAATTGTCCCATCAAAACCTGTTAAATCTAATCTAGGATTTACACAGTTACTTACTTTCACCACAGGAATTGCAACATTAGTTCTCGCAATTTCTCAAATAAATTAATTATTCAGATGAATGATACAGATTTTTCAGTTCACTATTTCATTGAAAGAGTTAAGTTATTTTTTTCGTTTATAATTGGACAAAAAATCAGTTATGCATATGTAATTTTAGTAAGTGTTTTTCTGTTTACGTCCTATAACTATATAAAATCTCCAATCTATCATGCGGTGACTAATTTTGTAATTGAAGATGATAACTCAAGCCAGATTTCTGATTTATCCTCCATTGCGTCAATCGCAGGAATCAATACTAGTGCTTTCACGGAATCAACCTCTCTATTCCAAATCGACAACATACAAGAGTTGTATGTTTCAAGCTTAATGTTGAAGAAAACTCTACTCAGTGAAGTTGAATACAATGGTAGATCTGAAAAAATCATTGACTTGTATATTAGATCTGAAAATTTAGAAAACAAACTCCTTAAAAAAGGAATAAAATTTAAAAACTCAAAAGATATTGACAGAGCTAAGGATAGTGTTATCCAGAAAATTATTAAAAAAATTAAAAAGAAAAATTTAATAGTTTCAAAGCCCAATAGAAAAACAACAATTATTGAAGTTGGATTCAATTACGAGGATGAGATTTTAGCTAAATTTTTTAATGAAACTTTGGTAGACAATGTGAATGATTTTTATTTTGAAATAATGACAAAAAAATCAAAATCTAATGTTGATGTTCTCCAAAAACAAGCCGATAGTGTAAAGAAAATTACTGATTTTTCTATTGAAAAATTAGCTTTTCTAGAACAAGATATACCAAATGCCAATCCACTCTTGAAATCAAATAAAATACCATTGCAAATAGAGCTACTCAATCTTCAAGCGAATAAATCTATATATGCTGAAATTGTTAAGCAATTGGAATTAGCTAAAATATCACAAAGGAATAGAGTGCCAGTTTTACAGATCATAGACCAACCAATTCTACCCTTACCTAATTCACAATGGGAAATTATTACAACTCTCATTTACGGAATCTTCACTGGAATAATTATTTGTACAATTTACTTCTCTTTTCTAATATTAATTGAAAAAGTGAAATTATAAATCATTAGTATTATATATAAATGAAACCTAAGATTAAAAACTTGTTTATAAAAAACTTTTTTAATCTATCTTCAAATCAATTTGTAAATGTTTTTTTTACTTTATTGATAACACCAATGCTATTCAATAGGATTGGAACAGAAGCGTTTGGTATAGTAACTTTGTGTTTCTCAATTGTATCTTTAATTTCTGTTTTTAATAGTTATGGTTTTAATTTAAACAGTCCAAAAGATATTGCTACAAATAAGAACAATAGATTATTTTTAGAAATCCTTATATCCGAGATTTTAACCATTAAGTTAGTTTTAGGATTTTTATTAGCTGTTCTATTTTCTATTTTTCTCCAAATTACAAATCTATTTAATCAAAACAGTTCAATAATTATTTTTTCTCTAATAATTATTCTTAGTGAAGCGATTAACCCTTTTTTTTATTTTCAAGGAAAAGACCAATTTTTTAAGTTAGTTCTTTCAAATTTTTTGTTCAAAAGTGTTTACTTTTTGTGTCTTTTATTTTTTATAAAATCGGATCAAGATGCGTATTTGGTTAATTTTTTATTTGGTCTAACGGCCGCATCTATTTACATATTTTATTGGATAATTATTTTCAAAAATGAAGAGATTAGTTTTACAATCAAAAAAATTAAAAACATACTAGTAAGACTAAGTGACAATTTTGAATTTATGCTCTCGTCAATTTGGGGTTATATATCTGTAAATAGTGGAATTATAATTTTGACAGGATTTGTTTCAAATGTAGAGCTTGGTAATTTTGCTGTTGCTCAAAAAGTAGGGTTTTTTCTCAGGATGTTTCCAGTCATGGTTACTCAATCTATTCTTCAAAAATCTGCAATACTTTATAAAAAGTCAAAACAGGATTTAGTTTTTTATCTCAATAACATTTATAAATACAGTATAACTGTATGTTTCTTTTTATTTCTCATTATCTTCTTTTTATCTGAGATAATAATTTATATTTTAACGAAACAACAAATTGAATATTCTCAAAATATTTTGATTTTGTTAAGTATAATCCCATTACTGAGCGTTCTAAATTTAAAAAACATGATTTTCATTTTAGTTGAAGACAAGAAAAGAATTCTAAATCAATCTACTTGGATGTCCACATTATTTATGCTTATTTCTGCATTTATTTTGAGTTATAACTATGGCGGATATGGACTATGTTATTCATTAATTTTGACTGAAATAGTTAATTTTATTCTTTGTAATATCCTTCTTAAATTCAAAAAATAATGTCAAAACCTAATATTGCAATTATTCTAGTAAATTGGAATGGGTTTGAATACACTCAATCTTGCATATTGAGTTTATTAAATTGTCACTATCAAAAGTATAAAATCATAGTGGTTGATAACAACTCTTCTGATTTATCAATTGAAAAACTAAAAAAAGATTTTCCAGACGTTAAATATATTCAAAACAAGTTTAATATTGGTTTTACAGGAGCAAATAATATTGGGATAAAATGGGCCCTTGACAATGATTTCGAATACATAGCTCTACTTAACAATGATACAGAAGTAGAACCAGATTTTCTTGATCATTTACTTACACCGTTTGAACAAGATTCTTTAATAGGAGCTGTTCAGCCATTAATATTACAATATAATCGGAGAAATATTGTTTGGAATGGAGGAGGTCAGATTAATTATAATTTTGGAAGGTTTTTAAATCTAAATAAAGGATCAAATAAAAATCACATTACACCAATCCACAATATTGATTGGATCACAGGTTGCTGTTTTATGCTTAAGTCGGAGGTTATAAATAAGGTAGGTTTATTGGATGAATTCTTTTTTGTATATTTTGAAGATGCAGATTGGTCAATTAGAATAAAAAAGTATGGATATAAACTATTTTTTCAACCCAAAAGCATTGTTTATCATCACGAGGGTGTATCATGGATCAGTTCAAAAAAAAATAATGAGGGATACATATCCCCTAGGACTCATTATTTAAATATTAGAAATCACATTTACATTATCAAAAAACATAAATCACAATTTAATTTTTTACCTACTTTTTTATTTCAATTATTCAAGGTTTCGGCATACGTTATGTATTTTACATTAAGAGGAAGATTTTTTAAATTAAAGAAAGTATTTCAAGGTGTTCGTGATGGAATTGTTTCAAATGTTAACGCATGATAATAATTTTTCTCTTTTTTTTTCTCATATACATTGCTTTTTCCTTTTTTACTTTGAAAAAAGTTTTTGAAGGTTACCCAGTTTATTTGCTTTATTACATAATATTATTTTTACCTTTTTACACATTTTTCCAGGTATTAGCCTTAAAGTTATCAGATCAAATTATTTTCGTTCATCTAATAAGGTACTCTAAGGACATAATTGTTTTTTTATCATTTTTAATTTACTTATTTGGCTTCAGAGAAAGTTTTAATAGTCTAAAACTTAGCTTTAGTGTATTGGATAAATACGTGATTTTCTTTTCTTTATTAACACTTATTTATTCAATAATTCCACTAGGAGACGCTGATTTTTTCTCAAGGGTTCTTTATTCAAAAAATATTTACTTGATTTCGGTAGTTTATTTTTTTGGGAGAGTTTCATCACTTAATCAAATAACCTGGGTTAAAGTAAACAGCATTATTAAAGTATTAATTATTTCTGCATTTTTAATATCGTCAATTGAGTATTTTTTTGGTTCTCACTTACACACCTTGATAGGATATTCTGATTTCTTGTTTAAAGTTTATGATCGTTTACCTGTTGGAAATTTTGGTTTAAGTTGGTCTTTTGAGAGAGGTCCAGATCAGGGAAGATTTGCCGCTTTCTTTGCAGATCCTTTGGAATATTCAGCATCCCTGATTTTATTTTTCACATTTACATTATATAATTTTTATAATGCAAAAAATTTAAACCAAAAATTACACTATCTTTTTTTTACTTCGGTCATAATTTTATCCTTTATTTATGCATATTCCAGGGCATCAATTGTATCTGCAATACTGATTTTTGTTCTGTGTTTATTTTTGACAAGGAAATACTCAATTTTATTTAAATTTATTTTTTTGATTACAATTAGTACAATTATATTTTTCTATTTTGGAAGTGATGAGGATATTTATTTCGTTATTGACACACTAACCTTCAATGAATTGTCTAGTCTTGGACACCTTTTTGAATGGATTGAAGGTTTCCTAACATTACTTAGCAATCCTTTTGGTATAGGTTTAGCGATGAGTGGTAATGCTAGTTCTGTTGACCAGGCTATAAAAATTGGGGGAGAAAATCAATTTTTAATTTATGCAGTACAAATGGGATTTCTTTCCTTAATAGCATATATAATGATCTTGTTTTATTCCATTAAAATATCCTTAGATGTTTTTTTAAAATCAAAAAAAGAGATTTTTAAATTTGTTGCTTTTGTAGCGGGATTTACTAAAATCGGTTTACTTATTCCGTTGTTTACAGCAAATGCTGAATTGTATTTTTTTGTTTCACTTTGTTCTTGGTTTTTAGTTGGTTTAGCACAATCTGAGTACATGAAAATTAAGATTAATAAAATCATCTAAAAGAAGCTTCTCAGGCTCATCAGATCAAAATCATCAAATAATCAATTCTTTGTTATAATTTTAAGAATCATTATTATTTCTTTCAAATTAAACTCTAAATTTAGGATTGGATTTAATGAAAAATAAGAAAATAAAGGTTTTTGTTGATGTTTTTTATTTCATGGCGGCCGGTGCGGGTATAAGAACTTACATTTCTGAACTTTGTGGAGGTCTAAAAAAACATGGACATAGAAATATTCAATATGTTTTTTCTCACGATATTGAAAAAAAAAATAGCAATTCAATCTACCTAAATTCCCATAACAGATTTATACGTTGGATATTTCAATTACATTATTTAATTTGGAAACAAATCATTTTACCACTAAAAATAAATTATTCAAGTATAGATTACATAATCTTTCCAGATTTTTTAATGCCTGTATGGGTTTTAAAAGCCCAAAAGATTTGTGTGATACATGATACATTTTTTTGGGACCATCCAAAGAACTATTCATTTTTATGGAGAATTTTTTTCACAAAAATGATTACAGCTGGAATTGATAAAAAAACTACTATTGTTACAACCAGTAATTTTTCAAAAAAAAATATAAAAAGGGTGTTAAATGTAAACAACGAGGTTAAAGTAATATATCAATCCTCTTCAATTATTGAATCTAAAATCCAGAAAATTGATACTATTGATAATAATGATAAATTTATTTTACATGTTGGTTCATTTGAAAAGAGAAAGGATCTAATTACTTTAGTTAAAGCTTTTAAAAAATTAAAAGACAACACAATTCACAAACATTTAAAGCTAGTTCTGGTCGGTAATGATAGATTTTATGGTAATAAAGTAATCAAGAAAAGAATCATAAGATACATTAAGTTAAATAACATAACAAATGATGTAATAATCCCCGGATATTTAAAAAGAGAAGAAATAAGTTTTTTATACTCAAAAGCTTTAATTTATGTCTTTCCTTCAATAGAAGAGGGTTTTGGGATACCAATTCTAGAGTGTTTTCATTTTGAGTGTCCTTTAATATGCAGTGATGCTGAAACCTTGAAAGAAATTGCAAATGATTCAGCCTTATATTTTAAAAAGATGAATTCAGATGATTTATTTTTAAAAATGAATCGTTTGATTCTTAATAAGGATGAGAGAAATAGTTTAGTGGAAAAAGGGAAAGAAAGGTTAAAACTTTTTTCGCAAAAAAGTTTCATTAAAAAATATGAAAGAGAAATTTTAATTTAAATAATATTGATTAATAAAAAAATTTTAGTCTTACACAGTTCCAATGATTTGTACGGTGCAAGTAAAATATTACTAAATGTATTGGAAGTATTGATTGATCAAGGAAATTCAATTCATTTGATTCTTCCATACAAGGGCCCTCTTGACGATTTGAAATCAAAAGGAATTATCATTAAACATCAAAGTCTGGGAGTTTTGCGAAGGAAATACTTTAATTTTTTTGGACTTATAAATAGACTGATCAAAATTTTCAGCTCAATATTTTTTATTAATACTTATGTAAAAAAAAATAAAATTGATTTAATTTACACTAATACATCTGTTATTGTTCCAGGCGCCATTGTTTCTAAGATTAATAAAATTCCAAGTTTTTTTCATATCCACGAAATACCAACTAATAGTTTTTACTCAAATGTGATAGGTATTTTCATTAAACTTTTTGGAACAAAAATAATTGTCGTTTCTGATGCAGTTAAAAAACATTGGAAAAGACATGTTAGTCCAAAAAAACTCTATAAAATTTATAATGGCATCATTCTAACCAATAAAGAAAATGATTTAAAATTCAAATCACCAAAAATTATTTTTGGAATAATGGCTAGAATAATTCCATATAAAGGTCATGAATATTTTATTGATTTAGCTAACGAAATAATCAAAGAAAATAATGATGTTGAATTCTTGATATATGGAGACACATATCCGGGTTATGAGAAATATCTGTTCAATTTGAAACAAAAAATTTTAGATTATGGTATAGATCATAAAATTATTTTTAAAGGATTTTGTGATGATGTAAAAAATAATTTTTCAGAAATCAATTTTTTAATTCACTGTCCCATTGAACCAGATCCTTTACCTACTGTCCTTCTGGAAGCAATGAATTTTAAAATCCCTGTTATTGCAACAAGAAAAGGAGGGATAATTGAAATTCTTGATAATGGTAAGGGGGGGCTTTTAATTCCGCACGATGACGCTAAAATAGCATCAAAAAATATAATTAAATTTATAAATGACAAGTCTCTAATTGAAAATAAAATAATTTATTCATCCAAACGATTAGAAAATAACTTTTCAATTGATATTTTTGAAAAGAATATTAAAACTTTTTTTCAATGAAAGTTCTTATAACAGGTATTGCTGGACTACTTGGTTCCAAATTTGCCCAACATATTATTGAGAGTAAACAAAATGTTCAGGTAATTGGTATTGATAATTTGAGTGGAGGATATTTAGAAAATATTCATGATAAGGTAATATTTCATGAACTTGATTTAGCTAATAATTTACCCTCTGATTTATTTGATAAGTATAAGTTTGATTACGTTTTTCACCTTGCCGCTTATGCTGCAGAAGGTCTTTCTCCTTTTATTAGAAAGTTCAATTATGACAATAACCTTCGGGCTACAGCTTCAATTGTAAATGAATGTATAAAGCATAACGTGAAAAGATTGATTTTTACATCCTCAATGGCTGTTTATGGACATGGCAAAAATAAAGTCTTTGATGAAACACAAATTCCAAATCCAATTGATCCGTACGGAGTTGCAAAATACGCATGTGAGTTAGATATAAAGATTGCTGGAGATCAACATGATTTAGATTGGACTATCTTAAGGCCTCACAATGTTTATGGTCCAAATCAAAATATTTGGGATAAGTATCGAAATGTTTTAGGAATATGGATGTATCAGCAATTAAATAAAAAACCAATGACAATTTATGGCGATGGAAAACAAACAAGAGCTTTTTCTTACATAAATGATTGTTTAGAGCCAATGTGGAAATCTGCTATAAACGATAATTGTTCAAAAGAAATTATAAATCTAGGAGGAATAGAATCTAATTCAATTGTTGAAGCTAATGAGATTTTAAAGACAGTAATTGGGGAGGGCAAAACAGTTTTTTTGGAGTCTAGGCATGAAGTAAATCATGCTGTACCAACATTTAAAAAGTCAGTCGACTTATTAGATTATAAACATTTAACAAATTTAAAATTAGGTCTAACTGAAATGTGGGATTGGGCTAAAAAACAACCTAAGCGAAAACAATTTATTTGGCCTAATTTTGAGCTTGACGAAGGAATATATTCATATTGGAAAAACTAAAGCTCCTATGAAAATAGCAATTGTTGGTTCAAGAGGATACCCTTATGTATACAGCGGTTATGAAACTTTTGTAAAAGAACTATCCGAAAGGCTAATTAAGAAAAACATTGAAGTTGTCGTGTATTGTCACAGTGGCCTATACGTTGAAAAGCCAAAAAAAATTAATGGTATAAAATTAATTTACATCCCAACTATTCAATCCAAATCACTTAGTCAATTCATTCATTCATTATTTTCAATTATCCATTTTTGTTTTAGTGATATTAAAAATCTTTTGGTTGTTAATGTGGCAAATGCTCCTTTCGGATTTTTGACTTTTTTTTTAAAAAAAACAACAGTTATCAATGTCGACGGTTTAGAGTGGTTGAGACCCAAATGGAAGGGTCTTGGTCAATTTTATTTTAAGTTTTGTGCGAAAATAGTTAAGTTTAGTTTTGATAAGATAGTAACCGATTCAGATGAAATGAAAAAAGTTTACCTCAAAAATTTTGAAACGGAGTCTAAATTAATTAGATATGGATCAATAAGTATAAATAATCAAAAATCAGAAATTTTAGAAAAGTATGAGTTAAAACGTAATTCATTTTATCTAGTAATTGGAAGGCTAATCCCTGACAACAATGCAGACATAATTGTCAAATCTTTTCTCGATACTTCATCTCAAAAAAAAATGTTAATTGTAGGTGATGTACCATACCATAGTCTTTATGCAAACACTATAAAAAATATAAAAAGTGATCAAGTTGTGTTTACTGGTTACATTACTAGTGAAAACGAATTAGCTGATCTTTATAAAAATTGTTTTGCTTATGTACATGGCCATGAATTTGGAGGAACCAACCCAACATTAATTAATGCAATCAATTTTAATTGCAAAATCATGGCTTTAGACACCGTATTCAATAGAGAAATGCTCAGAAATGGTGATTTTGGAGTTTTTTTTAATAAGAATAAAAAATCCATAACAAATGTTTTTAAAAAAATGGAATCTAATAACAATGTAACTAGTGTTTCTATGTCAAGTAGAAAAAAATATATTGAAAATAATTATAATTGGGATCTAATTTCAGACCAATATGTCGATTTGTTCAAAGGCCATCAAGTTTAAAGATTGTAAGCTGTGAAAGATTTCGACATTCCAAAAAATTTTTCTTGATATATTTTGGATCCAGGGAAAATTTCTTTCAGTTCGTTTAAAGTTAACAATCTAATTTCCTTTAAATATTGTCTAGCAAATTTTTTATCCCACTTTCTTAATCTAGATAGTTTAGTTTTCGTTAGTATTTTATATTGGATTTTACTTGGAAGGTATTGAAAGAATGGAAATATGTAATGTGGCTCAATAAAAAAATATTTATTTGGTGTTTGAATTATGTGTTTTTTTCCGATTCTTAGAATTTCACTAGCTATTTTTTTTTGATTCTCAAAATTATACAAATGTTCGATCACAGAATTTGAAAAAACAATATCGAATGATTTTTTTTTAAAACTTTTTAATTCCAAAATATTTCCAACTTTGGTTTCAATGTTTGGATAACCTGATTTTTCTGACTCTAGATTAATTATTGTTATTAGAAAATTAGGATTACCTGATAGATTTCTGTTTTCCCAAAATTTGACTTTACCACCCAAATCTAAAATGGATATAGGTTTGTCCATTAAATTTATTTTATCAAAAAAAAATTTAAATCTTTTGTTTCTAAACCAATTACCCAATGAATCTTTTTCCTCTGAAGATTTAAAAATATCCCTAATTTTCATTTTTGATTTCAATAGGAACAGTTAATTTGAAATCAATATGAAAATTATTGACATCTCGTCCTGGTTGGTAATATGGTAAATCATTATTGTGAGTTAATTCCCACTGATAGTTTAAACTTCTAGAATACATTAAATTAAATGATCCCCAAAACTTTGGAAATTTTTTTTGATAAAATAAATGTAAATTAAAATCTTTCCAATATCTTCTAAAATCTTTGGAGTCTTCAAAAGCTAAGTAATAAAAATCATTGTCTTGATCAATTATTTCGATTGCAAAACCAATTTTTTTTGACTTTTTCAAATTAGACACACTCAAGTATTGTGAATTGCTCCCAGGGCCTATTCCCGCTCCAATAACTTCACCATTATTAGTGAAACCATGGTAAACACGGCCATGCATATACCATGAGCCTGCATTTCTGACCAATCTTCCCGCTGTTTGTTCCAATTGGGTCCATTCCCATTGAAATTCAATTTGTGAATTATTTTTGGTATCAAATAATTTATGAACTCCTAAAGTAACTGCTCTCGAGTGATCAGAATCGGAAAGAAGATCTCTGAAATTAAATTTCGAATCATTAAAATTAAATTCTCCATATATTTCAGCTTTAGAATCTTCCCAAAGCCATCTGAAAAAGACTCCTGCAGCTTGATCCGTTTCCTTTTCATATGGTTCAATCTTATCATTTTTTCTTAAAAAATTACCAAATATTGGAAACCAACCTAATGTTGAACCATTATTTGCTTGGGCAATCCAACTGTATCCACCTTGAAACATAGTTCCATACATTTGAAGCCAACGAATAGCTCCCAAGTGAAGTCCCGGAATCCATTTTGTAGAGTATGTAAAAGTATAACCCTGAAAAAAACGCCAATCATTTTGCTCGGACAATTGATTGATTTTAGGAACGAAAATATTTGAACCCCCGAAAGTTCTTTCAGTTCCTGGTGGATCAAAGCCCGAAGGTTCTAATCGCCCAGTAACAAATTGAAATTCAAAGTTTCCAATTTTTGTTTTAATTGGTCTTCTGGAATTTAAGGTTATATGATTGAAACCTTTTGCGTTATTACTCATCAAAACACCATTTCTTTTCGATGGTCCCCACCAAATATTTTCAGAAGAAATACCAACTGAAAGGGATTTGTAATTCAGTCTTATACTAGATTGCCCCAGTGTATTTTTTTTAATTTTCTCTGTACCAAATCTTTCCGGCATATCTATTCTATTCCAAAGTGAATAGCGTCTTGCCCATGTGATGTCATAATGTTCTTCCCAAAATCCATCAAAATCTTTGTTTTCTGCATATATATATTCAGGTTTAAATTGAATTGAAAGTGGGCCTAATTCAAAATAAATACCTGCACTGATTAAATGTTGAAAACCTCTATTCGGAATCATACTACCATTGTTTCTATTATAGGGATGATGTGTATTATAATTCGCGACATAATCTATCGGTAATATTTTCAATTTACCTTTTCCTTTCAGGAATGTTAGGGCTGTTGGACTGTAAATCTCATTGTTAAAAATATTTTTTTCAAAATCAAAGATATTTGCATGAATAGGTCTTACAGTAAAACTAATTAGTGAATCGATCTCCCCATTTAATTGTGCTCTTCTAAGAGATTCTTCGAAAAACGTATTATTTAAATTCAGAGTTTGAGACGATATCTCAAAGCATATAAAGCATAAAAAAATTGTAATTCTAGTCATATGAAATGACACGAATTTTTATATTATCCATTGACCAACTCTCATCACATTTTGCAATTGATTCTCCATGGAAATTTATTGCATTAGGTTGAAAAAGTTTATCGTGAAATCGAATTATTAAAGCATCACCGCTATGATCAAATCCCTTTTCAATTTTATAAAGAGATGTTTTTTGATTATTCCAACCAGGTTCAATACAATTTTCAGTTAGATTCATTTCTTGTGCACCTGTCTTTGGGTTATTTAAAAAAGGAAAACTATTTGGATATGACTGTTTGAGACAATAAGTTGAAAAACAAGGGCTATTGGAAAAAGTAGTTTGAAATCTTTGAAAATCTAAACTTTGAAAATTGACCATTTCAGGCCTTAAATCCATAATCCATAAATCAGGTTTGTCCTCAAAACCGTGATCATTCAAGTTAAACCCATTTGAATTTCCATCCCAAGAGCCGTGAATATATAAATCAAACGTTATATATATAAAATCGTGTTCACCCAAATTATTAATATGTAACGTAAAACCACCATTATTATAGTTCCCTATTACTTTAGAATTATTGTAAGTTGAAATAACGCCCCCGTCGATTTCGTTTAGTTTTTCGTCCTCAAAATTATTGGAATAAATAAGTTCATCTCTAGTTAGTTCTGGGTAATTACAACTAGCAAAAAATATAAATAAGAGTATACTAACTGAAAGTTTTTTATTCAAAATTAAAATTAAATATATTTCATAAAAATATCTTTTTTAAATCAAATAAAATATTAATTTCATAATTAAGTACAAAATAAGTACTTTTGTTACTTGAAAATATGTTAGAATCATTAATTACATCAAAGACTAGATTAAGATTGCTGGTTAAGTTTTTTGTTAATATTGCCAATAAAGGACATTTAAACTCTCTAGCTAATGAATTTGGAGAATCAACAAATTCTGTAAGAAAAGAGCTCAATAATCTTTCTTCTGCCGGATATTTGATAAGGGAATCAAAAAATAATAAAGTTATTTATAGCGCAAACAATTCCCATCCTCTTTTCAAAGTTTTACAGAAAACTGTTCGCAAGCATTTAGGAATTGAGGACTTATTAGAGACTGTTTACAAAAAAATTGGCGATGTTGAAAAAGTTGTTTTATTAGGTGACTACGCCAAAGGAATTGATAGTGGTTTAATTGAAGTTTTAATTGTAGGAAAAAAAATCAACAGAAAATATTTAGAAGAAATATCTCCTAAAATTGAAAAAAAAATAAAAAGAAGAGTAAATTTTTTTGTTTCGAGTAATTTACTAAATCAGGAGTCTTTGATTATTTTTGACAAACAAGTTTAGAACTAGAAAAAATAATATTTTTGCTAATCGCTAATGGTGATGTTAATGGCGAAGCTATAAAAAAAATGAACATAGGTATAATTGGTCAGGGTTTTGTTGGAAATGCTATTTTTCAAAAATTTAGAAATTTTTATAATGTTCTTACATTCGATATTGTCAAGAAAAAATGTAATTCTAACTTTAGTGATGTTGCATCATGTAAATATATTTTTATTTGTTTGCCAACTCCGATGAAAACTGATGGCTCATGTGACATTAGTTTGGTAGAAAACATGATCAAAAGACTTTCGGTTGTAAATAAATCTGATGGTTTTGTTTTAAAATCTACAGTTCCTCCTGGCACAACAGATTATTTTAATAACAAATATTCAAACATCAAAATAGTATTTAATCCTGAATTTTTAACTGAAAGAAATGCGGTTGAAGATTATGAAAACCAGAAAAGAATAATTTTAGGTGGGCCTAGACCTTTAACGTCAGATTTAAAACAAATTTTTACTAAAGTTTTTCCACAAGCAAATATCATAAAAACTGGGTCTGGTCATGCAGAGATGGTAAAATATTTAACAAATTGTTTTTTAGCTACAAAAGTTTCTTTTGCAAATGAGATTTACAAATTATGTGAAAAATTAAATTTAGATTATGACAAGGTCATTGAATATGCTTTATTTGATGATCGATTGGGAAAATCTCATTGGAACGTACCTGGACATGATGGAGATTTTGGATTTGGAGGTCATTGTTTTCCCAAAGATTTAAATGCTATACTTGAATTAAGTAAAAAACTTGAGTCTCCAAATAACATTTTGAAAGCAGCTTTAAAAACTAATGATAAGGTTAGAAAAAATAGAGATTGGGAGAAAATGAAAGGAAGAGCTGTAAATTAAATAAGAATGTATGAGTTATATTTTCACCTCAGAATCGGTCAGTGAGGGTCACCCCGATAAGGTTGCTGATCAAATTAGCGATGCTTTAATAGATAATTTTTTAGCAATTGACCCTAATTCTAAAGTAGCATGTGAAACTCTTGTAACTACAGGTCAAGTTGTTTTGGCAGGCGAAGGCAAATCATCCGCATATATTGATGTTCAAAACATAGCAAGAGACATAATTAACAAGATTGGCTACAATAAAAGTGATTACATGTTTGATGGAAATTCATGCGGAGTATTATCTGCTATTCATGAACAATCATCTGATATTAATATGGGAGTTGACAAACTTCAACCTGAAGAACAAGGTGCAGGTGATCAAGGAATGATGTTTGGATATGCTTGTAATGAAACCCCAAATTTTATCCCCGTAGGTTTAGACTTATCTCACAAAATATTAATAGAATTAGCAAATTTAAGAAGGGAAAATAATGAAATAAAATATTTAAGACCTGATTCTAAATCTCAGGTTACTTTTCAGTACTCTGATAAAAATATTCCTGAAAAAGTATTGTCAATTGTCGTTTCAACTCAACACGATGATTTTGATTCTGAAGAAAATATGCTTATAAAAATTAAACATGATATCCAGAAAATTTTAATTCCTAGGGTTTTAAAAAGATATCCAATTTTTACTAAATTTTTTAGCAGCAATGTTATCTTTCATGTAAATCCAACAGGAAAATTTGTAATTGGTGGTCCTCACGGAGATACAGGTTTAACAGGAAGAAAAATTATTGTAGACACTTACGGTGGAAAAGGAGCACACGGAGGAGGTGCATTTTCTGGAAAAGATCCTAGTAAAGTAGATAGAAGTGCTGCTTACGCAACTAGACACATAGCAAAAAATTTAGTTGCTGCTGGTGTATGTGAGGAATGTTTAGTTCAAGTCAGTTATGCAATAGGAGTCTCTGAACCAATGGGATTATATGTTAATACTTATGGAACATCAAAAATTAATTTAGGTGATAAAGAGATAGCACATATAGTTTCAAAAATTTTTGACATGAGACCCTATTTCATTGAAAAAAGATTAAAATTGAGAAATCCAATATACACTGAAACTGCGGCATATGGTCATATGGGCAGAGATTGTGAGGTGGTTGATAAATTTTTCAAATTGCCTAGTGGTGAGATAATCAAACGACGAGTTGAACTCTTTACCTGGGAAAAACTTGATTTTGTAAAAGAAATAAAAAAAAGAATAAATACTGAATATGGAAAAATCTAAATATGTCGCCTATAAAGTAAAAGATATTAATCTTGCTGATTGGGGAAGAAAAGAAATCAATTTAGCTGAAGCTGAAATGCCCGGACTAATGTCTTTGAGAGAGGAATATAAACTTGAAAAACCTTTGAAGGGAGCTAGAATTGCAGGTTGTTTGCACATGACTATTCAGACTGCAGTTCTTATCGAAACGCTTGTCGAACTTGGAGCTGATGTAACTTGGAGTTCTTGTAATATATTTTCTACTCAAGATCACGCTGCTGCTGCAATTGCTGCTGCTGGAATTCCAGTATATGCATGGAAAGGGATGAACGAAGACGAGTTTAATTGGTGTATAGAACAAACACTTTTTTTTGGTGAAAATAAACAACCATTAAATATGATTTTGGATGACGGAGGAGATTTAACTAATATGGTACTAGATAATTATCCAGATCTTGTTGATGGAATAAAAGGTTTGTCTGAGGAAACCACAACAGGTGTTCATAGGTTATATGAAAGAGTTAAAAATGGAACTTTACCTCTACCAGCAATTAATGTTAATGATTCTGTTACAAAATCAAAATTTGATAATAAATATGGTTGCCAAGAAAGTGCGGTTGATGCCGTAAGAAGAGCAACTGATATCATGATGGCTGGTAAAAGGGTTATCGTTGCAGGCTATGGAGATGTCGGCAAAGGAACAGCTTCTTCTTTTAGTGGTGCCGGTGCAATCGTAACGGTAGTCGAAATCGATCCCATTTGTGCATTACAAGCATCGATGGATGGGTTTGAAGTTAAAAAAATGATGTCTGTAATTAGTAATGCAGATATAATTATTACTGCAACAGGAAATAAAGATATATTGAGAGATAAACACTTCAAAATGATGAAAGATAAAGCAATAGTTTGTAATATAGGACATTTTGATAATGAGATAGATATGGCCTGGCTAAATAAAAATTATGGTCAAACAAAAATTGAAATAAAGCCTCAAGTTGATTTATATAATATTGATGGAAAAGACATAATCATTCTAGCAGAGGGAAGACTAGTTAATCTTGGTTGTGCGACTGGACACCCTAGTTTCGTAATGAGTAATTCATTTACAAATCAAACTTTAGCTCAAATTGAACTCTGGTTAAACTCTAAAAATTATAAAAATGAGGTTTACATGTTACCTAAAAAATTAGACGAGAAGGTCGCAAAACTCCATCTTAAAAAACTTGGAGTTGAGCTGGAAGAATTAAGTGATGATCAGGCAAATTACATTGGGGTCGATCGTGAGGGTCCATATAAGCCTGAATATTATAGGTACTGATGAAAAAAATTGCATTAATTACAGGTGTAACAGGTCAAGATGGCGCATACCTCTCTGAATTTTTATTAAAAAAAGGATACGAGGTTCATGGGTTGAAAAGAAGAACTTCACTAATAAATACATCACGAATTGATCATCTATATCAGGAGGAGTATGTAAAGAATAGAAATTTTTTGTTACACTACAGCGATTTAACTGATTCAGCAAACATTATAAGGTTAATTAAAGAAATTAATCCTGATGAGATTTATAACCTTGCAGCTATGAGTCATGTAAAAGTTTCATTTGAAATGCCAGAGTACGTATCAAATGTTGATGGTTTAGGTACGCTTAGAATCCTTGAGGCCATTCGCTTACTTGGATTAGAATCAAAAACAAAGGTTTATCAAGCTTCAACCTCAGAACTTTATGGAAAAGTTCAAGAGATTCCTCAATCTGAAACTACTCCATTCTATCCTAGGTCACCTTATGGAGTAGCTAAGTTGTATGCTTTTTGGATTTCAAAAAACTATAGAGAATCTTATAATTTGTTTGTATCAAATGGCATATTGTTTAATCATGAAAGTCCACTAAGAGGAGAAACATTTGTTACCAGAAAAATTACATTGTCAATCTCAAAAATGGCTTATGGTAAACAGAAGAAACTATTAATTGGAAATTTGGATGCTAAAAGAGATTGGGGCCATGCTAGAGATTATGTTGAGATGATGTGGTTAATTTTACAACAAGATGTTGCCGATGATTATGTAATTGCAACTGGAAAGACTTACAGCGTAAGATATTTTATAAAAACTGCATTTAAGCATATTGGTGTAACTGTTCATTTTGAAGGAAAAGGTTTAGATGAAAAAGGTATTGTAAAATCAGTAAATAACACTAATTATAATTTTAATGTTGGTCAAATTGTTGTTGAAGTTGATAGCAGATACTTTAGGCCCTCAGAAGTAGATTTGTTAGTTGGAGATCCAACTAAAGCAAAAAAAAATTTAGGATGGAAAGCAAAAATTTCTCTTCCTGAGCTTATTTCTGAGATGATGGACAATGATATGCGTATGGCTGGATCTTAAATTAGTGAAAAAAATGAGGCTTAAAAAAAAAATATACATAGCTGGACATGAAGGCATGGTTGGAAGTGCTTGCTACAAAAAATTAGAAAATAACCCTAATTATGAACTTGTAGGAAAAAATTCAAAAGAGTTGGATCTTAGAAATTTCAATTTGTTAAACTACTTTCTTCTTTCAGAAAAGCCCGATGTAATAATAAATGCTGCAGCTAAAGTTGGCGGTATACATGCTAATGAAAGATATCCTTTTGAATTTATTTCTGAAAACCTCATTATTCAATACAACTTAATTAAGCTTGCAAATGATTTGAATATAAAAGAGTTTATTTTTCTTGGTTCTTCATGTATTTATCCAAAATTTTCAAAACAACCAATTGAAGAGGATCAATTATTGAAGTCTTCGTTAGAGGCAACAAATCAGTGGTATGCCTTAGCAAAAATTACTGGTGTTAAAATGATCGAGGCTTTAAAAAAACAATATAGGAGAAATTATGTTTCATTAATGCCAACTAATCTTTATGGCCCTAATGACAATTTTGATTTAAAATCTTCTCACGTAATACCAGCTTTAATTAGAAAGTTCCACGAAGCAAAAGTTCAAAATAAAGAATATGTTGATATTTGGGGAACAGGAGCTCCTTACAGAGAATTTTTACATGTTGATGATTTAGCTGATGCAATTGTTTTTTGCTTAGGGAAGAAATTTAAATATGATTTGTATAACATAGGTTTCGGAGAAGAAATATCAATTTCTAATTTAGCTAAGCTTGTGCAGTCAATCGTTTCCTACAACGGTAAAATTCGTTTTAATAGTAAAATGCCTGACGGAACACCAAGGAAACTTCTCGATAGTTCAAGATTTAATAATCTTGGGTGGAAACCAAAAATTAAATTAGATGAGGGTATCAGAAAAACTTACAAATGGTTTTTAGAAAATAATGTTTTAGATTTTATTGATAAATAGAAAAAATAAAAAATATGAAAGCAGTAATTCTAGCGGGAGGTTTAGGTACAAGACTTAGTGAAGAAACCGTAACTAAACCAAAACCGATGGTTGAAATAGGTGGCAAACCTATCTTGTGGCACATAATGAAAACATATTCTTATCATGGAATCAATGACTTTATTATTTGCTGTGGTTATAAAGGGTACATGATTAAAGAATATTTTTCAAATTATTTTCTGCATCAATCTGATGTAACATTTGATATGAAAAATCATAAAACAATTACACATAAAGACAGGGTAGAACCCTGGTCAATAACTCTGGTAGATACAGGAGAAAATTCAATGACAGGAGGTAGGTTAAAAAGAATTTCTCCATATTTAAATGATGATGAGGATTTTTGTTTTACTTACGGTGATGGAGTTTCGGATGTTAATATTAAAGAATTGATTAAATTTCATAAATCTCACGGTAAAATCGCTACTCTTACCGCAACCTATCCTCCGGCAAGATTTGGTGCATTAAAAATTGTTGGGGATAAGGTTCAAGAATTTGAAGAAAAACCTGATGGTGATGGAACTTTAATAAATGGAGGTTATTTTGTTTTATCAAAAAAATCAATAGATCGAATAAAGGATGATGATACTATTTGGGAGCAAGAACCATTAAAAGGATTAGCATTAGATGGTGAGCTAATGGCATTCAAACATACAGGATTTTGGCAACCAATGGATACTCTTGCAGACAAGCAAAGATTAAATAGTTTGTATCAAAAAAACATAGCACCTTGGAAAATATGGGTAGATTAAAGGGAAAAGTTAATCCTGATTTTTGGATAGGAAAAAAGGTTTTTGTGACAGGTCATACAGGTTTCAAAGGATCATGGATGTCTTTGTGGTTACAAAATATGGGAGCAATCGTTAAAGGATACGCTCTTAACGTGAATACTAACCCATCATTATTTGTTGTCGCTGATATCTCAAAAAACATGCATTCAGTGTTAGGAGATGTTAGAGATTTAAAAAAATTAAACAATTGTATTAAAAAGTTTAATCCTGATATTTTAATTCACATGGCTGCCCAACCTCTAGTAAGATATTCTTACTCTAATCCGGTTGAAACTTACACAACAAATGTTATTGGAACAGTTAACGTTTTAGAAGCCTCTAGAAATTGTGAAAATTTAAAATCAATTGTTTCCGTTACAACGGACAAGTGTTATGAAAATAGGGAAATAGAATTTGGTTATAAGGAAGATGAGCCGATGGGAGGTCACGATCCATACAGCAGTAGTAAAGGATGTGCAGAACTAATAATTTCTGCTTACAGACGTTCTTTTTTCAACACTAAAGATTCTGCATCAGTTGCATCAGCAAGAGCAGGGAACGTAATTGGAGGAGGAGATTGGGCTAAAGATCGGTTAATACCTGATATTTTAAAAGCTTTTGAAAAATCAAACCCCGTTATCGTTAGAAATCCACTATCTACAAGACCATGGCAGCATGTCTTAGAACCACTTTCGGGTTATCTAGTACTCGCACAAGAATTATACCTAAATGGAGACGATTTTGCAGATGGTTGGAATTTTGGACCAAGAGATGAGGACTGCAAGTCTGTAAAATGGGTTTTAGAAAAAATGGTTGAATATTGGGGAAATGAAGTAAGTTGGAGTCTGGATAATAACACCAATCCACATGAAGCTGTTTTTTTGAAATTAGATTGTACGAAAGCTGCAAATTTTTTAAAATGGCGACCCAAGTGGAATCTAGAAAAAACTTTAAAAATGGCTGTTGATTGGCATAAACAGTATAACAATGGTGTTGATATGAAAGATGAGTGCTTAAAACAAATAAGTGAATATGTAAAATAAATTTAAATGAAAAATAAAATTAATAAAGAATTATTTGTTTCATATGCAAAAACCGTATATGGTACTGAAGAAATTGATGCAGTTGTCAAATGTCTTAATGAGTCAACTCAAATGGGTAATTATTCTAGACAATTTGAAAGTAAAATAGCAGAAATATTTGATAAAAAACATTGTCTGTATGTTAATTCAGGATCTTCGGCATTATATATTGGTGTCGAAGCATTTGGTTTTGAAAAAGGATCTGAGATAATTACACCCGCATTAACTTTTGGAACATCTGTTGGTTGTATTGTAAAAAATAATTTGATACCTGTTTTTGTAGACATTGAACCTAACACCTTTAATATTGATGTTACCAAAATTGAAAGTATGATTAACAACAAAACGGTTGCTATTCTTGCTCCGAACTTAATGGGAAATATCTGTAAGTGGGATAAAATCCGCGAAATTGCTGATAGACATGGTTTAATTGTTATAGAAGATTCTGCAGATACTCTAGGAGCGTCCTATAAAAATAAGTCAACTGGATCTTATTCAGACATGTCTATAACTAGTTTCTATGGATCCCACATAATAAATTGTGCTGGAAATGGAGGAGCTTTAATGATAAACGATGATAGGGTAATGGAAGAGGCAAAATTACTTCGCTCCTGGGGAAGAAGCTCGTCTTTGTATGATGAAAAAAGCGAAGCTATAGAAAATAGATTTAATGTTAATTTAGATGGAATAGAGTATGATGCAAAATTTGTTTTTTCAAGGATTGGTTATAATCTTGAGGGAAATGAATTAGGCGCTTCATTTGGTTTAACTCAGCTAAAAAAACTGTCTGATAATATTAAAGTTCGTCAAGCAAATTTTAAGAGACAAGTTGATTTTTTTAGTAAATATCCTAACTTTTTTATTAACCCACTCGAAACAGAATTTTCTGAAACCGCTTGGCTAGCTTTTCCCATACAACTTAAAGAGAATATACCGTTCAGCAGAAAAGATTTCATGATTTTTTTAGAAAAAAGAAATATTCAAACTAGAGTAGTTTTTACTGGAAATATTAATAGGCAACCAGGATTTAATAATATTAATAAAATAATTGTTGAGGAAGGTTATCCAAACGCTGATTACGTAATGAGAAATGGAGTATTATTGCCATTACATCATGGCATGTCCGAAGAAATGTTTGTTAAGTTACACTCGACAATTGAGTTGTTTTTAGAGAAATATCTTTAATTTATAATTAATTAAGATAAATGTTATTCAGTTTTAATTAGTGCTTTTCTTTTTAAACATAATGAATTTTTTGAATTAAATTTTTGATGAATAAAATTTTAATAATAGGTGGGTTTGGTTTTTTGGGTTCAAAATTAGCTCAAAAAATTATTGATGAGAATAAGTTTGAACTATACATCTACGATATAATAACAAACCAAAATTTAGAAAAAAAATTTAATAAAAAAGCACATATTTTTTACGAATCTAAAATTTCTTTAAAAGAATTAATTCAAAATAATCATTTTAATTTTATAATTAATTCAGCTGTAATTTATGATACTGAGAACACCTATAAAATATATGAAACAAACTTTATCCTGCCTCTTAAGCTTATAAATTATTGTAAAAATAAAAGTGATACTAATTTTATTTTCTTTGATACTTTTTTTTCAAAATTTGACTATAATAAAAAAGTTAATTACACAAGATCAAAAAAATATTTTTTGAAAGAATTACATGATATTATAGGAATCAAATCCATTGTTTTTCAATTAGAACATATGTACGGCCCAGGTGATTCTCAAACTAAGTTTGTTGAACTCATTAAAAATTCAATTTTAAATGATGAAAAGGAAATTAAGCTTACTGAATGTATTCAGAAAAGAGATTTTATACATGTTGATGATGTATGTGAACTCATAATGGAGTCTATTAACAAAATTAATTTTTTTGATTTTACAACAAACATTCTTGAGGTTGGACAAGGTCACAGTGTTTCTGTTAAAGAATTTGTGAACTTAATGAGTGAAATTAAAAAATCATCAATCAAATTACGTTATGGTAGCATAGAAATGAATCCTAAAGAAATAATGGACTCAAAAGCTGACACAGAATCAATACCTAAGTTTTTAAATTGGAAACCTAAAATAAACTTGCAAAAAGGCATTAAAAACTTATTTAACCTATAAATTATGGAATATAAAAATAAATCGATATTAATAACTGGGGGTACAGGATCACTAGGGTATGCCTTAACGGAGTATTTTTTAAAAAATCATCCTGAGCTAGAAAGATTAATAATTTTTTCCAGAGATGAGCAGAAGCAATTTAAAATGGCTCAACTCTATCCGCCAGATGTTTTTAAACAAATTAGATTTTTTATTGGTGATGTTAGAGAT
>MDTG01020411.1_pt1 | contig 34093 bp, 35 predicted proteins | sample 811421 | NCBI WGS metagenome assembly MDTG01 (sample SAMN05326645, study PRJNA326480) | marine metagenome | isolation source: seawater | place: Pacific Ocean: South East | collected 2011
ACTACTTCGGTAATATCCTGTTTAGCATATTCTTTTAGGCTAAACATATGCGGCATCAATATACGTTCAAGCTCGGCTTGCAAACTTCTTGCTCCAGTTTTACGTGTTGCCGCATTTTTTGCGATTTCAAGAAGTGCTTCGTCGCTAAACTTTAGTTTGACTCCGTCTGTTTCGAACAAATAGGTATATTGTGCTATTAAACTATTCTTTATTTCAGTAAGAACAAACTTTAATTGTTCCTCTGTCAGTTCAGTAAGTCCGACCCAGGTTGGAAAACGTCCTACAAATTCAGGTATCATGCCAAACTTTACTAGATCATCTGGCTCTAAATCTTCTAATTTACCGTTGTGATTTGTTTTAACCTCAACGCCAAAGCCTATACCTGAACCTTCAGCTCTGCGTTTTATCACATCTTCCATCCCAACAAACGCACCTCCTGCTATAAACAAGATGTTTGATGTATCTACTTCTACCATTTCTGCTTGTGGATTTTTCCTATTAGCACCTGGAAGTGGCACTCTGCATATTGTACCTTCAACTACCTTTAGCAATGCTTGTTGTACACCTTCACCGCTCACATCACGTGTGATACTTGTGTTTTCGCTTTTACGTGATATCTTATCTACTTCATCTAAAAATATAATACCTTTTTGACATTTTTCAACATTTCCACCTGCGTTACTTAACAGTTTCCCAATAAGTGTTTCAACGTCATCGCCAACATACCCAGCTTCTGTGATGCTTGTTGCATCTGTTACTGCAAAAGGAACATCTAAATACCTAGCGACTGATTTTGCCAGCAATGTTTTACCACAACCTGTTGGTCCTAATAGTAATACATTTGCCTTGTCTAGTTCTAAATCTTTTGATGTATTGTTAATTCTTTTGTAATGGTTAGCAACTGCAACACTTAAAACAATTTTTGCTTCTTCTTGACCAATTACATACTTGTCGAGAAAGTCTTTTAATTCTTTTGGATTTATTTCTTTAAAATCTAATGCTTTTATAGTATTCCGTGCTAGTTCGGTTAATAGGTCTCCGCATAAGTTAACACACTCGTTACAAATAGCAACTTTATCGCCAACAATTAGCTTTTCAACGTCGTTCTTGGCTTTATTACAAAAATTACATTTTTCGTACTGATCTTTATCAACTGTAGCCATTATAAATCACCCTTTTTAAGTTGCTCTTCTATTGCAGTACGTTCTGCATCGTTAAGTAACTCAGGATCGTATTCTCCTGAACCTAGTTTTTCTATTAGATGTTGTATATACATATCGTTATATACATAAGACCCAGAAGTTTCTTTGTCTACTTTTATCCATGCTTCGCCGTTAAACTTATGGAGTGTGCTTGGAAACACATCTGTCTTTACATAAGTATCGCCTTTAATTGGATGTGTTGGAAATGCATGACCAAACGTGCTTGTAGCAAATTGTTGTAATTTTTCGTCAGGTTGATCAATGTATTGCTCCCAGGGTAAAACATTTGTTTCACCACGTGCTAACATCTGTTCTTGATTCTTCATTGTGTCATCTGGGTTAAGGCGTTTCCATATACGTTTAGCACGTTTATTAGGATCATCCTCGTCTTCTTCTTTCCATTCAAAGATGTCTTCTTCTACTGCTTGAACTTCTTCTTCTGTCGGGTCTTCATTAAAGATTGATTCATCTTGCCGGCCGTCGTTCTCTATAAGTTCTTCTATTTTGCCTTCTTGCTCTATGAACTCTTCTACTGGTTCATCAGCAATATGTTCTACTATTTCTTCTTCGACTTCTGGATTAGGCACATATTCGTGTTCATAATTTATAGCAGGCGGAATATTTGTTTCAATTTTATCTTCTGGTTCTGGTAAAACAATATGTTCAACATGCAGTGTACGTTCTAAGGGCCGAGGATCTTGGACAGGTTTTTCAGTATCGATGTCAGTTTTTCCTCCATCAGACTTATCCTCGCTTCTAGTCTCAGCAGGCTCTTCATCTGCTGGTCCATCCTTATCTGGTTCGACCTGCTCTGGTTCCTCTGGAGCTTCTTGCTCTGGTTCTTGCGAATCCTCTTTAACCGGCACAGGGCTCGGCATCGTCGTAACAGTTTCAACTGCTGTCTCCTTATCTTGCCTACGCCAGGCAAATGTTTCAGTCGCGGCTAGTAACATCATAATTGCTAGGGGATCAAACACTGCTACTATCAATATGATAACCCATCTCACTGCGGCTTCTAACAAATTCTGATCAGGGTTATCACCATAGATCAATTGGGCAATGTATTTAACCGGACCAACCTCTGCCTCAAATTGCCTGTACTGCTTCTCAAAAACGAACTTTTCTTCACGTAAACCGTCGATTTGAGGTTGAATATTTTCTATGTTAAGTTCAAGTTCTTTTATTCTTTGGTCAACATTTTTGTTACTGCTTCCTGCTTCAAGTGTGTACTTGGCAATATTTGCATTGGCACTGTCTATTGTTTTTATAATACTTGCACGTATTTTTTCAACATTTTTTTCAACACCTTTTATTTGTTCAGCAAGACGTTTGTTTATATTTGTTATCTCACGTTGTACTCGACTGGCTACACCAATTTCAGTTTGTTTTGCTTTTTTAATTGCTTTTTCAAGTGCATCACGTTCAGGCTTTTGTTGTGCCCTAAGTTGATTACCTTTTTTCACATTGTCTACGTCGGCAGTAAATACTCCACCTTTGGTGGTTCCTTGTGATGTATAAGCGGCAACATCTTTGTCCAATTGTGCAAGCCGTTTTTCCGCTATTGTTATATCAGCACTTGTACGTTTTTGTGCGTCACCAAGGCGTTTGTTCTGTTGCTCCACTTCTACTGCGGCTTGTGCTCTAAAGCCTTTAATTTTTGCATTTTCTGCATCTATCTGTGGTTGTATACGTTTGTTTGCCTTATCAATACGTGCTTGTTCACGTAGTATTAGACCATCTATACGTCCTGACGTTTCGCCTCTGTTTAGCCTTCCAATCTCTGTATTCCAACGTTCTACTTTTGCTTGTGCTCTAAGCAGTTTGTCTTCAATTACTTTAACTTGTTCTATTTGCTCTGTGCCCATGGCACTTTGTTCAATATGGCTCTTACTTAAAAAGCCAAATATACCCATTGATGTTATAAACATCAGCACTGCTACTGCTGGCACCAAATACAGTTTCATTACAAATCTAGCACGTTGCCAGTTTTGATGTAGCCAAACAGTACAGGCTAGTTTTGCAACTTCAAGTACACCACCCATAACAATAATAGGTATGACAGCCGCCGCAAATATTGCAGTCAGACCGATGATACTGTAGTAAGCGGCAATTCCGCTTAAGGCTAGTGCAACAAATAATATTAGTAAACCTAAGAGCATGTTGTACTTATCTAAAATTGGGCTTGTTTGACAATTTTAACTCCATATACGTTTTAAATGCAAGGTCGGGAATTACGAACCAAATAGTATGAGCATCCATACTCCACGAGGTTTTTTGGAACTTTTTTCGTACTCCACGTTGTCCTTTCCATTCATTACCAAACCATTGTTTCAGCTCTCTAATAATTTCATACCATTGGTCAATGTAACGTATCTCAAAATAAACCTTGTGCATTAGATTTTCTCGCCTGCTTCAAAACCTCTAAATCTTTCAAAACGAGGAAAACGTAAACTGTATGTTCCGTCTTGATTCTGTGTTACTGCATCTGCTTTAACTTCAACAATGTAACCAACTAGAGAATCTTTTCTAGTCCAAAAGTCATCCCTATCACTATCAGACAGGCCGCTTCCAACGTTAACACGTATGGTACGATTGTCGTCGACACCTTCGCATACAAGAGCTCCCAAACGTCCTTCATTTCTTCCTGTTCCTTCTTCAATGTCAATGACCTCCAAGTCTACTGTTATTACAGGCTTCCACTTCATCCAAAATGTACTACGTCTACATTCATATGGAGCATGTTGTTGTTTAATCATAATGCCTTCATAGCCTTCTGCAACACAATTGTTTGCATACTGTTCCATAAACTTATGATCTTCTTCGTTATCTAAGTTAAGTTGCTTGCCTTTTACCATAACAACATGGTCCATGTTTACTCTATTTACTAAACTTTCTAATGCAAGTAACCGATCAATTTGTTTTGTGTTGCAAAATCCACGTTTGAAATCATCTAGTATCATAAAGTCAAATACATTAAACACACTGTCAGTAGCAGTGTGATCCTTTTTAGTAGCACCTCTCATAAGTTCCTGAAAGCTCTTACCAGTAATCTCACCGTCTATGACCAATGCGTCTGTATCATGCGATCTAAATGTACTTGCAATTTTAGCAAGATCCTCTGCTATGTGAGGAAAGTTTGCAAATTCTTTACCGTTCCTACTGTATAACATTACAGTGCCATTTGCATAGATAATTGCAATAGTTCTCACACCATCTAACTTAGGCTCAATCATTACTTCGCCTTTAAGTTTCTTTGGATGTCCTTTTGAATCTGTTGCAAGTTGTACTTCAAACACAGGAATCTTCCATTCTGTTTTGCCAACTATCTTGTTAATTGTTTTACTTGTAATGCCGCAACGTAGGTCTTTTATTAGCACACGTCTAGCAAGTAGATTCCATTGCTCACTGTCAAACTTTTCGCTCATAAGTTCTACTGCTTCTCTAGCCGCATTGCCTGTAATAGTTCTTGTACGTAAACTCTCGCATAATCCCCAAAAAGCAACCCAAGGATTTTCTCTGTGTTCATTGCCCTGTGTTTCGGCAACTTGTTTAATGTTGTACATAAAATATGGATTGTATGCTAGATAGCAATTGTATAAAAAGCATTCTGCACTGTGACTACCTAGTCTAGCCGCTATTAATGCTTTCTCAATGACACCTTCTTTGTGTATGCGACTATTACTCTCCTCAAGATCTTGTATCCAATCGCAAGCCACTTGTAATCCATTATAATTTTCTGAAGTATATTTTATTTTGTTTAGCACGAGTGATGTCTCCATTCCTGTTACATATCATACTATTAGTATACGACGGTTTTGCTAGATTGTCAACCTATTTTCTGGTCTTGGACCGTCTTTTTCTTTTGCATAAAACCATCCACTTAAACTATATCTTGGATGATCTGCTCCTATACTTACAGGGCTTACAAAATGTGAATTTATATCTACTTTGCTAACATCCATTAGTACTAGCCTATTTCCAAATGGAATAATACTTTCTTTAATATTCTCTCCAGTCTCATCCATGATGCACAATTGCCCACCCCAGTCTGGTTCCCAAGTTTTGTTGAAGTAAAATATATATGCACACCACCTGCGTACATCATTGTGCATTCTAAGCCAACTTTGATAATCATAGTATCCGTAGTTTCCGTTTTTGGCTACCATGTTTGGAAAATTGGTAATTGCACTTGCAAGATCATGAAATGTATAAGCCGGCTTTCCTTGACTGTAATCTTCTTGTACAATATGATTAAATTCTGTTACAAATGGATTAGCATGTACTTTTTTTGATCGAGCCGCTACAAACACATGATGAAAATAACTAAAGTTGCCTCGTGCGGCTTCAATATAGTCTTGCAATGTACTTTGATACTCATCACTTTGCTTGTAATCAACAGGATATGTTCTAACTTCTCTACCAGTAGCCCTCGCACGAAGCTGATATGGCATTTTAGGAGCCTCTTCGTATAGTGCATTTATATACTTCTCTTCAAGTATATTATCGATAACACAATATCTTTTTACTGCAAAGTCTGCTTTTGCTTGTGTGATTTTTTCTGTATTAAACATTAGTTCGCCTTTCAGGTCCAGGGCCTTCTTTGTCTTTTTTGTAGAACCATCCTGATAGACTGTACCTTGGTTGCATTGCAGTTCTACTTACTGGACTAACAAAATGAGAATTCACATCAACTTTATGTGTATCCATTATCACTAGACGATTTCCGTAAGGCACAATACTATCTTTTATAGACCTATTATCATCGTCCATTATACATAGTTGGCCTCCCCAGTCAGCCCGCCATGTTTTGTTAAAATAAAATATAAAAGCACACCATCTTCTAATATCAAAGTGTTGACTTAACCAACTTTCATCATCATAGTAACCATACGATGGATTTACAACCACGCTGTTAGGAAATCCAGTGATTTCGCTGACAAAGTCGTGGAAAGTAGGTGTTGGTTTTACTATACTATAATCCTCAGTCACAACATGATTGAATTCAGTAACAAGATAATTTGCATTGTGCAGGTTGCCTTTTGAATTAACAAAGACATGGTGGAAATAACTAAACCTTCCTTGTACATAATCAGTGTATTCTTTTAATGTAGTACAATAATTTTCAGTGTCTTTATACCCAACTGCAAATTCAGCCTGCTTATCACCAGCTAATGCTCTGAGAGTATAAGGAAGTTGAGGCACAGCATTATATACTGCTTCGTAGTAGTGTTGTTCAAGTATGTTGTCAATCACACAATATCTTTTGGCATGAAAGTCTGCTTTTGCTTGTGTGATTTTTTCTGTATTAAACATTACGAACGCACAATAATTGCATCTGCTTGTGCCACGGTGTAGGTACTACTAGTAATTTGTCCAGGATTGGCAGGTAAAGTTTGTGGTATTGGAGCATCTGTTTGTACATTAGCAGTTACAAGTTTGTCTACATTTCTTGCTTCTCGCATTGCACCTACTGCGGCCTGTCCACCAGTACTGCTGAAGTTCATAACACGTTCTAACAACTCGCTTGCTCCGCCAGCAGTAGTATCTAATGCAAAAGCAGGCAAGTTTGATGCCAGTTGAATAGCAGTATTGTCCTGAGATTGCACAACACTTAGGTCTAAATCCATTTTTGTACGTATTAGTTTTTCTCTTGCTTGTTGTTCCTGCATACGTTTAAAATTACGTTGAATAATTTGTGCTCCAGGATTGGCACTAAAGAAGTTTGTTATTAATGTTTTTGCGGCAGCTATAATTGCTTCAAAGGCCGCAGTTTGTGTTGCATAACTTCCTGCACCGTATACGCCTGCTGGTATAACATAAGGCGACACTGCTGGCGGTGTTGGATCATATGCACCATCACAGAAGAAGTCTATTACTTTATAGATTCCTGTGTTTGCACTTGCTGATCCGTCATCGCGTGTAAAAACGTCCATAGCACCTGATGCTATTAGTTTTTCCATTTCTATCTTGTTTTGTTGTAAAGGTGCGGCACTGTTATATCCAGCCGCATAGCCAATTACATCGCTAATAGTGTATGTTCCGTTTGGTCCAGTTGCAAGAGTAATACCACTTTGGGTTTTGTACTGTGTTGTCCAAAAGTTTTTTACATCATCTGTCACATATTGTGTCTGATCTTTTATTAGATCTAAGTCTTTAAATGTTTCAGTAGTAGTGGCCGCAGTAGATAATAAATTTGCAGTACTACCGTCGATACCTTTTACTTGTCCAAGGCTTCTTGACAACGCACCGTTAGCAACTGCTAAATCAACAGGAAGTGCACCAGCAAGACTTGTGCCTAAATCATTGAATTCAGCATTAACTGCGCCGTCGGCAGTGTATATTGCCCGGTCACCCACACTGGCGGTTCTAAGTGGTGCAGTAAGTGATGAAAAACTTGTAGGAAATAGTTTTTGCGGATTCATAAGATCTCCGCCTTTTGCTATTGCTGACTGTGTGTTTCCTAATATACCTTTGACATCTCCTAATTCTGCAGTTGATAAACCATCAAATGCATCAAAAACTTGACTCTGTATGTTGTTTGGCAATGCGGGACCAATTTCTGCTACTTTGTTTAAATCTACCCCTAGACTACCAAGTGTAAGTCCACTTGTGCCAGAATTAACCGCATTGGTTATAGTGCTAAGATCACCACCTAAACTACTTGCAATACGAGGATCAACAGATATATCAGCAATCTTATCATACATAGGACCAAGATTACCTGCAAGGTCCATGTTCTTAAGTAATTGCCCAGGAGATCCAAGATCACCAATGCTTTCAAAGTTAATTGTTTGTCCAAGGCTGCCTAAGTCAGCTCCAAAATCTGGTAATGCGTTTGTAATGCCAGTAAGGTTACCGCTCATTATGCCATCCATACCTGGAAATGTACCACCTGCAAATGAACTTGCACTATTGGTTGCGGCAGCGATCATTGAATTAGCACTACCTACAAATCCGTCTGCACTGCTAAACACACTGCCAAATTTACTTGCACTTCCTAATATATCTCCACCGCTTAAACTTCCGCCCATCACATTGGCCGCTTCTGTGAGTCCTGCTGGAAGGACACTTCCTATGCCTGTTGCTGGACCTAACACTGAAAGTGCATCGCCTGAAAACACATCAAAGCCTGCACTGAACACATTGTCGCCTAAACCGCTTGCCATGTTGCTGAATGTTTGTGGCATGGTACCGCCTAAGGCTGCTACTTTACCAATTGTGCCGGTTAATGCAGTGCTTGAACTAAGTCCTTGAAAGGCAGATTGTGCGCCAGTAAAACTGGCCATACTTACACTGCCTGTTAATCCAGTTACACTGTCTGTAATACTATTTGGAATTCCAAGTCCGCCTACTGAAGACAGTGGGTTTCCTCCAATGCCTCCGACCATACCTGCACCAGCAGTAAGTACGGTTGCAGTAATTGCACCACCACAAGCCATCTTAACCTGCCGGAATAATTACGTCAGTACTACCATTTGCTCGTGAGTGTCCACAAGTGTCTGGTGATCCGACATAGTTAATTGGTTTGCCTGTTGCTATTACACTTAATGAACCAAGTGTTGTTTTTGCCGCACAATGAATTCCGCAACCTGGAGCTCCGCAACATGGATGAGGGGTTACAGATGTTCCTATCAAACAAGCAGGTCTGCCGTTTATTATTACACTGGTTGCACCTGCACCTATTGCGGCTCCACCTGCTGAGTTTACGTCACCTATTCTAACTGCTCCTGGCATTTTTATCCTGTCAATATAGTTTTCTTTGGTGTAACAATACCTGTTACTGCTTGAATATATGTAGCATGTACATCCATACTAGTTTCACAAGTAAGTGTTATATTGTTTGTATTTATGGTTACATTTTTAGCAAAATCAGCACTCATCATAGCAGGTAAAAGTTGTACACCATTTTGTGTAGGTAATAAACTGAATGGGTTTGATATTACAGTTTTATTATCATCACTGCTTACAATTTTACAGATTATTTCGCTACTATCACTTAATCGCAGTGAGTAAATTTTGTCTTTTTCAAACATTTAATCAAATCCTTTATCAATAATTGCAGTTTCCCTTGCTGGAAAATAGTCATGTTGTGTGCCCTCACGTTTGAGATCAAGGGTTAGACAATGTAATCCTCCATCCCAAAAATACCTATGCCGCCAAGGCACGTACACAGGTTCCATTTTGTGTTTCTTTAAGAATGCATTTACAATTTCATTATCTGGTTGACTTATACAAACATGATGTTCATCAAGAACCAGTACATTTACATCAAATACTGTTTCTTCAACATAGCCTACCCAATCTTGTAGCCATGTTTCTACAAAGTTTGTGAATTCATCATTTTCTTCTTCGCCTGGCACCCACCATTTGCCGGCATTTTTCTTTTTCATTTTTAGGAATGGCAGAACTTTCTCCCAACTTTGATCAGGCAAATAGCAAACGTCCCAGTCTGGAAAGGTATCCTCGTAAGTTTGTATCTGGTTTAAACTTACTATTGCACCAGGTTTGATCGTATGAAAACAAGCATCGTTATGTCCGCCAATGTTTAGTACATTGATTCTAAAATTTGAAAACATGTTTTTAAACTGTTCAATATAATACTTAACTAAAAGCTGATTCATTTTACCTTTGTCATCAATGTATATATCTCGTCCAATCACAGTCACCGACGGAGCAGACATAGCAAAGCTAATGGGTGCTTCTTGTTTACATATTCCTAAAATTTCATTGTGTATAAAAGGAAGATTACTAAATGGTTGATCATTGTAAAATCTTTCTATATAATCAGTATATGATGGCCAATCTGGAGCACCATCGCCTTTGTGATTAGCAAAAGATGTTTCGCTTAGTGGCGAATTTATGTATTTAAAATCCTTATCATATCTATCAAGTGATTGTTTTATTCCAGGATGATCTTCACCAGTATAAAACAAAGTGTCACCAATTACCAACTGACCATCTCTTGGTTGTAACGGACTACGTGGTATTAGTGACAATGTTCCATCGTGATCGGTATAATTAATGATAGAATCATTTTTATCAATCACTGGTCGAATAACTGTACAACCAAAGTCCTTCAACACCCTGTGAAAACCTTCGAGATCCTCTTGTGTTTCGTGAGCAATGCGTTGTAGTGCAGATCGTACTTTGATGTTTTTAATATCACGGAAAAACTCAGGTGAGTAGCATTCTCCAAGCATTACTGTTTGGAGTTTATCCCACTTGTTCCAGACATTGTAATTCATGCAACTACTTAGTAGCCGGTACCATTGAACCCTGTATTTTCTATGTAGTCACACAGATCTTCGTAACCACCAACCAAGTGTCCATGTATTACAATTTGTGGAGCAGTTTTTGCATTAGGTGCAATCTCTAGTAGTTGCTCTCGTGTAACGTCTGTGCCTATCTTGTATTGCTTATACTTTACACCCATGTGATCAAATAAGTCTTTGGCTGCATCGCAATAACCACACAAGTCTTTTGTATAAATTTCAATACTCATAAACTAAATCCTGCAAAGCTATTTTTATCTACGTCTTGTTTTGTTCCGCCGTTAACATAACTAGTTATCTCCGTTTCCTGTGGAGCAACCTGTACATCACCACCTGCAATCCACTTTTGTGTCCAAGGTAATGGATTACTTGCACCTTTGTAGCTACTTGGTACACCAACTGCGATCATACGTTTGTTTGCAATCCACTGTACATATTCTTTCAGTAACTGTGCATTCAGTCCAATCATCGATCCATCTTTGAATAAATAGTCCGCCCACGCACATTCTTGTTCTACTGCGTCCTCAAACATTTTTATTACTAGTGGTTCACACTCTTCTTTGATTTTAACAAAGTCTGGATCATCTTGTGGTAGTATTTTCATCAGTTGTTGAGTACTTGCTAGGTGGACATTTTCATCTCTTGCAATAAACTTAATAATTTTAGCATTACCTTCCATTTTCTTGAGTTCAGCAAATGCCCAACTACAAGCAAAGGATACATAAAAACGTACACCTTCAAGGATGTTTACACTTGCTAAACAGGTCCATAGTTTTTTCTTCAGTTCATACATATCAATTACAATTTTTTTGCCGTTGACAGTATGTGTTCCTTCACCTAACAGATTATAGTAACTGCATGTTTTTATTAGATCATCATAGTAGGAAGTAATATCATCACCACATTCAATAATCTCTTGTATATCCATCATCTCATCAAATACCTTGCTTGGGTTCGAATATACATTACGGATAATATGCGTGTAACTTTTTGAATGTATTGTTTCACTAAACGTCCAGGTAATGATCCAGTTCTCTAACTCAGGTAAACTCACAATAGGAGAAAATGCTTCATTGGGGGCTCTACCTTGCACACTGTCTAACAGTATCTGTCTTTTAAGATTGCTAGTAAAAATATGCTTTTCATTAGCAGTAAGTTCTTTAAAATCCTTGGCATCGCGTAGTACATCTACTTCTTCAGGACGCCAAAAGAATCCTAACTGCTTGTCAGTTAGTTTATCAAACTGTCTGTACTTTAATGTATCATATCTTTGTATTCCGACTCCGCCTGCTGGATCTAAAAATGCTAAACTTGTCGTATGGTCTCTATTTGCGGTATTTAATACACTCATTATTTCTTCCTATATTGTGCAACTTTCACATTCTTCTTCAAATGTGTCTTCAATTACTATTTGTTGTGTTTGTGTTTCGTTCATTTTATCAATATCAATTTCTCCAGCACCGTCAAAAGTGTTGAAGTAATACAACTGCTTGTGGCCATATTTATAGCAAAGCAATAGATGTTGTAGCATAACGCTCATTGGTATCTTTTCATCATCGAAGTGTACGGGGTTGTAAGATGTGTTTACACTTATGCCCTGGTCAATATATTTTTGCATAACTGCCATAATTTTTAAGTAACCTTCTGGAGACTTTTGATCCCATAACAGCTCATACTTGTTTTTGTAACGTGCATATCCTGGAACTACTTGTTTAAGTACGCCATCTTTGCTTTGCTTAATACTTACAAATGCTCTTGGAGGTTCAATACCATTTGTACTGTTGCTTATTTGTGCTGATGTTTCAGCAGGCATAAGTGCCATTAGTGTTGAATTACGTATGCCAGTTTTTCTCAGTTGTGTTCGTAGTCCTGTCCAATCTACTGCATCAACATGTACTACAAGTTCGTCAACATCTTTCTTATATGTGTCAACGGGTAGCACACCATCTGAATATTTTGTTTCATCATTCATCGGACATGCACCAAACTCTTCTGCAAGATCTGCACTTGCTTTTATTAAGTAATAACTCCAGTGTTGAGCCCATGTATCTACTAGTTTAAGTGCATCTGGATCACTGTAACTGGTATCATTTCTGGCAAGAAAGTATGCAAGATTTATTATACCAACACCTAAAGGACGTCTACCTTCCGTTGCCATTTGTGCGGCAATGATTGGATAGTTTTGATAACTTAATAGTGCATCAAGTCCACGTACTGCCAGTGTACATGCCTTTTCCATATCCTCTGGATTTGTAAAACTGCCCCAATTAATTGCACTTAATGTACACAATGCAATTTCACCTGTAACATCATTTATATCGTTTAGAGGCTTGGTTGGCAAGTCTATTTCACAACACAAGTTGCTTTGCTTTATCGGTGCAACATCTGTTTTAAAACTACTGTGTTCATTTGCATGATCAACATTTTGCAAGTATATTCTTCCTGTGTCTTTTCTTTCTTGCATAAAAGCAGAAAAAAGTTCTGTGGCACTTATTTTCTTTTTACGTACACTTGTTTTGCGTTCGGCCGCTTCGTATAGTTCTCTAAACTTGTCTTGATCTTGAAAGAAGGCATCATATAGTCCAGGAACATCATTGGGAGAGAATAGTGTAATATCACCGCCACTCATTAAACGTTCGTACATAAGTTTGTTAAACTGTACACCGTAGTCCATATGCCTGACACGATTATCTTCTGTGCCTTTATTATTTTTAAGCACAAGCAAATCTTCTACTTCTAAATGCCATAGTGGATAGTAAAGTGTCGCCGCTCCGTTACGTACACCCCCTTGTGAACAACTGCGTGTGGCCGCTTGAAACATTTTGTAAAATGGAACAACACCTGTGTGATATGCATCGCCATTTCGTATTGGCGAACCTAATGCTCTAATACGTCCGCCATTGATACCAATGCCTGCTTTCTGTGAAACATATTTTACAATAGAACTTGATGTTGCATTAATACTGTCTAAACTATCATCTGCCTCGATTAGCACACAACTTGAAAACTGTCGTTGTGGTGTACGTACACCGGCCATAACTGGTGTTGGCAAACTTATCTGGTGTGTGCTGATAGCATCGTAGTAATCTTTCACCCAACGTAGTCTTATCTTCTTATCATAATCTTGAAACAGTGTACACGCAATTAACATATAACACATCTGTGGAGTTTCATACAAAGTTTTTGTTACTCTGTTTTGCACAAGATACTTGCCACGAAACTGCTCCATAGCGGCATATGTAAGTTGCTCATCACGTTCATGCTTTATCCAGCCATTGATAGTATTCCATTCTTCTTCGGTGTATTCACTTAACAGTTCTGCATCGTAGAAACCTTTTTCTACATTGTGCTTGACAAGTTTATAAACATGCCAATGATCAAAACCACCATACACCATTTTGTTTATATGATAACTTATTAATCTACCAGCGACAGTTTGATAGTTTGGTGTTTCTTCTGATATTAAATCAGCGGCACTTTTTATCAGTGTTTCTTGAATATCTGTAGTTGAGATACCCTCATAAAATTGTACATTGCTACTAATTTCAACTTGACTAGCACTTACTCCAGCTATGTTTTCTGTTGCCCAGTAAACTACCTTGTGTAGTTTTTCTATATCCAATGGTTCTCTTTTGCCGTCACGTTTAGTAACTTGTATTGTCATTTTGAGGGGGCCTTTCTATCGAATCTTGTGTACAAACATAGCAGAGTCTATGCTTCTTGTTATTTTTGGATTATCTAATGTTTTCATATTTACTAATTTATCTACATTCCAATACAGTGTGTATAATATAGTGCTCACCTGGACTATATAGTCGCTTTTTAATTATGTTTAAAGTATAACACATGTCAGAAGACAATGCAAGATTATATACCAAAAGGTTAACCTAATTACATGTTTTATACACTAAGATGTTCTATTGAATATTTAAAGTTTGCCGCAATGGTACTTGTATATTGGATACTTATTGTTGAGCCACTTTGCACTGCACTTAGCACAAAGGAATTTGGATTGTCTTCGCTGAAGTCATCTACATATGCTAGTGTACCAGCACTATCATCTGTGTCCTGTCCCACAACTCTTAACTCGCCGAAACGTATGACATTTGTTGTTGGTTCTTTATATTGATATATTACATTAAAAGCAGTTGCATTTAGTGTGTTCACTGTAAAAATTGTTGTTGCTGATCCTTGCACACTTAGTGAAGCAACCGCGCCGGCTAATCTATGATATGTTCCAATTTCAATTTCGCTACCATTGGTTAAGGCATAACATGCTTTGTCGTTATTTTTTACACGAGGCTGTGATCGGTCATCAGCATCTGAACGTTCAAACATATCGCCGACTGATACATTATTGTTACCATTGAATTCAATTACTGCGGCTGCTTGATTGCCTGCTCCTAAGTAATCGTTTGCAACGTCTAAGAAAATATTATATGCACTGATATTATACGCAACTGCACCAATGCTTATGCCTTGTTTGCCAATTTTATCAAATAAGTTTTGTATAATTCTTACACCTTCAGGTCCGCCATTGTCTGGTGTGCCTGTGCCTAGCATTACGCCTTGATAAATGTTTGTAAATTGTGAATTTTGTACAGTAACGCCTTGTATGTTTTCGTCAGTGTTAAGTCCATAAGTTAAAAAACTAAACTTACAGTTATTAAATTCTATTTGTTTACAAGTATTTGATGCAGTACTATCAAAACGCACTCCAGCAATATCTGCACTTGCATTAGCTGGATTAGTTGTCAGACTTCCTTTAAAATTACAGTTACTTACACTTACACCATCTGCTCTGTCAATAAGCATCATGTCTACGCCTGCTTCTAAACTAGTAAATGTCATGCCACTAATGACTATATCTCTCGGAGCAGTTGCACTGTTGTTGCCAATGTTCACACCTGTTTGTTGTAAACTGTCTGCAGTTTGAATTACATATGCACCAAAGGCACTGTCTGATCCTACGTCCATTTCCAGTATAGCACTGTCTGGTCCGTCGCCAAATAGTTTAGCATATGGTGGTACAAGTATTGGCTGTGTTATTCGGTAGGTTCCACCTGGAAAAAATAAACTACGTCTAATAGTTGTGTTTGTCTGTCTACAGAACAGTTGAAATAATGCTCTGTTTATTGCATCTGTGTCGTCTGTTACGCCATCTCCAGTTGCACCAAAGTCTAGTACACTTGCAAAATTATCTAGTTTTGCTTGTAGTGTTTGTGCAACAGGATCACTGGATGTTGGTCCTGTTTGCACTGTATAACCTGCATGTTCTCCTTTGTAGGTATATGAACTTGATATTGCAAGTATATCACTGTATTGCGTTAAGATCTCAGTGTTACCAATAGCCGGAGCACCTTCTGATATGGTTCCGTTACCTATGTATAATTTACGTTGATCAATCACCCAACCAAATTCTGCACCTGCCAGTTGTGGTAGATTTTCACTTAAACCTTTACGGTTTGTAATCCGCGATACTTGTACTATTGCCATCTATTGAAACTCCGTAATCTAGCTGTATTTAGCTATTGGTTAAAGTTATGTTTAACAAAGTCATACAGTATTTTATGTCCTTTTCTGTTAGGATGGTGACCGTCGGGGTAAAACCAATCACGATTGTTTTTCCATAAATCATATCGATCCTTACCTCTATCAACCGCATCTAATACACTAACAAACTCTTCGGTTGACGCTTCTTTTTTAATTAGTGCAATATCTGTTTCGTGTCTTGCTCCATAAATTGAATACACAGGAGAGTCTGTTCTATGATTATTGTGCATAATAAGGTTTGTAAAACTTTGACAAAGAATTGAAACACCTGGATATTCTACATTGAATTTTTCAAGCCAGATTGTGTCTGACGCACCACCAATTACATATACTGGAATGTTGTAGTCTTGGCTGATTGCTGAAAGCCCATAATAATATCTACTCATAACTTTCTCTTGTGCGGCAATAAATCTGTTTGGTGTACCTGAAGAATTAATATCTAATTCTATACTGCCGTCTCTGGTCCATTCAGTTTGAAAAATAATAATAGCTACTGATTTTTGATGCATATTTGCGTTTAAAAAATTTTTAAGATGCTCGGCAACTATTGTATTACTGGCGCCGCCTTGTGATAGGTTAATTACATCTACTCCGTCTTCCACAAAATACTGGGCAATTCCGTTATGTAAAATTTCTCCAGTAACGTGCCATTCGCCAACTCCCCAGCTGTCTCCGGTGATAATAATTTGTTTCATAATGTATAATATGCCTCAACTCTTTTCCACCACTGTTGGCGCCAGTGTTCAAAATCGTCGCCTTCGACTATAAACTCTTGGTAAAGAGGATCTTCTTTTACATGACCCATTTCATCTACTGCTGGCTTCACTGCCATTAGTACTACGCCTTTGCGTATTTTTGTTCCATAGACTTCGTTGTGAGCTTCTGCATATGCACACAGTTGTAGTTTATAATCTTCAATCCACTCAACTTTTTTTGGCTTGTTTGACTGTTTAAAATCCATAATTGCATCATCGCCACTGTGTACTCCAACACAATCTGTTGTACCTGCATATATCCCAGGAAAGTACATAGGTACTTCAACACCCCATACTTCGTTGACATTGCACATGCCTTGTTTGATTACTGCTTGTGCCATTGCATGTGATTGCCAACTGAATGGATTATTGCCACGCTCTTTGATGGTGCCATCAATACAGTAGTTTTCCAAATAGGTATGCATACGTGTGCCTCTGTTGGCAGCTTCAGTAACTATCTTTTGTGCTTGATCAGTGCCTACACGTTTACGCCATCTTGCTAATCCTTCTTGCTTTTCTTTTGATTGTGTAGCACCAAGTATAGTAGTAACACTAGGCACAGCATTGCCATCAGGAGTGGAATATAGTCGCTTGCCGTCGACCTGTTTTCGTGAGAGATTTTTGTATTTAAATTTTTCTATAAGCATCTTTTTATTATACTATAGTTTTAGCCATTCTGCAAGTTTTTTTGCCATTAGAGCATGTCCATTATGATTAGGATGAGCAAAGTTTGGACTTATATATTGATTATCTTGCACACCAAGTAAATGTTCTCCATTGTGATCAGTTGCTCCAAGCCAATCAGCCGCAGTTTCATTTCCACCTTTGTATATTTTATCGGTGTCTACACCAGGTAGCCAATCTGTTTGTCTAATCCATCCTGCAAAATAATAGTCGTCGATGTTAAGTTTTTTACACATTTGTTGCAGTGTGATCACACTCATGTTTGTTCGAATAGTATCTCGGTTGTTATCATGAAAGTGTAATTTCAGTGTTTTAACAAAATCTTTTGCATCTGAACACCAATGCCTTCTTTCGTTGCTATTATGGTTCCAATTTATACCCAATGGCCAATACATACTTCTTGCTGGATTTGTTAAAAAGAAAATTGCAGTTGCATTTTCTAACTTTGATTCAATAAGTTGCAATACCATATCTTCGTTACTAGCACCAGGTGATCCAAAGTTAAAAAACTTATATCCATACTGCTCTGCTAGTTGATAGCCATACGGATATTGTCTGAGATCTTCTTGTAGTTCACCACCCTGTGGCCAACTATCGCCAAAGGTGACTAGTGTTTTATGTAAGTGGGTTTGCGGCATCTGCCATGCCAGCAACTGTGTCTTGTGCTTGGTCTGGAGTCATTGTATCTGCACCTTCTTCACCGGTGATACCAGCTCCAACTAGTACAATGTTGTCTGCATCTACATTTTGTATTATATTTTTAAGAGGATCTTGTGTTGCAAGAGTACGAAGTTGTTGATCTGTGATGTTCACACCCATGTTGTGTGCCATGCTTAGGAAAACATCTATTGGAACAGTGTGTTCAGTAGCTTCGTCATCGGCTCTGCCAAGTAGATATTCTGCTAGTGCAGTTAGTTGTTGTGCAGATGGCTTATCTGATCTACTTGTAAACTCAAGTATACGCATTTATCTTCTTGCTCTACCAAGAGCTCCATCTTCAACATCTACGTTTACATCAACTGCTTCACCGCCTGCTTCTGCATCTACATTGACATCAGCAGTTGCATCAATCGGATCAGGTGCTAGAGGATCTGCCATTGGCTCAGCCACTGCTGGAGTGCCTGCAACTTCTTCTTGTCCTGGTACCACTGGTTCTACACCTGTCATGGTTCCTTGTGCGGCTTCCATTTCAACTTTTGAAGCCTGTATAGCATCAACTAGTACTGCTAGACTTTGTCCAGCGGCATTGTTAAATGCCTGTGCTTCAGCAGTTCCAATAGTTGTTTGTATGCTACCACTAAGTGCTGGCAAATCCTTAAACTGCATTGCTGTAATTTCTTCCAACATCTTCTGCATTCTGTCTACCATGTCTTGTGCGGCTAATACTACTTGTGCTTGAGCTACTTCGTTTTCTGTTAGATAACGACCTGACTTTGTTCTTAGTGTGTAACCTTCACGCATTTTTGCAAGTATAGCACCGGCTACTTTGTCACCAGCTTCTTTGCTTCCATATCGCTTGGCTGCATCTTTACTAATTTTTGAAAAGTTTTTTCCTTTCTTGCCAATGTCTTTGCCGGCACGTGCTTTCTTTGCACTGTAGTCTGCTTCAGTAACACTTTCACCCATTACAAGTTGGTCAAAACTTATTTTCGCCTTGCCCTTTTTAGATTGTACAATATATTCTGCAGGCTCCATCATCATATCTCGGTCAGTAATTTTTAAAACTTTGACCATTCCAAGTCTGTCATGCATTACCGTATCGCCTACGTCAGGTGCACTTTCATCATCATCTGATTTAGGCCATGTTGCTTTGACTTCGCCAAGTTTGATTTTGCCATCTTCGACGTCTTTCTTAAACTGCATAGCAGTTGCTTGGTCATCTGTGGATCCAATGACATCACCATCGTTTTTAATTTGTGTGGCACCAGTTTGTGGTTCAAGTGTAATACTAGCTTCACGTAATCTAGCATTCAAACCTCTTTCCATTACAATTAACTTCATGTAACTGGTATCGTTTTCACTTTGCACTACTGGTTTGGTTGTACGGTGTTCATATATCAACCCACGAACTTTTGTAAGCATATCACTGGCGGCCTTAGGCTTAAGTGCCGCAAAGTCAATGCTATTTCCAAAATAGTCTTCAAGAACCTTTTTGGACTGCTTAGTTTGTGGTGAATCTAAGTCAAATAATTTCATTGTCAAATCCTTTTTGTTGACAGTATTTAGCAACATTTATACTTTTAGTCAATTGTTTTTGCAACATTTGATATTCAGCTTTTGCACTTGTAAGTCTATGTAGAACTACTTCCCGTCTGAATTCATCTACTTTTGAACTAGAAGCAACATGTCTATAGTGCATCATTTCATTTTGTCTACCTAATATTTTATCTTCAAGTACAACCAAATTTTTTGCATCAGTCAACATTTTATTTTTGTCAAGTATACAATAACTAAGTGCAATTCTACATGTAGCACATGAGGTCATTAACATATCGTCTTTGTAAACAGAATATTCATCTTGCGATTCTTTCACTATTTCATAATCAGCAAACGCCATTATGCTATCACCATTTCTAAATATAGCATTGGGGTTTGAGTTCAGAAGTTCATCTGCAATTTTATTTAATAATCGGGAGGCTTTTTCTGTTACCCGACTACGTAAGTTATCACTAGCCATCCAACCGTTCCTACAAGAGCTGCAATTATACCTGTTCCCCAGCCAAGTAGCTGGTCGGTTCTTCTTTGGGCCATTTTCTGGACCATACCATGAACTTCATTAATCATCATTTCTAAGCGATCAACTTTTTTATCTAAGCCTTCAATATTATTGGCCATAGATTTATATCGCTCTGCACATAAGTCAACATGTGCTTCTAAACTCTTTTTTTCGATTGGTGCTGTGTCTACCATCGTAGTCTTTCTAATTCCTTTATTGAAAGTATTTATTTGAATTATAAGATATCAGTAGGTTGTATTTCTTCTAATAGTGTAAACATAATGTTTTGATTATCGCCTGTAGCGAGTAGATAAGGCATGAGAAATCCTTCTTTGTAGGTTTCATTTAGACCAACAATCATCGGAACTCCTTGCACTTCCTGTTTTAGCAAGCCTAGTTTATCATTACCATCATTGTAGATATCTTCATGCTCTATTCCAAAACTAAACTGCCATATTTTTTTATCTTCACGTGTCATACAAACTGGATTTGTTATATCCAATGCTTGCGTTTTCAAACCAACAACCTGTAATATGGTTTCCCAATTGCGTTGCTGGTTGCGGCTGTAATTCCAATCGTCAATAGTTTTAATTTTATGTCCTACTGCGTTAGTAGTATCTGGTTGCAATTTTCTGTAACTTTTAGTAGCAGTTGGTGTACAATCAAAATATGTGACTACATCAATTGTTTGCATTTCTTAAACTCCAGTATACCACTAGTTTATCTAACATGTCTCTTAAGGCTTTATCACTGTTACTTGCAATTTCGATATCATCTATTAGAGAAATAATTTTGTGTTTGTCGGGTTGTTTTTTTATTAATTCGCGTTCTGCACTTCCAGGTTTTCGTCGATAAATTGTATTGCCTTTATCAGGACTTTCGTAAATCATGAATTCTTTTTCCATACAGATACTTAGTCGTAAAAAAACCCTAGTTAATAAAAACTAGGGTTTTGTATTTTTTAATAGTTAACTAAAATTATGCTAACTTGAAGTTACCTGAAGTAACGTCTGTACCTCTACAGTCAATGTCGTTTGAACCTGCGGCTGTTAGTGTTCTAATAGCTGCCTGCAATGTTGATGTTGTGTATGCAGCTGTTGGATAAATTCCTAGTGAAATTTGTCCAGTTGAGTCATCTTCAACTTGGTAGATGTAAACACCTGCACCGCCGTTGTTGATCTTTTGTAGAATTGCTTCTACTGCACCGTTTACACCAACTTCAGCTTGTAAGTCTTGAGCAGCGTTTGAGTTGTTTTCAATGATTGCTTTAAAAAAGTCTAATTTTGGACCAGTAAAGTTAACTGGTGATGATGATGCTAATGCACCAGATAAAGATCCGTTTTCGGTATCAATATGGAATACTTCTTGAGCATTACCGTGGGTTCTTGTGAATGTTGCCATTTTAATCTCCTATATCTAATGGTGGAATCCGATTGTTCGGTTCCTACTTTTATTTAGCAGAGATTAAGGATTTTTTCCGCTTGTTAGCGTCTTTTGACAGTTTTTGTTCGGCGTAAAAACTCGTAAAATTCATTTTGTAGGCCTGATTTACGCATCTGTAACATTAATCTATCACGTATTACATTTTTATCTCTTGGTACAACACGTTCCCAATTTGCAATTTGTCTACGCATCTGTATTAATGGTGCTGGTAAAAAGTCTACCATGTTCCGTTGTAGCATAAGCATCATGTAACTGTAATCACTGTTTTGAAATTCGCGTTTTGCAATCGCTCTAAGGTTTCTTTTTAATCGCAATTCAGGAATAGTAATTACTTTGTCTTGTGCAATTCTATCTTTGAATTTATTTGGTTTCATTATAATTGCTATAATATTATATAAATCTGGTTGGCTTGTTCTAAAGCCAGGCCAGTTTTGCAACTTCATGATATTTTCGCTTACTCTGGCTGCATATGCTGGATCACTGTTTGCAAGTATCTGCAATGCTAATAGTTGCTCGAATAACTGCTCACCTAGCTGACTTTGTTTAAGTCCGTTAAGTTGTCTTGGTGTTCTATATGCACGACTTTCGCTTAACCAATTAAAAGCAATTTTATCTTTCTCAGTGTTTTCACTTAGACCCTTGACACGTGCAATAGCATTCCACCTTGCAGTTACCGTATCTACCCATTCCCAACTATCACCAGAGAATGCACTTACGCCTTTAGAATATATATCCCATTCCCCTCTGTGTATTTCATCATCATCTAAATGTCTTGCTATCTTATATTCAATGCCATTGTGTGTCATCAAGTATGCACCAGGCTCTTTAGGATGCTTTTTAGTAGCACCTTCTTTTATCACTGGCACAGGGCGTACACTTTTGCGAGGCATTTCATAACGTGTGCCAATTCTAAACGGCGAGTCTTCAACTGCAAATACTCGATTTGGCGTATCAAAGTCCTTTTTACGCATTACTGTTTTAGCAATTAGGTCAAGCTCATCGTTGTCTTTGTCTAATACCAATGCAAAAGGCACATTGATATCTGTTTGTAAGTCACGCATCACTGCTTCACTGTCTGGTCCCATCTGTGCAATAGGTTTTCCATAACGTTTGCGTTCTTGCTTGAACAATCTTGTGAGTTCTGCAGGGACTATTGGTTTTGCATTACGTTCACTGTTTACTCTGTCTTTGAAATGTTTTGTAAACTCCACATCGATACCAACGTTTGCAAATATTCTATCTGCAAATGCTTCTAATTGTTGTATATCTACTGCGGTTACACTCATTATCCTAACTTCTTTTTTATCCATAAAACTAATGCAAATACCACCAGTCCATAAACTGTTGCAATACCTACATCAACTAAGTGTTCTCGCATGTGGTATATAAATTCTATACCTGCTTGTACGTCACCTTCGCCCATTATTGTACTCCTGGATTATTGGCAGCAAAATTTACTCTGCTAAATTTATCTCTATCGACTAACTTGATCCCATCACCAACATAGCCTTCGTGTCCTGGCACACCTTGTATGTTTGCTTGTACATCTTGCTCTTGGTTGTCCAATGATTTAATAAGTTGATCTTTTAACAATGCAATGTTTACAAAACTACTAAACATGGCACTGATTGCACCTTTGTTTTCATTCATCCATTCAATTATTCTTGGTCCTTTTTTTGGTTCTTTATTGAGGATCCAAGGTCCAAAATCTTTTATCATATTAGTAAATCCACCTTGCCGCACTTTAAAGTTAATGTACTGTTTCATAAGTGCTGGTGTATTTGTTATCTTACGAGAACGTAACTGTTGAGGATCCAAGAAAGCATCTATTGCCGGAGCATATTCATTAAAAGCATCTTGTATTTTAATTACAAGTCCTTTGTCTAGCTCAATAGCACTTCCTGTATCTTTCATTGTGCTATCTAATGCCAGTACACCAGGTGCTTTATCAAGCACACGTGTGGTTACTGGACGCACAGTGCCTCCTGGCTTGTCTATCTCTGTGTGTACTGCAATACCAACATCACTGTTTCCTATTGCTTTTCCAAGTGGTGTATTATCACTTACTCTGTAGGTTACTTGGTTTGGTGTAAACACATACGCACCATTTTCAACTGGCGGAGTTGCACTGTAAAGTAAATCTGCTTGTATAAATCCTTTGAAATGTTGCGGAACAACTCGGCGTAGTAGCGGAAAAAGTTTTTCATACACCCCAATTAGATCAGTGTAGTCGCCTTTTCTATTGCTGAATACTCTTGCCATGTCTTTTGGTGAAGTGGCTAACCCGTTATAGCCTGTTGCGACAAACCCGCCTTTGTCTGTAAGTATAAACTGTCCATTGTTATCTCTGCCAAATACTATAGCAGGTTTACCATCCCACTTGATAGTGTTTACTTTTGCTGGTTCTTCTGCACTGCGTTTTATTCCATCCAGTGCTTGTTTAATACCTTTAGAACCATAGTCAAAAACCAAATCTTCTGGGTGTTCAATTCGTGCACCTTCTGCCAAATACGGCTTGTATGGATTGCGTTTGTCTGTAACAACTTGCATGCCTTTGTTAACAATTCTATCACGTAGTCTCGCAAGCCAATCACTTCCGCCCTCTACCACTGATTCAAATGTGAAGCCCTCACGTTCAGCATATCCACGAAAGTCCTCTAATTTTTGATCTCGTTGTGGATCGTTCTGCAAAGCACCTAGGATTGCTTCAACACTGAATAGGTCTGCTTCTGTTGCACCTTTATTTAGAATGTATTTTGCAATTCGTTCAGGCTGATCAGTAATAAAACTGTTATCTGCCCTGCTTAACAAACCTGAATTTGGTGATAATTTGTAGCCAGCCGCTTTTGCAATTGAATTCATCAACACGTTACGTGTTACACCCTTGTATTCACTTTGAGGATCTGCTCTCATTAGAAACTTTGAAAAGTCTGGCTTTTGAACAAACATAAAATCTGTTTGTATATAGCCTTTATCTTCTCTACCAGTAATAGGTGCTTTGAAATGCACACTTATACCTGATTTACGAATCCATTCGTTTGGAACAAAGCCATTGGATTCGGCCCACTTTGTAAGTTTGTCTACTAGTGCATCTTTGCTCATTGTTTGTGGATCAATTGCTAAATCTAAGTCACCGGATGTTGGCTTTTGTCCAGTACTGCCAAGCATGTTATCCATTAGTGGCAACCCAGTGAGTTGCTCTAACCACTGGACCGTTGGCTTTACGTCTGTTTGATTAATGCGAGTTGTTGCTATGGCACCGTCAGCATCCTTGAAGACGTTTCCACCTTCTTTGATATACATTAGGTCACCGCGTTCAAGTATTGCAGCACTTGTTTTTTAATTGCTGGATTTGCATTAATTGTTTTTGCTAGTGCCATAACTGGATCATTACTGGCTATCTTTTTTAGATCAGGCACTTTAATTCCAGCAGTTTGAAATGCTTGTTGCATTACTGCGGGATTCACACCTTGTGTACCTGTGAGCCATGTTGCAATTTGTACACTGTCAGTTGGTTTGCCTGCTTTGTTCCATGCTTTCATAAGTTTGTCTGCAGTAATTTTGGTTGTAATATTTGTACCAACTTGACGTGCTTTTTGTCCTAACTTAGTTACACCTTTGCCAATTTGCGTTTTTAAGTTTGAAAGCATACCACCAGGTGCTTCCATAAGGTTTTGTCTGTATGCACATGCAATAAAAAGTTTTGCTATTTGATCTTCTGACAACACGTTTAACTTAGTACTATGGCCACTTTGTAATAACTGATTACGTCGTGCTAACTGTGCTGGTGTTAAGTTCTTTAGTCGGTCTGCACTTGCGGCTGCTTTTGCATCTAAATTTTCTGCGGCTCCATCTACGTTTGCTCTAAGCCACTCAGTTGCTTCGGGAGACATTGCTTCTGTGCCTGGAAACTGTTGGTTAAATTGTGCAATTTGATCTGGATCTGTAATTGGAATATCGCCTCTTACAACAATTCCTTCACCTGTACCACCTGGTGCAACTAGGTCAGCTTTTGCTCTCATATCTGCAACACTCTTATCTACGTTGCTTTGTACATTGCCTGCTTGTGCAGTTGCACTTCTATCTGCACCCGAACCGCCACTAATTTCATCTGGATCAATGTCAACGTTTACATCAGTACCGCCACCATCAAGATGTGATTGTAGTTGTGCATTAAATTGGTCGTTTACATCATCTGGAATTGCATCAGCATTATCCATGTCGATAATAGCATTCATCTGCTCTTTGGATAATGGTTGACCTGGCTTGTAATCTGCTAGATTCAAATCACCATACATGCTATCTAATTGCACATTGTATTGATCTAATACATTTTGTGGAATGCCATCTTGGTTTGGTAAATCAGTAATCATATTCATTTCAGCAGTCGATAGCTTACCATCAAAATCAGCAACAATATCATCAATGCTTGTTGCACCTGCAATATCTTGTATACCAGCGGCTCGCATGTCAGCACCTGTTTGTGCATCTACATTTATGTCTGGTCTACCATCTATGCTATTTCCGCCACCAGCAAATCCACCTTGTTGCGATCCACCGGCATCTACTGCGGCATCTGCTCCGGCTACGTCTGCGGCAGCTTCGCCACCACGTACAAGGTCACCAAGTGTACTTGCACCTGCGGCCAATGCACCAGTTTTACCAGCACTGTATAATGCACTTCTAATATCTTTACCTTGTAATAATTGATCAGTAAGTTTAAATAAACCTAGTGCGGCTGCACCACCTAAACCTGCTCCGCTTACACCAGCGGCCGCTATAAGTGCCGCATATAGAAATCCTTGCATAATAGGATGTTTTTCAGCAAACTGTCTATACTTTTTGACTGCTTGCATAACACGACCTTCGTCACCACCTGCACTTTGTTTAAGTTTGTCAGCGGCAGCGTCATACTTTTGTGCAAAGCCTTGCATTGGTCCTGAATTGTAAATTTTTGCCTTAAGATCATTATAAGGCTTCATTATTACTTGATCAACTTTGTCCTTGGCTTGTCCAATTCCTGTTCTGTTTGAACCAGCGGCAGTGGCAGTTTTTTCTATCTCTGCAAACAACCCTTGTATCTGTTGTGGTGAAAGTGCGGCTTCTTTAAGTTGGTATCCTACGTTTTCCCAAACAAGATATGTGTTCTTGCTTTCTCTATCAAGGCTTTCTAATAGCACATGACGTGCTTCATACTGTTTAAATTCTGTTATCTTCATGCTATTGCCTTTTTCAACTTTGCCTTATCAGCTGGTTGCATTGCATTTATGCCTTTTAATATGCTTGGATCAGCTTTATTGATAGCCGCAATTAATGCTTTTTGTTGTGGATTATTAGGATCGATATTTACGCCACCTGCTTTAACATTTTTAGTGTTTACACCCGTTTTCTTGCCAACATTTTGTGCAGTTTTTGTTGGTTGCTTTTGTCCTGCTTTTTTTGTTGTAGCCTGGTTCATGCCTTGTTTTACTGCACTAGTTTTTTTATTTTGTCCTGGGACTTGCGTTGCAGTTTGACCTGGTGTTTGTTTTTTGGCTGCACGTCTATCTCTTTGATATTGGGCACTTGTGGTTTGACTCTGTTGTCCTGCTACCTTACCACCTGTCTTTGTACGTTTTTGTGCTTGTGTACCACCAGCGGCTGGTGTTGTAGCAGTAGTGGCTTGTGTACCTTGTTTTGTAGGAGTTTGTTTCTTAGCATTTGCCTGAGCATCTTGTTGTGCTTGTGTACCTAGTCTATAATTGTACTTGTTTGCATCAGCAACACCTTTGCCAAACTTTTTTAAGGCAGTGCTTATTCCGCCTGGCTGTTTTGTTTGTTGTGCTTGAGGTTGTGCTTTTGCTTTTGGTTGAGGTGCTTTGTAATCTTGTCCTGCAACTGTTTTTTGTGCAGAATCTCTACCTTGTGTGTATGCTTGTTTTATATCTTGTCCAGCACGTTTAAACGCACCTTTTACCTTTTGTCCTGCACCTTTGATACCACCAACGCCTTGGCCAATCTTTCTTGTGATTGCTTTTGTAAAATCACCAATTTCATCTAGCAGTTCTTCTTGTAACTGTTGTTCTGTTAATTTATTTGTCATTAGCCCGCTTTACTGATCTAGAAAACTTATTTGGATCACGCAACCGAATTGCGTTTAGCAATTTGCGTTGTAAATCTTCACTTTGTTCTTTGTCATACATAGTATCAATTTGCTCCATTAGACGTATAGCACTTGCAATTACATTGCTTGCACGACTTTCTACTATGTATCCACGCTCTTGTTTCTTTGCATAGCGATCTGTGTAGATGCCGTCTAATTCTTCAAAGATGCTTCTTGTCTTTTTTTGCATGACTTTGTTCCTTTGTAGTATTTATGTTTTTATACACGATCCGCAATTATCATCACAGATCATTATACGTCCTTTTTCATAGGTTTTTTCTTTCCAACGTTTTTCAACATTAGCAAACCATTGTATACAATGTTTTATGCTATGTTTAAGAGCATTATTTTCAAATATCAAAGGTATCAGTTGATTATTGGCTGCTTGATGATATTGTCCTTTGCCGTAGGTTTCTGGATAGAACCCCATATAACAACATGGACTAACATCACCATTGGCAGCAATATAGATGCTTTTATTAATGATTGTTTCGCATGTTACACTTTTACTAGGAATTTTGCCTGGAATTACATCTTCTAGTAATACGTCATCTTGTGTCTTGCTTTCAAACAGGATGTTAAAATCAGTTTCACCTGTGTAGTTGCCTAGTACATGTTTGAGTTTTTTATCTTTACCAAACACAGGAGCAGTATCTCTGCCTGCATCAATTAAGTCAAATGCTTTAAATCCCATTTGTTTGCTTAATTCTTGGCATTCTTCAATTTGATGCTCATTGTGTTTAAATTTAATCATTTGCCAAACTGCTCGACCACCATTGTCAATGAATGCTTTTGCATTTTTAATCACAGTTGCCCATACAGTATTCTGTCTATATAAACTATGAGTATCTTCTAATCCGTCTAATGCAAAATGAATGCGACAGTCAAATTTTGCAAACTGTTTCCAAAAGTTTGCTTTCCTAGCACCACCATTGGTGCTAATTCTTATGTCCAGGTCTTTATTATATTCTCTTAAATATTCTACAATATATTCAGCATGAGGATTCATTACTATGTCTCCATAGTTGCCATTGATGCGTAAGATGTCTAACTGTTTTACAAAATAAGGATGAAATATTTTTTTAGCATTGTCAAGTGTGAGATAAAGTTCTGGATACCCGCCATTGAATTCATAACCCCAAAAATTCCTCGGACACCACGGACAACTTGCATTGCATAAAGTAGCTATCTCTAAATGTACCTCTCTTACGTCTTTGTATGCAATCATTTTACTGACTCAATCTGTATCATAGGAATACGAAACGGTTGTTCAATGATCCATCTAATCGTAGAGCCAATGTGTTCTATATCGCACATATCGTCACCTATGCCGCCGAGCACCACGTATGTAGTTTTAACACCTGATATTCCTGTGTTATTGCTCAATTGTAAACTTTGTTTTCTAAGTTTTTGTTTGCTTTGATTGTAATCGCTGGTATCATCAGTATTTTCAAGTGTAGTGCCTATATTAATAATGTGTCCTTTGGTATCTTTTTGCATCCATTGACTATAGCATGTGTGCATTAAACGTTGTTGTACACCTGGAGCAACAAATGCACTGTTTACAAATACGGTATAGTCTTCAATTTCATTGGCAAATTGTGCTATTGACTTGTCCGTTTTAAAATCGTAACCTGTGCTTAAACTAGCATGCCTGTTAGGGTTTATAGCATACGCAATAGTTTTGCGAGCTGGGTTACCAGTACAAAAGATCATTGGTATAATGCATAGATACTTAATCTACCTTCATGTGGTGTTTGATCAGGAACACCGTGTATCATCGTAGAATTATTATACATAATGTAGCCTCGATTGCGTCCATATTCTATTGTGCGATCACCAAATTGTGTTCCCGGCGATTTTCTATTGTCCAAGTATACTTGTACTGCTACACGTACTCTGTCATTATCAAGATGTTGACTCATTTTAAAGTCAACATCATCTTTCCACAACGTAACACCCATAAAATCTAAATGTTCAAACAATGGAAGATTGTCAAACCAGTTGTGTATAGTTTCAATTGGACTGTCAAGCAACCAACTAATTTTTTTTCTTGGCAAATGTTCCTGCATTTCTTGTAGTTGCCAATCTTGATTTGTTTCCGCAAAAGTTACTAACTGATCAACTAAAACGTTTGGCAAAAAATTTTCAATTTCTATTATCATGGTGCAAATATTTATAGTAGCATATTTTCTGGTGTAAATATACCTATTAAGGCATCTTTAGGCAAACATAGGCAAACATGAAAACAGAAATACAACAGATACAATCATTATTAGAACAATTTAGAAGACCAACTCCAAAAAGCGAAGAATATCAAAACAGACTAGCAGAAGAATTTGAAATTATACTTCAGCAACGTTTTACAGATTACTTTCTCAAAATAAGACTTATACTCGATCTCAATAAAGATATACCACACATGACCAGAGGTAGTGCTGGTAGTAGTTTGGTTTGCTATCTCATGGGTATAACAGACGTTGATCCAATTGAATGGAACATACCATTAGCAAGATTCTTAAATCCGCACAGAGATGACTTGCCAGATGTAGATATTGATATACCTCACCACAAACAAGAACTTGCTATGCAACGTGTGTTTGATAGATGGCCAACACAGAGTGCTAGAATATCAAACTATGTGCTTTATAGAGAAAAGTCAGCACGTCGCGAAGCCGCCAAACGTCTTGGAGCAAAGGGCAGGCTACCAAAAGATATTGACTACGCAAAACTAGGCGTTGATGAACAAGAAGCAAGACGTATTGAACGCAAACTAATGGGTAAGAAGCGTTGTATAAGCAAACACTGTGGCGGCGTGTTAGTATTTGATAGAGCATTACCTAAAAGTTTGTTCCGTGATGACAATCTTATACTACTTGACAAGAACGAAGTAGAGGATTTGGAACATTTGAAAGTAGATATACTTGCAAACAGAGGATTATCACAGTTACTAGAAATAGATCCTCACACAAGACTAGATGCTTATCCAAAACAAGATGAACGTGTTGCTGATTTATTGTGTAGAGGTGATGTACTTGGCGTAACACAAGGCGAGTCGCCCACAATGAAAAGACTGTTCCGTGCATTGCAACCAACAGGAGTTGAGGACTGTGTGTTTGCAAGTGCGTTAGTACGTCCTGTTGCAATGGAGGGCAGACGTAAAGCCAGTTGGTTCAGAGACTGGAGTGAAAAAGGCATACAAAAGAATGCAATAGTGTATGAAGATGATGCTATACATAAAATAATGAAGTTGATTGGTATATCACCATATGAAGCAGACATGTACAGACGTGCTTTTGCAAAAAAGAACGAAGAGAAGATGATGCAGTTTATGGCACGCTTAGGTGATCATCCAGACAAGCATGACATCTATGAACAAATGCAAAGCCTAAGTGGATTTGGTTTGTGCAGGGCACACGCAGTAAACTTGGGTAGACTTATATGGGCATTGGCATATCACAAAGTTTACAATCCAAAACAATTTTGGGCGGCTTGTTTGAAACACTGTCAAGGATCATATGCACGTTGGGTATATCGCAACGAAGCAAAACGTGCCGGTTGGGATCTACGTGACTTAGGCTTTGACAATTGGATTACAGAGGATCCAATTGAAAGTTTTAAACAATATGGTGCTTGGAATAGTCCAGGATTTTTACCAAACATGGGATTGCAAAATTTATTCTTAGACAAGTTTCAGTTTGCAGGTATAATTGCCGCCAGTAGAGTGTTTAAAAGCGATCCAAAAAATTACATACACTTTATAACACTAGGAGTAGGTGAAGGTCGCTATGTTGATCTAGTTGTAGACAAGCCTGTAAAATATGCACGTGATAGTGTGGTAGTGGGTGAAGGACAAATGTGGACCAAAGACAACAGTAACTATCTAAAAGTAAAAAGAAAGAACGTAAAAGCAATGCCTATTGATCAGTATGCTTAACCTTTTTGCTTGATACCTGCCAACATCTGTTTTAGTTTTGTACTTTGTACATCAGCAACAATCTTACCTGGCTCATCTTCTACAGTAGCATCATTTTGAGGATCTGATTGTATTGACTTTGCTTTTATTTGATCATAGATACTTGAACTCTGTTTCTTAAACTGTTGATACTCTTCATCGTCACCTAAGTCACGTATACGTAAACTTTCTATGTCAAACTCCAAGTCCACTTTCATACCAACGCCTGAACTGCTTCTAGTCTTCATAGCCTGTATTTGATATCTACCACGTTCACGCATAGCTCTACTTGTAAATATGCCAAACACATTGTCAGCAGTATTGATCTTACTAATACCACCACTTATGTGCGAATGATCAAACTCTACTTCTTCAACTGCACTTCTATTCAACTGTGAAGCAGTTACAAACAGTATGTTAAGTTCTCTTGCCAAATTACGCAGTTCTTCTGAAACATACTTGTCCTTTACAAACAAATCATTTGGCGATACTTTAGCACTAACTGGCATAAGCAAATCCAGATAGTCAATGCACATAAAATCTATTGCTTTTCCTTGCTTAATGCTTAGTTCTTTTACAAATGCTCTAATATCATTTACGTTGCTTTGTGCAGGCATGTACTTTATTTGCAAGCCACCTGCTTTCTTGCCCATCATCTTCACTTTCATTTCAACAGTTTCAATGTCTTTGAACAACTGTTTGCTAGGAGTATTTGTTAACATACTATCAACACGCATAGCAGTCAATCCTTCACTTAATTCAAGTGTAACATACACTCCACTTAGTCCTGCTTCCATCCAGTTTACTGCTAAGTTTTGCATGAACAAACTTTTACCTGATCCTGACCCACCTGCAAATATCTGTAGCTCTCCTCTGTTGAAACCACCATATAACAGTTTGTCTAACTTTGGCCAACCAGTTGAATTCTGTCCATTGTTGTCTTTCAGTGCCGCAAGCCTTGCCCTTGGATCCTCAAAATAATCTGTGCCCAAGTCCTTTGTCAAACTTATTTGCACTGCATCCTTTATAAGTTTCTCAACTGGTGAATACTCACCTTTCTCTAGCAAGTCTGCACTTTTTAATATTGCACGTTCTAGTTCAGTACGTCTTGTAAATGCCTCAAACGTTTCTAAAAACCAATCAGTATGTCCACTGTTTAAGTCTGGAATTGGCAACAGTTCAATATTTGTAACTGCTTTGATCTGTGCTCTGTCAGGAAGTGTCTTGTGTTCATTGGCATGATCATAGATAAACTTTGCAGTTTCTCGCAAGTCTCTGTCAAAGTTTTCTTCATTAAAAATATTTTGCACTCTTAAGAAACTTTGTGCATCATGCATCATCATTTCTAAGAATAATTTCTGTACGTCATATGTATATTCTATCATACTATCCTCACTAGGCGTTTACGTGCCATTTCAATTTTTATCTTACTACGTTCTGCACACTGATGTATCTGTCGTAGTGTTTCTGCTACACCAAATCGCACCACTGCATCATTCACATCTTTAACATCTTCAGGCCACTCTGGTATACTAACTTCAAACTTGTGTTCTACTGCGGCATCAATTATACTTAATCCTGCCCGATCCTGATCAGGAACTACTATAATTCTACGTTGCAACTGCTTTAACAACTGTGCTTGATCTTTGCTTATTGTTTCGTGCATACATGCTAGTCCGGATATACTTAGTGCATCAAATATACCTTCAACAACTATAGCACTGGTCCAGTCTGACTTTTGTAAATCATATCCAAACACATATCCTGGTTGCTGACTGTTAATAAACTTTGGCGTACGATTATCCAAGTAACGACTTGTATGTCCTACTATCCTATTCTTGTACGTGTATGGTATAACGATCCTATCTCTTGGGCCCCGTTTTTTATCTACTAGAAACGGATAGCCAAATACCATGCCACGTTTTTTTAAGTATTCAACATAGTGAAAATGCTCTCGATTGTTTTCATCTATGCGTTCAACACCTTGTGGTATTTCTTGTTCTTCAAAGTCAATCTGCTTTTGTTTGATTGTATTACGTTCAGCAGTTAAGTCTAACAAACTTTTACGTTTTAAACTTTCTAAGTTCAGTCTTTCAATGTCAGTTGGATCAACACCTAGCCATTCAAGTAACTTACGTGCTTTGTAACCAACACTACGCCCTGCAGTAAAACTTGCAGTGAAGCCACAATTGAAACAGTGATAACTCCAGTCATCTTCTGTTTGTTTAATACCACCACGCAGACGTTTGTCCTGTGACTCGCCTTTGTGTACACAACAGGGTGCATTAAAACTTACCCAACCAGAACTTGTTTGTTTTCGCTTCTGCGGAATGTAACTCAATAGATCGATCATTATGCTAGTATATTAGCA
>MDTG01204572.1_pt1 | contig 34093 bp, 29 predicted proteins | sample 811421 | NCBI WGS metagenome assembly MDTG01 (sample SAMN05326645, study PRJNA326480) | marine metagenome | isolation source: seawater | place: Pacific Ocean: South East | collected 2011
CAGCGCGCGCCGGCTGTTCTCCTTGCCGATCCCCGAGCCCTTGATGCCGCCAAACGGCATTTCGATGGGCGTGATGTTGTAGTGGTTGATCCAGCAGATGCCGGCCTCGATCTCGCCGATCACCCGGTGGGCGCGCTCGAGATCCCGTGTGAACACGGCCGCCGCCAGACCGAAGTCGGTATCGTTGGCCCGCCGGATCACATCGTCTTCGTCGATGAACGACAGAATCGACATCACCGGGCCGAAAATCTCTTCACGCACGATCGTCATGTCATCGGTACAGGCATCGAACACCGTGGGCCGGACGAATACCCCGGCTTCGCAGCCGGCGATCTCGACCTGCTCACCGCCGGTCAGGCATTTGGCCCCACCGGCCTTGCCGGCCTCGATGTATTCGAGTACCAGCTTGCCGTGCTCGGGGCTGATCATCGGGCCCATGTCGGTATCGGCATCCGCCGGGTTGCCCAGCTTGAGCTTTTCTACGCGGGCCAGCAGTCTTTCGATGAAGGCTTCGCGAACGGACTCGTGCACGAACACACGTGTGCCGTTGGTGCAGATCTCACCCTGGGTGAAGAAATTGGCCATCATCGCGCCGGAGACTGCGTTGTCCAGGTCGGCGTCGTCGAAGATCACCAGTGGCGACTTGCCGCCCAGCTCCAGTGAAACCTCCTTGAGCGTGCCGGCCGCATCGGCCATGACCTTCTTGCCGGTATCCGCCCCGCCGGTCAACGAGACCTTGTCGATATGCGGATGATTCGACAGCGCCTGGCCCGCGTCGCCAAAGCCCGGCACGATATTGATCAGGCCGTCCGGCACGCCGGCGTCCTTGGCCAGCTCGGCAAAACGAAGCGCGGACAGCGGCGTGAGCTCGGAAGGCTTGAACACGATCGCATTGCCTGCCGCCAGCGCCGGCGCGGTTTTCCAGCAGGCGATCTGCAGCGGGTAGTTCCACGCCCCGATCGCGCCCACCACGCCCAGCGGCTCAGGGCGGGTATAGAAAAAGCCGCCGTCGACCTCTTGGTATTCGCCCTGGATCGATGCCGCCTGGCCGGCGAAGTACTCCAGACAATCCGCGCCCGAATCGACATCGGCTTCCGGCGTTTCGGCGATCGGCTTGCCGCCGTCCTGCATTTCGAGCTGAGCCAGCTCGTCACGGTGCTCGCGCAGCTTCTGCGATAGCGCATGCAGAATCCGGCCCCGCGCGGCACCCGGCACACGCTTCCATTCGGCCTGTGCCCGGGCGGCTGCGGCCACGGCGACATCGATATCCGCTCGCTCGGCGCGAGCCACTTCGGCCAACACGTCACCGGTTGCCGGATTGGTGGTCGTGAACGTCTTGTTCCCCACGGCGGGTACGAATCGGCCGTCAATCCAGAGAAGTCGCTGTGTGCTCATAGAACGCTGTCGCAAGTTTTCGGCAGAAAGGAGCGGAGCAGTTTATCACGGTGGCCGCGCCGCCCCGGCGCGTACGCGCGCCGTGGCCCGGGCCGGCACGCGACCGGCCAAGCCCGTCGTGGTTTTGCACATTGCCGATGGGCAACTTTGTGGACAACTTGCGGGAAAACCGCATGATCCCTTGTCCCGCAATGGCTTCGAACCCATCGGTCAGATATTGACCAGTCTGGCCTTGCAGCCATAAAAAAGCCCGCAGCCGAAGGCAGCTGCGGGCGGTTTGACTCAGCGAGCGTGTCTAGCCCTCGCCGGGAGCATCGCCGGTCTCCTCCGGTGAGGCATCGTCGCCCCGGCGGCGCTTCTTGAGAGCTCTGGGGGCGTCGTTGTCGATTTCCTCGACCACACGGATATTGGCGGCCGGTGCGTGGCCTTCCCGATCCTCGCCGAAGTACAGCGTCTGATGCGGGAACGGAATCTCGATACCGGCACGATCGAAGTGGATCTTGACCAAACGGTTGAAGGCTCGGCCGATACCCCACTGGGTGCCCGGCGTTGTCTTGATCATCACACGGATATTCACCGAGCTGTCGGCCAGCGCGGTCACGCCCGGCACCGTCATGTCCTCGAGAATGTTCGGCCCGTGTGCCGGATCCGATTTCAGATCCTCGAAGGCCTCGCGCAGATAATAGATCGCGTTGTCGATATCCTCGCGGTAGCCGATGCCGTATTCCGTACGGAAATAGGCCCAGTCGCGCATGTAGTTGGACACGACCGCTGCCGAGGAGAACGGCACGATGTGATAACAGCCGTCGATATCGCGAATCGACACCGAGCGAATGGTCAAACGCTCGGCCGTACCGGTGACCCCGCCGACCGTGACGACATCACCGGTATTCATCGCGTTTTCCAGCTGGATGAACACACCGGTAATGATGTCCTGGACGAGCTTCTGGGCACCGAAACCGATCGCCAGGCCGAACACCCCGGCCCCGGCGATCAGCGGGCCGATATCCACGCCGATCTGCGAGAGCGCGATCATCACGGTGAATGTCGCGATCACGATGGCCAGAGCGTTACGGAACAGCACCAGCAGCGTTTCCTGACGTGCCGTCGGGGCACCGCGCCCTGTGCTCGGCGACAACCGATGCTCGATAACACTGGCCGTGACCAGCCACAGCAGCGCAGCCGCCGCCAGAATGATCAAGACCTTGATCGTCACAGCGATCGTGGTCGCCCCGGCATCGGAGGCCAGCCATTCGCCCAGGTTGAACAGGCGCCACGCATTGGCAATGATCGCGGCAACCACCAGCAGAATGATCACCCGAATCACTTTCAGCGCGTTCGGCACGTAGGAATTCACCCGTGCTTCAAGCATCGGGAGCTTCTCGCGCAGCGAGTCGGAGAAATTCAACCGACGGCCGATGGCCTGTGACAACAGGCCGGAGATCCCCACACCCACGGCAGCCGCGAGTATGGTCTGGATCGTGGCCGACATCATGAAGGGCAGCGCCCCACTGGGATCCACCTGGCTGGCGACGAACAGCACGGTGAAATAGGCCACCGCCAAAACGACCCAGAGCTTGGAGGCCAGCCGATAGAGCACCGAGAAGAACGCGACCTCGGCGTGATCGGCATGCTGCTTGAGCCGGCTGGTGATGAGTTTGCGATTGCTGAAAATGACCTTCAGTGCGTACAGATACGCGCCGCCCATGATCAGGAACGTGAGCATCGCCCCGAGCAGATAGCTGCCCTGAGCGTTGACGATCGGCACGACCACAAGCAGTGAATAGCCGATTACGCCGACGAATGTACGCAGCCGGATGGACCACCAGGCCGCGATCCCGGCATCGATATTCAATAGCCGCAGATTGTCGTGGCGGGCAGCAAACAGCGCGCGAATGGCCACTTTCAGCAGCTCGATGAGCACGAAGGCGTTGATGAACAACGACTCGCGGGTCCCCATGGTGCCGGCATCGCCGATCGCGAACAGACCGGCCGCATAGCCGGCGCCGCCGGCCAGCAGCACCACGGCCACATCGATCACGATGCCGGTCAGGATGGCCACGCCTCGACGTACCAACTGGCTCGAGTCCGGGTCATGGCCGGCCGCGAATCGATTGATCGGACGGAACAGCCAACCGGCCAGCCAGCGCAGCACGAAGAACGCGACGATCGTCGAGCCGACCACGATCGCCAGCATGAGCGCGGCTTGCAGAAAGACCTTCATGTCGAAGACGGCCTGCTCTTGCTTGTCGCTGCCGGCCTCGGTGAGGGACTTGATCTTGTTCCAACCGGCCATCACCCGGCCACTGATGGCTTCGGACCACGCCGCCGTGGTCTGGGCAAACTGCCGGGCAAACGACATGCGCGGCTTGGCCGGCACCAGATCGACGGCCGGCTTGTCCTCGGCCACGGCCTGGCTCTCGGCCGGCTCGGCCGCCTGGCGCAGTTTGTCGATGAGCTGCTGGCGCGACTCGTCGTTCTCGAGAATATCGGCCAGCTGCGACAGCGGCACCGATTGGGTCGTCTGGGTATCGGTGGTTTCGCTGGGCGCTGCCGCCGCGGGCAGCGAACTTGCGCCCACGAGCGCAAACACGAAAAGACAGACAGCTAGAACGCGAGCGATGGCATACGACGCACGGCGTTGATCCATGTACATGCCCCTTGGCGGTTTCATTGGGTCGGCTGAGCGCGAGATATCTGCCGAGACAGTGAACCCCACGAACTGCATCAACATAGTCTGACCGTCAATGCTTTGCAAAACAAACGGGAAGACAACGCCGTGGCCCGTGCGAAGACAGCCGATGCCAAGCCAGGCGGGCCCGGATCACCATCGCCCGGCCAGCGCCGGCACCACGCCTGGACGGCCGTCAGCACGGTCGCTGACAGGTGTGCCCGCCGGCTGCGTTGGCCCGGCTCGCCCGGCAAAGGCTCTGATTGCCGACTGCGGGGGTTTGAAGCGCCGGACGTCAAAAGCCGCCGATTCGGCATCGGCGGCTTTCGGGAGAAGCGGGTTGTCAGACCCCGTCAGACGGTGGCGTCCAGCGCCTTGGCAAAGATATCCACGCCTTCGTCGATCTGCTGCCGTGTGGCGATCAGCGGCGGCAGCCAGCGCACCACATTCTTCTTGGGCCCGCAGCGCAGAAGCAGCAGACCGTGGGCTTCGCAGACTTTGACGATCCGGTCGGCACGATCGCCGTCCGGCATGCCCTCGGTCTGGATCTCGCAGCCGATCATGAAGCCCTTGCCGCGCACGTCGACCAGGCAATCATGCTTGTCCTTGAGGCTTTCCAGGCGCTCCTTGAGATGCGCGCCCACGTCACGGGCGTTCTCGACCAGGCCCTCTTCCTCGATCACGTCCAGTGTGGCCAGTGCCGCAGCACAGGCCACGGCGTTGCCGCCGTAGGTGCCGCCCTGCGAACCGGCCCAGCCTTTTTCCATGATGCCGCGCGGGGCGGCGAAGCCGGACAGCGGAAAGCCCGAGGCCAGGCCCTTGGCCGTCATGACGATATCCGGCTGCACGTCGTAATGGCTGTGCGACCAGAACTGACCGGTGCGGCCATAGCCGGCCTGGACTTCGTCCACGCCCAACAGCATGTCGTGATGATCACAGCGCTCGCGCAGGCCCTGCATGAACTTGGTGCTGGCCGGCACGAAGCCGCCCTCACCCTGGATCGGCTCGATGAAGCAGGCCGCGGTATCACCCGGCGAGCTGTAGGTGTCCAGAATATAGTCCAGCTCGCGCAGGCAGAACTCGGCGGCATCATTCTCGTTCATGCCGTAACGAAAGGCATGCGGGAACGGCGCAATGGTCACGCCGCCCATGATCGGCTGCAGGCCGTCACGGTAATAGGTTCCCGAAGTCGTCATGGACGCCGAACCCATGGTCCGGCCATGAAAGCTGCCGTGAAAGACCACGATGTTCGGCTTGCCGGTGGCCTGGCGGGCCAGACGCAGCGCGGCCTCGGCAGCCTCGGTGCCGGCACTGGCATAGAAGATGGTGTCGATATCGCCGGGCATCTTCTCGGCCAGGCGTGCCGACAGATCCTGAATCGGCTTGTGCATGATCGTGGTGTACTGACCGTGAATCAGCTTGCCGACCTGCTCCTGGGCCGCGGCCACGACCTTGGGGTGACAATGGCCGGTGCTGGTCACGCCGATACCAGCGGTGAAGTCCAGATAGCGCTGACCTTCGGTATCGATCAGATAACAGCCTTCGCCACGCTCGGCGTAGACATCGGTGGCCTGCTTCAAGAGCGGGGACAGATTACCGTGGCGCGTCGCCGTCATGGCTGTTCTCCTTGGCTGTCGTTTGGTTGCTGTGCGCTTGACACTAGACCCGTTACGAAGGCCCTGCAACGAATGGTTTCAGGCATTCTCGAGTGCCGCGATTATGGCATCGCCGATGGCATCCGTGGCCCGGCTCTGATCGGCGTTGACGGCCAGATCATCGGCCACGGCACGCTTCAGCCGCTGGCCGGCACGGGCGGCGGCCGCGTCGGCCTCGCCCATCCAGTCGAGCATCATGGCGGCGGTGAGCAGCATGGCTGCCGGGCCGGCCTTGTTCTGGCCGGCGATGTCCGGCGCGCTGCCGTGCGTGGGCTCGAACATGGGCGGGCGTGTGCGATCGCCCGGGTTCAGGTTGGCCGAGGGCGACACGCCCATGCCGCCATTCAGTACCGCGGCCAGGTCGGTCAGGATATCGCCGTGCAGGTTCGAAGCCACCACCACGTCAAACGCCCAGGGGTGAGAAACGAACTTCATGCAGGCGGCATCCACCAGTTCGTGGTGGGTGGCGATATCCGGATAATCCCGGGCGATGGCCGCGAACATCTCGGTGTACATATCGCCCCAGAACTTCTGGGCGTTACGCTTGGTGACCAGACAGACCTGGGCTGCCTTGCCGCCGAAATCGCGCTCGCGGCCCTCGGCCTGGCGCACGGCCACGCGCGCACGCGCCTGTTCAAAGGCATGCCGGATGATGCGATCGGTCGCCCGGTGGGTGAACACGGCCGTCTGGGTCACCACCTCGTTGGGCGTGCCCTGAGCCAGGCGTCCCCCCTGATTGACATACTCACCCTCCGAATTCTCGCGGATGACAAGCATGTCGATATCGTTGGCACGGGGGTCGGCCAGATACTGCGGGGCGCCGTCCAGGCGACGCACGGGGCGCTCGCACACCCATTGATCGAAGCCCTTGCGGATCTCCAGCAGCGGCGCCAGCGAATCCGAGTCGGACAGCAGATAGCGGCTGGCGTCATCGATCGGGCCGGGATCGCCCAGCGCGCCGAGCAGGATCGCATCATACCCGGCCAACTGCTCCAGATAATCGGCCGGAGCCGATTCGCCGTGAGCCTGGTGCCAGGCATGCGAAGGCCACTCGAACGTGTCGTATTCGAGCGCCAGCTCAGGATCGCTTGTTGCCAGCGCATCCAGTGCACGCGTGGCCTGGGCGATTACTTCGGGGCCGATGCCGTCGCCGGGCAGAACGGCAACGCGCCAAGTCTTTTGAGTCGTCATGTCGCGACAGTATCACTGTGGCTGCGACTTGCGAATGCCCGGATCGTCGTCTTGTACGCGTGGCACGGCGTGCGACACGCATACCCGTGGCGCCTACCCCCGATCCGGCACGACGCCAGCACGGCGGGCCCGGAAGAAATCGCGCAGGCGCGCGGCGCTTTCTGCCCCCTGCACCCCGCCCATGTGCGCCACGCGATGGTTCAGGCGCGGCTCGTCGAGTACCGAGAATATCGAATGCACGGCCCCGGCCCGGAAATCATCGGCGCCGTAGACCACCCGCGAGATACGTGCATGCCCGATCGCCCCGGCACACATGGCGCAGGGCTCGAGCGTGCAATAGAGCGTGGCATCGGGCAGACGATAATTGCCCGCAGCGGCACAGGCGGCACGGATCGCCACGATTTCGGCATGGGCCGTGGCATCACAGGCCGCGATCGGCTGATTGTGCCCGGCCCCCAGTAGCTCGCCGTTCCGCACGACAAGCGCGCCGACCGGCACCTCGCCGGCAGACGCCGCCGCATCGGCCAGGGCCAGTGCCCGGCGCATCCATTCGATATCGTTGGGGCACATGGCGGGTGGTTCGGTAACGGGCATTCGGGCCGGCGTTCGGGGGCTGATTCCCTCATGATAGCGGTGCCGAGACGCATTCACCGATACCGATATGCTCTCGGCCGATGGTCGCATGTTCACAATCGAACATCGGACCTAGACTCGTCGCCGTTCGCTCATCGACGCCTGCTGCTGTCTTGGCCGATTCATCGATCATCGATGCCGCTGTCTCGCCTCGTCAGGAGGCGATCGTCGCGCGTGTGCAACAACACGGATTCGTGGCCATCGAAGCACTGGCGCGCGAGTTCGACATCACGCCTCAGACCGTACGCCGTGATATCAACGCGCTCTGCCGCCGGGGCCTGTTGCAGCGCTATCACGGCGGAGCCGGGCTGCCACCGGCGACCGAAAATCTGGCTTACGAAACCCGAGAAGGCCTGCACGCCGAGGCCAAACAGCACATCGCGGAGCTTGCGGCCTCGCATATCCCCGATCACGCCGCCGTGGCGATTGGCCTGGGGACCACGGCACAGGCCGTGGGCACGGCGTTGAAACATCATCGAGGCCTGAAGGTGGTCACCAACAACCTGCGCGTGGCCGCCACACTATCGGCCGTGGAATCCAACGAGGTGATGCTCGCCGGCGGGCTCGTACGGCCTCTGGATGCCGGCATTACCGGTGAGTCGGCCATCGAGTTCTTCCGCGGGTTTCGCGTGGACTATGCGGTCATCAGCATTTCCGGCATCGAAGCCGACGGCACCCTGCTGGATTTCGACTACCACGAGGTTCGCCTGCTGCAGGCGATCCTGGCGCATGCCCGCAAGCGTTATCTGCTGGTCGACGCCAGCAAGTACGGGCGTCCCGCGCTGATTCGCGTGGCCAATATCGCCGACTTCAACGGCGTATTCACCGACGGCGCACCGACGGGCGCGCTGGCCGATGTCGTCGCGCGGGCCGGCGTGCCCGTCCATGTGACATCGACATGAGCCCGCCACGGCCGACGGTTCGAGCCGCGCAGCGGGCGGTTTCTACGACTATCGGCGCAATTGCCAGTGTTCGTTTTCGAGCGTTAATGTCATCACCCGAACAATCGGGAGGCGATCTGCCTCGTCTCGCCGATCGCTGCTGGGGGCGAACATCGCGCCGTCGCGCCTCGTGCGTGTCCGGTCGATGGCCGACACAACAAGGCCGATACAAAAAGGATTAAGCCGTGGGCATCATAGAAACGATTCTCTTGCACGAGATCGCGGGCACCGCCTTTCTGACCCTGCTGGGCTGTGGCGTGGTCGCCAATGCCCTGTTGGACAAGACCGGCGGCAGCGGCGGCGGGCCGCTGATGATCTTTTTCGGCTGGGGGTTTGCCGTCTACGGCGGTGTATGGGTGGCGTTCGACACGGGCGCGCATCTCAACCCGGCCGTCACTCTCGGCCTGCTGCTTGGCCCGGCCACCGAATATGCCGACGGTATTCCGATAAATGCCGCCACGACAACGGCTTATGTCGTCGCCGAAATGGTGGGGGGCTGGCTTGGCGCCATCGTGTGCTATCTCGCCTACAAGAAACAATATGATGAGGCGCAAGACAGTGCGATCATTCTCGGCACGTTTTCGACCGGGCCGGAGATCCCGTCTTTCGGCTGGAACCTGGTGACCGAAATCATCGGTACCTTTGTGCTGATCTTCGTCATCATCATGTTTGGCAACACCCCGAACGAGCTTGGTCCGTTGGCCGTGGCGTTCCTGGTGGTTTCCATCGGCGCCTCGCTCGGCGGGCCCACCGGTTATGCCATCAATCCGGCGCGTGATTTCGGCCCGCGGGTCGCGCATGCGATGCTACCCATCAAGAACAAGGGCCACAGCAACTGGCGATATGCCTGGGTGCCGATCGTCGGCCCGTTGATCGGCGGCGCGCTGGCCGCGCTGGCTGCCACTGTCTATTAAAGCCACCACTGATTTATCTCGATGAAGGCCGCTTTTCATGAGTGACGACAAGAAATACGTATTGGCGATCGATCAGGGCACGACCAGCTCGCGCTCCATGCTGTTCGATCACGACGGCAAGGTCGCCGGCATCGCACAGCGCGAGTTCGAGCAGATTTTCCCCCGCCCCGGCTGGGTCGAGCACAACCCGCGCGAGATCATGACAAGCGTGCTGACCACGCTGACCGAGCTGATCAACAACACCGGTGTCGATGTCGACGACATTGCTTCCATCGGCATCACCAATCAGCGCGAAACGACCGTCGTCTGGGACAAGAACACCGGCCAGCCGGTCTATAACGCCATCGTCTGGCAGTCGCGCCACTCTGCGGTGATCTGTGACGAGCTGCGCGAAGCCGGTCATGAAGACATGATCCGCGACAAGACCGGCCTCGTGATCGATGCCTATTTCTCCGGCACCAAGCTCAAGTGGATCTTCGACAACGTCGACGGGGCCAAGGAAAAGGCCGAAAACGGCGATCTGCTGTTCGGCACCATCGACACCTGGCTGGTGTGGAACCTCACCGGCGGCAAGGTGCACGTCACCGATGTCTCCAATGCCTCGCGCACCATGATGTTCAACATCCGCGATCGCAAATGGGACCCCGAGCTGCTCGAGATGTTCGGCGTGCCCGAATCCATGCTGCCGGAGGTCAAGTCCAACAGCGAGGTCTACGGGCATATTCAGCCGAAGTACTTCTTCGGCAACGAGATCCCCATCGCGGGCATGGCCGGTGACCAGCAGGCCGCCCTGTTCGGCCAGGCCTGCTTTACGCCCGGCATGGCCAAGAACACCTATGGCACCGGCTGCTTCACGCTGATGAACACCGGCACCGAAGCCACCGCGTCCGAGAACGGTCTGCTCACGACCGTGGCCTGGGAAGTCGACGGCCAGATGGAATACGCCCTGGAAGGTGCGGTCTTCGTGGCCGGATCCGTCATCCAGTGGCTGCGCGACGGCCTGCGCATGCTCGGCAAATCCAGTGATTCCGAAGCCTACGCCGAACGTGCCGGCGACAACGACGGCGTCTATCTCGTGCCTGCCTTCACCGGCCTTGGCGCGCCCTACTGGAACTCCAACGTTCGCGGGGCCATGTTCGGCCTGTCGCGCGGCACCAGCAAGGAAGTCTTCATCCGCGCGGCCATCGAATCACTGGCTTACCAGAGTGCCGACGTGCTGCTCGCCATGCAGGCCGATGCCGATCTGGAGCTCAAGGAACTGCGTGCCGACGGCGGCGCGATCGCCAACAACTTCCTGGCCCAGTTCCAGGCCGACATGCTCGGCACCGACCTCATCCGCAGCCAGGTCAGCGAGACCACCGCACTGGGTGCCGCCTACCTGGCCGGTCTGGCCGTCGGCTTCTGGGAATCCAGGCAACAGATCACCGATCAATGGGCCATCGACCAAACCTTCTCGCCGAAGATGGACGACAAGCAACGTGACGCGCTCTACGGCGGCTGGAAGAAAGCCGTTGAAGCGACGATGGCGTTTCACGTCGACTCATGACAGCTTGAACAATGCCGTGACGGCCCGGCCCGTTCGCCCTGAGGCGAGCGGGCCTTTTTTATGGCCGATCGACGCCGCCGGAACCACGAGCGCGGACAGGTGCCGTGGCTTGTATGAGGCCGCGGTCTAAAAGCGATTCATCGGAATCTTGAGGTACGACGTGCCGTTGTCTTCCGGCTCGGGCAGGCGCCCGCCGCGGGTATTGATCTGTAGCGCAGCGAGCATGAGCGCAGGCAGCGGCAGTTCGGCGTCGCGCTTGTTGCGAAGAGCGACATACCCGGCTTCGTCGATATCCTGCAGATGCGGATTGCGGGCACGCTGCTCGCCAACGGTGGATTCCCAACACGGTTCGCGCCCGTCGGGCATGTAGTCGTGGCCGGTGAACACGCGGGTGGCCTCCGGCAGCTCGAGGATGCGCTGGATGGAGCGATACAGCTCGGCAGCATCGCCGCCGGGGAAATCCGCCCGCGCGGTGCCGAAATCCGGCTGAAAGAGCGTGTCGTGCACGAACGCGGCATCACCGATGACATAGGTGATCGAGGCCAGCGTGTGTCCCGGCGAATGCATCACGCGCACATCCAGTCCACCGACCTTGAAGGTGTCGCCGTCGGCGAACAGGCGATCCCACTGACGACCGTCAGTGGCGAAGTCATCGCCGAAGTTGTAGATGCTCTTCCAGAGCTTCTGGACCTCGGTCACATGCTCGCCGATACCCCGCGGGGCATCGAGCTGTTCCTGCAGATAGATTGCAGCGGACAGATGATCCGCATGCGGGTGCGTGTCCAGGATCCAGTCGACGCGCAGGCCGCGATCACGGACCAGCTCGAGGATAGCGTCGGCCGAAGCCGTGCCGGTGCGTGCCGACTTTTCATCGTAATCGAGTACCGGGTCGATAATCGCGCACCGATCGGTGGCGGTGTCGATGCACACGTACTGGACACTGAAGGTCTTGTCGTCGAAGAAGCCGACGACTTCGGGGGATCCGCCCTGCATGATCTGTCTTCCTGCGGCTGTGAAACGTCGGCCCGGTACACCGGGCCCTTGAAACTTTGAGCTATTTGCAAATAACTGATAGTTTAATTTATACCCTACGGGGTATCAGTCGCAAGCAGGAGCCCTCCCATGACCGATCCAAGCCGCACCTCTTCGCATCACCGCATCGTGATCGCCGGCGGCGGCACCGCCGGCCTGTCGGTGGCCGCGTCGCTGCTGCGCGAATCGCCGCAGCTGGATGTCGCGGTGATCGAGCCCAGCGACGACCACTATTACCAGCCCGGCTGGACACTGGTCGGCGGTGGCGATATGCGTGCCCGGGACACGCACCGGCACGAAGCCGACGTGATGCCCGACAAGGCCACCTGGATCAAGGACGCCGTCGCCGGCTTCGCCCCCGACGACAACCGCGTGAAACTGGCCTCCGGTGCCGGCGTGAGCTACGACTTCCTGGTCGTCGCACTCGGCCTGCAGCTCGACTGGGACGCTATCGAAGGCCTACCGGACACGCTGGGCGCCAACGGCGTGACCTCGAACTACCGCTACGATCTCGCGCCCTATACCCACGAGCTCGCGCGCGGACTCGGCCAGGGTGCCAACGCGCTGTTCACGCAGCCGGCCATGCCGATCAAGTGCGCCGGCGCGCCGCAGAAAGCGCTGTATCTGACGGCCGATACCCTGCGCAGGCGCGGCGTACAGGCGAACGTGGCCTTCTACACCCAGGGTGGCGCCATGTTCGGCGTGCCCGCCTACGCCCGAGCCCTGGACGACATCATCGCCGGCTACGGCGCGACGCCCTATTTCAAGCACAATCTGGTGGCGGTCGATGGCCCGGGCCGGCAGGCCGTGTTCGATACCGATGACGGCCGGGTGACACGCGACTTCGATATGCTCCACGTGGTGCCGCCGCAATCGGCGCCGGATGTGATCAAGAACAGCCCGCTGGCCGGCGACGCCGGCTGGGTGAGCGTGGACAAGAACCGGCTCACGCATACCCGCTACGACAACGTCTATGCCCTGGGCGACTGCACCGACACGCCCAACGCCAAGACCATGGCCGCGGTACGACGCCAGTTTCCGGTGCTGGTCGGCGAGTTGCGCACCGCGCTCGGCGAGCGCGCCCAGCGTCGCGACTACGACGGCTACGGCGCCTGCCCGCTGACCGTGGCCCACGACAAGGTTCTGCTGGCGGAATTCCGCTACGGCGGCGAGGTGGTGTCGAGTTTTCCGCTGGACCCGCGTGTCGCCCGGCGCATCCACTGGCCGCTCAAGAGCCGAGGCTTTCCCTGGATGTACTGGCACGTCATGCTCAAGGGGCGCGACTGGCACTGGCCCGAGCCCAAGCCGCGGCCCGACCTGACCGCCTAGCGCTCGATGCCGGCGCGCCCTTTCAGGCTGTTCGGGCGTCGCCGTGCCCGGTGACGGCCCGAGCCCTGGACGATGTCTGCGCCAAGCGGCGATTCATCTGTTGTCCGGCATTGCTCCGGTGAGCGCTGTCGCCCGGCGCCTGCGCCGACGATCGTGTATCAGCGCTAGCCATAGCGGGTGAGCAGTTCGGTCGCGTACTTCAGGCGTTCTCGTGCGTCGGCGTCATCAAGATGCCGACAGGACAACTCACGCTCGATGACGCTGGAAAGCATATTGTAGAAACTGCGGTCCAGGGCCTTGCGAGCCGCTGACATCTGCACGGCGATCTTTTCGCATTCGGCGTCGCGTTCGATCATCGCCTGCAGGCCACGCACCTGGCCTTCAACGCGTTTGAGACGGCGAATCAACGACGTCTTGCTTGCTTCCCACTCGTCGTCGGCGGAGGAAACATCAGAATTATCGGCCAAGGCTGGATCCCGTGACGAAAGTAAACCGCTAAATTATACCTGCCAAGAAACGGCTCGATCCGATCAGGCCTGTCGTGATTCGTCAAACCGGTACATCAGACCCGGTGCGGCCCACGCATGCAGGCCGCGACGAGTGGGCCGCCGACGCACCTGCCCAGCCCTGGCATGCGCGTCGCTCTACCCGACCCGGACAGACGCCGTTGTCACCGCTCAAGAGGCCCCAGGGCGAAGGCTGATCGATCGTCAACTCAGATGATGTGTTTCCTGTAGCCCATAAACCGGCGTGGCAAGCCCCGCCATGCGCGCCTTGAGCTGTAGCGCCAGATAGTGCGAGTAGTGGCGCGACTGGGCCAGATTGCCTCCGTGGAACCAGAGATTGTCCTGTTGGGTGGGTTTCCACATATTGCGTTGTTCGCCTTCCCAGGGCCCGGGGTCTTTGGGCGTGTCCGAGCCCAGGCCCCAGACTTTGCCGACCTTGTCGGCCACATCCTGTGAGATGAGCTCGGCGGCCCAGCCGTTCATGGAGCCGTAGCCGGTGGCGTAGATGACGGCATCCGCCGGGATTTCACGGCCGTCTTCGAGAACGACGCTGTTGTCGGTGAGTTCTTTGACCTGCGAGCCGCTTTCCAGCTTGATCCGGCCGTCGATGATGAGCTGCGAGGCGCCGACATCGATGTAGTACCCGGACGCACGGCGCAGGTATTTCATGAACAGGCCGGAGTCGTCGGCCCCGAAGTCGAGCATGAAGCCGGCGTCTTCGAGTGCCTGATAGAAATCGGCGTCCTCTCGGCGAATGGTGTCGAAGGCCGGTTTCTGAAACGCGGGTGCCAGGCCGTAGGGGATGGAAGCGTTGATCAGATCGGCTTTTTCGGTCGTGATGCCACGGGCCACGGCCTCTTCCGAGTAAAGCGGGCCGAGCGCGTGTTTCATCAGCGAATCGGACTTCGTTATATGCGTGGACGAGCGCTGAATCATGGTCACGTCCACGCCGTTTTCGGCCAGCGCGGCACAGATATCGTGGGCCGAGTTGTTCGAGCCCACGACGGCCACCTTCTTGCCCGCCATTTCATCCGGGCCGCGGTGTTCGCTGGAGTGCTGCTGGATGCCGGCAAAGATATCCTGGCCGGGAAAGTGCGGCACGTTGGGCTTGGCCGACATGCCGGTGGCCAGCACGAGATGTCTGGGCTGAAGCGTGACGCGCGCGCCCCCGCGCTCGACGTCGACCGTCCAGGTCTGGGTCGTTTCGTCGTAGCTGGCCTGCTTGGCCTCGGTCGCGCCCCAGAAGTTCAGCTCCATGACCTTGGCGTACATTTCCAGCCAATCGCCGATCTTGTCCTTGGGCGAGAAGACCGGCCAGTTCTCGGGAAACTTGATATAGGGCAGATGGTCGTACCAGACCGGATCGTGCAGGCACAGCGACTTGTAGCGCTTGCGCCAGGAGTCGCCCGGGCGGGCGTTCTTCTCGACGATGAGCGCGGGTACGCCGTGTTGGCGCAGCCGCGCGCCGAGTGCGATGCCGCCCTGCCCGCCACCGATGATGAGCACGTAGGGCTGGGTGGTTACACCGAGCTCGGCCTGTTCGGCTTCGCGTTCCTCGGCCCAGGTGGGCTCGCCTAGTGCGGCGCCGTGGCGTGCGCCCATCGGCCGCGCGTCGCCGGCGGGTTCTTCATGGCCTTTCAGCTCATGCATCGCGGTAAGCAGGGTCCAGACCAGCCCGTCCTTGAGGCGTATGTAGCCGTGGCCGCGGGCCGCGGCCGTATCGAAGGTAAAGAAGCCTTCGGTGATGCCGTCGACGTGTGCGGCGTGCTCTTCGGCATCGACCGTCCAGTCCGCCGGGGCCACGTCGGCCAGGCGCTGCTCGAGCATGTCGCGAATCGCGGGTTTGCCTTCGACGGTTTTGATGTTCCAGGTGAAGCTCAGCAGGTCTCGCCAGTAGCAGTCGTCGGTGAACAGCTCCAGCGCGTCGTCGATCTTTTCGTTGGCAAGCGCGCGGTTCAGCGTAGACAGCACGTTCTGGATCTTGGTAGCAGCGGCCGTATCGAGCATGAGGTCGTCCTCTCAAGGGCACGGAGTCATTCGACACTGGCACCGGAAAAATACGGCCGACACCCCGACAATAGTCGGCCCCGGCCTCGTGTACGGCCGCGACAGGCTCTAAACTAAGCCTGTTCGATTCGCCAGAGACTCGCCATGGCCGACGTTCGTAATCCAGAACGCCCTGCACGCAATCTTGACCGGCCCGCGCCGCCGTTGCCGGTGCCGGCCCTCGTGGCCGGGCTGACGGCCCTGGGCCTGGCGGTCGTGCTCTTCGGCGTCTACGGGCTGGCCCAGGGGCTGTTGTTCATGATCGCCCTGGCCTTGGGCGTGGCGCTTTATCACGCGCGGTTCGGCTTTACTTCGGCGTTTCGCCAGCTCATGGCGGTAGGTCAGGGGCAGACGCTTCGCGCGCACATGCTCATGCTGGCCGTGGCCAGCCTGTTGTTCGCCCCGCTTCTGGCCACGGGGAGCACGATTTTTGGCGGGCCGCTTTCCGGCTATGTGTTTCCGGTGGGGCTGTCGGTGGCGTTCGGCGGCTTCATTTTCTGTATCGGCATGCAGCTGGGCGGGGCCTGTGCCTCCGGCTCGTTGTATACGGTGGGTTCGGGCCAGACCTCGATTCTGATCACGCTGGCCGGCTTCATCGCCGGCTCGGTCTGGGGCGCACATGATTTCGGCTTCTGGCTGCAGCCGGATTTCGTCTGGAAGACCGTATCGCTGGCCGACACACGCTATGGCTATACCGGCGCGCTGATGATGCAGGCGATTCTGATCGGCGCGATCGTGCTGGCCACGCTGCTCGTGGAGCGCCGACTGAACCCACCGCCGCGCGTCGGCCCGCCGAGTGCCACCGGCTTCGCGCGATTGGTACGGGGCACCTGGCCCCTGTGGGTTGGCGCGCTGGTCCTGGCCGCGCTCAATGCCGCCACTCTGGCGATTTCGGGCAAACCCTGGGGGATCACCAGCGCGTTCGCACTGTGGGGCTCGAAGCTGCTGGCAGCCACGGGCATGGATGTCGGCAGCTGGTATTACTGGTCCGGCCCGCATGCCGGCGGACTGTCGGTGCCGATTCTGGCGGATCGTACCAGCGTGATGAATATCGGCATCATCTTCGGGGCGATGGCGGCCTCCGCACTTGGCGGCACGTTCGCCCTGGCTCGGCGCATGCCCTGGCGTATCGTTGCCGCACGCCTGATCGGCGGTATTCTGATGGGCTATGGGGCACGCATCGCCTTTGGCTGCAATATTGGCGCTTATTTCGGCGGCATCGCCTCGTTCTCGTTGCACGGCTGGCTTTGGGGCGTGGTCGGTCTTGTCGGTACGATCGTCGGTATAAAGCTGCGCCCGCTGTTCGGCATGGGCGTGCCCAAACTCACCGATAGCAGCTGCTGAGGCTTCACCATCACGAATTCAAAACAAAAGACGTTCGCCGGGCGTTGTATCGTCATGGGCGTATCGGGCAGCGGCAAATCGGCGATCGGTAAGCGCATCGCCGAACGCGTCGGTGCCACATTTCTCGACGGCGACCGGTATCACCCGCGGGCCAATATCGAGAAAATGCAGCGCGGCGAGCCACTGACCGACGAAGACCGTGCCGGCTGGCTCGACGTACTCACCCAGCTGATCCGCGATTATCGCGACGATGAAATGGCTGTACTGATCGGCTGTTCGGCGCTCAAGCGCGCCTATCGTGATCAGCTGCGCCGCGGTGATCCCGCGTTGCGTTTCGTGTATCTGCACGGCAGCTACGAGGTGATTCTCGGGCGCATGCAGCAACGCGAGCATTTCTTCTCGCCGGCGATGCTACAGAGCCAGTTCGATACGCTGGAGGTGCCCGGCGCCGATGAGGCCCATCGCATCGATATCGATGCCGGTATCGATACCGTCGTTGATCGCAGCGTTGCTGCATTGGAAAACAAACCGTGAACGACGCCGCACGATTCAAGGTCACGGTACCGCTGGCCATGGAACTGGGCGAAGGCCCGGCCTGGCATGCCGATGAGGCCGCGCTCTACTGGGTGGATATCAAGGGCTTTGCCGTGCATCGCCTGGTACCGGAGACCGGAGCCCATACCCGCGTGGATTTCGATGAAGCGATCGCCTGCGTGGTACCCGACGCACGGGGTGGGTTCATCGCGGCCTGCCGCTCGGGCCTTTGGCAGTTGGACCGCCAGCTGATCAAGACAGCCCACATCAACGCGGCGCCGTACGAAACACGCCGGCATCGCTTCAACGACGGCGGCTGTGACCCGGCCGGGCGGTTCTGGATCGGGGCGATGAACGAAGATGTCGATAAAGCCGATGCCGATCTGTACTGCTACGACGGTCAGGCCCTGGTTTCGCGTGTACCGGCCATGACGATCACCAACGGCCTGGCGTTTTCGCCCGACGGCACCTGGCTCTATCACACGGATACGCCGACCCGCGTGATCCGGCGCCATGCGTTCGACGTGGCCACCGGCGAAATCGGCCCCGGCGAGTCGTGGATCGATTTGAATAAGACCGATCTCGACGGCTATCCCGACGGGGCGGCCGTCGATGCCCGTGGTCATTACTGGAGTGCCTTGTTCGGCGGCGCGGCCGTTGCTCGCTTCGACGAGCACGGCCAGCTCGTGGCGCGCTACCCCACCGCCGCGCTAAACCCGACCATGCCCTGCTTCGGCGGCCCGGACCTGAAAACGCTGTATGTAACCACCGCACGCGAAGACATGACGGCTCGCGATCTGGCCCGCTGGCCGGAGTCCGGCGCCCTGCTGGCGATGGCCGTGGATACGCCCGGCCTGGCCAAAGCTTCGTTTCGCCCGGTTAGCTGAGCACGCCCATGCCTATCAAACTGGCCATCATCGGCGCCGGCAAGATCGCCACCGACGAACATCGACCGGCCATCGCTGCCGGAAACACGTTCGAGCTCGTGGCCCTGGTGGATCCCGGCCTCGATACGGATGAGACGGCAACGCCGGCCACCTTCACCTCCCTGAATGCATTGGCCGCAAGCGGGATTGCGGTCGATGCCGTGACGCTGGCCGTGCCGCCACAGATCCGCCATACGGTGGCCACCCAGGCCATCGCGGCCGGCTGGCACGTGATGCTGGAAAAGCCGCCGGGCATCACGCTGACCGAGGTGATCGATCTGGAGCAGCGCGCCGAACGCGCCGGCGTGGTGTTGTATGCAAGCTGGCACTCACGCCACGCGCCGGGCATTGAATCCGCCCGGCAGGCGCTGGCCGGGCGACGGATCGAGCGTATCGATATCGACTGGCGCGAAGACGTGACCGTAACCCACCCCGGCCAGGCCTGGATCTGGCAGGCCGGTGGCCTGGGTGTGTTCGATCCCGGCATCAACGCATTCTCGATCCTGACAGCACTTGTCGATGCCCCCGTGCAGGCCACGCGCGCGCATCTGGATATGCCCGAGAACTGCGATGCGCCGATCGCCGCCGATCTGGCCTTCGTCACGGGCGACGAGGTCCCGATCGCGGCCGTATTCGATTTTCGTCATACCGGAACGCCCGCCTGGACGATCGATATCCAGACCGATGCGGGCCCTGTCCAGCTTTCCGACGGCGGCGCACGACTACGCGTGGACGGTCAGCTCGTGTTGGATACCGACAAGGACGAATACGCAGGCGTTTACGCGCGTTATGCAGACTGTATCGAAAACGCCCGTTCAGACTGCGACATCGCGCCCTTCCGGCTCGTGGCTGATGCCTTTCTCATCGGCACGCGGGCCGTGGTGGACGCTTTTCACGAATAACGGCACGCTGGGATATCCCTGATTCGAGCACGCGCATGTCCGAAACCTTGACCGAAACGCCGCGCCCGGCACTGGCCGTCACCCGGGAACCGTTCGGCCGGATGCCCGACGGCACCCCGATCTGGCGCTATCGGCTGACCAATCGTTGCCGTATGACGGTAGAACTTGTCACCTATGGCGCGCGGATCCATGCGATTCACGTGCCGGACATGCACGGCAACAACGAAGACATCACGCTCGGATTTGATTCGCTGGAGGGCTATCTCAGCGAAAACGATGCTTATTTTGGTGCCACGATCGGTCGTTATGCCAATCGAATCGGCGGCGCGCGTTTCGATGTCAACGGCACGACCCACGAGCTTTCGGCCAATGAAGGCGCCAACACGCTGCACGGTGGCCACAACGGATTAGACAGCTGCGTATGGGCATCGGAATCGTTCGATGCCGGCAGTGCCGTGGGCGTGGAAATGACCTATTTCTCGCCCGACGGCGAGATGGGCTTTCCCGGCAACCTGGCTGTGACCGTGCGCTATACGCTGGACGATGCCAACCGCCTTGCCGTGCACTACTCGGGCGTTTGCGACCGGGCTACGCCGGTTAATCTGACCAATCATGTCTATTTCAATCTGGCCGGGGCCGGCATGCCGAGCGTGCTGGAACATGTGGTCAGCCTCAACGCCAGCCGCTTCACGCCCGTGGATGACGCCATGATCCCCACCGGCACGCTGGCGCCGGTCGCCGCCACCCCGCTGGATTTCATGCGACCGCGGCGTATCGGCGATGCGATCGATGCCGATCACGAGCAGCTCACCCGCGCCGGCGGCTACGATCACAACTGGGTGCTGGATACCGAGGGCGATATCGCCCGACTGGCGGCGCGCGTGATCGAGCCGGAATCCGGCCGCGGGCTGGAGATGTTCACCACCGAGCCCGGCGTGCAGTTCTATACCGGCAACAATCTACCGGGCGGCTTTGTGGCCAAGAACGACAAGACCTATCCGCCGCGCTCGGGGTTCTGTCTGGAAGCCCAGCGGTTTCCCGACGCGCCCAATCAGGCGGGGTTCCCGGACACGATTCTTCGCCCGGGCGCGAAATACGGCCAGACCACGATCTATCGGTTTCTGCCCGATCGGCCGCCGGCTAATACGTTTTTCGATGACCCGTAACAGGGCGTATTCGTCGCAGGCCAAGAGAATGGACCAGCACGAAAACACTTGACAGGATCATGGCCCCGGCCGCAATGGCCGGGTTCAGCAACCAGCCCGTCCAGGGGTAGAACAGGCCGGCCGCCAGCGGTATGAGCGCTGCGTTGTAGCCATAGGCCCAGACGAAGTTGCCACGAATGGTGTGCATCGTGCGCCGGGCAATCCGGCGCGCGTTCAACACACCGGCCAGCGCGGCCTGCATCAAGACAATGTCGCCGGCCTCGATGGCAATGTCCGTGCCTGTGCCGATCGCGATGCCGACTTCGGCCCGGGCCAGGGCCGGCGCATCGTTGATGCCGTCGCCCACGAACGCCACGCAGCGGCCGCTCTGTTGCAGAGCGGCGATCTCGCGGGCCTTGTCGGCCGGCCGCACGTCGGCGATGACGCACGCAATGCCCAGCTCATCGGCGATGGCCCGCGCCGTGGCGGGTTGATCGCCGGTGAGCATCGCCACGTCCAGGCCGGCAGCGCGTAGCTTCGATACGACCGAGCCTGCCTCGGCGCGTACCGGATCGGCCACGGCAACCAGGCCGGCCAGCTGGCCGTCGATGGCGACATGAAGCGGTGTGCGTGCCTGCGCGGCCAGCCGATCGGCCCTGGCAGGCCAATTATCTTCCACAGCAATATCCAGATGCCTCATGTACGCCGCCGAGCCGATAGCCAGCGACGCGCCCGCCACCTGCCCGCGCACCCCCAGGCCGGTGTCGGTTTCGAAATCATCGACCGCGGGGATCCGCAAGCCGCGATCCTCGGCTGCCGTCACGATCGCCGCGGCCAGCGGATGTTCACTGCGGGCCTCCAGGGCGGCGAGACGCGCGAGCATGTCGTTTTCGTCGCGACCCGCCACGCAGTGAATATCGGTCAGCGCGGCTCGGCCCTGGGTCAGCGTGCCGGTCTTGTCGAAGACCACGGTATCCACGCCGGCCAATGCTTCGATCGCCGTGCCGCGACGGAACAAGACCCCCAGGCGCGCGGCCCGGCCGGTGCCGACCATGATCGCCGTGGGCGTGGCCAGGCCCATGGCACAGGGGCAGGCGATGAGCAGCACCGCCACCGCAGCCACGAACGCATGCGAGAGCACCGGCGCCGGTCCGAGCAGCCACCAGCCGATGAACGTGGCCGCAGCGATCCCCATCACCACCGGCACGAACACGCCGGCGATCCGATCGGCGATCGCCTGGATGGCCGGTTTCTCGGCCTGGGCGTCCTCGACCAGCCGAATGATGCGCGCCAGTGTGGTGTCATCGCCGACATGCGTGACTGTGGCTTCCAGCGTGCCGTTCTGATTGACTGTTCCGGCAATCAGCGTATCGGCTTCTCGCTTGGTCACGGCCATCGGCTCGCCAGAGATCATCGATTCATCGAGCATCGAGCGCCCGGCCGTGACCCGGGCATCCACCGGCACCCGCTCACCCGGGCGTATGAGCACCCGGTCATCGACCGCAACGGCCTCGATCGCGGTCTCTTGCCAGGCCTCACCACGCCATACCCGCGCCGTACGGGCTTGAAGCGCCAGCAGTCCGCGTACGGCCTGTGATGTCCGTCCCTTGGCCACGGCTTCCAACCAACGGCCCATCAGAATCAGGGTCACGATCATGGCCGCAGCATCGAAATACGCGTGCGCGGTGCCGGGCGGGAAAAGGCCGGGGACCAGCCATACCGCAAACGAATACAAAAATGCGGCGTTCGAGCCGATCAGCACCAGGCTGTTCATGCCGGGCGCGCCGTGGGCCAGCTCAGCAAAGCCCGTGCGATAGAAGCGCCGCCCGGCCCAGAACTGTACTGGCAGCACCAGCAATAGCTGGATCGTCAGCCAGGTGGCCGACGAGGCGATCGCGGCCAGCATGGCACCGATACCGGGCAGCATCTGCCCCATGGCGATCACGAACACCCCCACAGTGAAGGGGGTGGCGATCAGCACCTCGCGCTTGAGGGCCGTGGCTTCGTCGTGAGCGCTGGCCGGCTCATTCACGGGCGCGCGCTCGGGCGAGGCGGCGGTATAGCCGGCCGCCTCGATCCGCGAGACGATTTCGGCGGTATCGATCGCACCCGGAATATAGGCGATATCGGCCCGGCCGGTCGCCAGATTGACCGTGGCACGCCGTATACCCGGTGTTCTCGCAAGCGTTTTTTCGACCCGCGCCACACAGCCGCCGCAGTGCATGCCGCCGACCTCAAGCCGCAGTGCCGCGGCTTGTGGCTGATACCCCGCGGCGTCCACGGCTTCAAAAACGCCGGATGCCCGCGTGGCGTCGTCGACGACAACGCGTGCGTTCTCGGTCGTGAGATTCACCGAGGCCGATATGACACCGGCCGCCCTTGTGATCTTCTTCTCGACGCGTGCCACGCAGGCCCCGCACATGAGGCCGTGGATGCCGAACTCGAGCGTGACGGTTTCGGGCATGTCGGCGCGCTCAGCGATACTTCAATACGTCCATCAACTCGGCGACGATCGCTTCGTCATCGCCGCGCTCATGGGCCGTGACCACGTGATGCTTGAGATGCCCCCGCAGGATCGTATCCGAGGTTTTGGCCAGGCCGCCCTGCACCGCCTTGATCTGCTTGAGGGCGTCGACGCAGTAGACATCGTCGCGCTCCAGCATGCGTACGATGCCCTCGACATGCCCGCGGATCGAGCGCAGCCGGGCCAGCGCGTCACGCCGAATGGCCGGTTCGATGGCCAGTGCCTCGCACCCGCCGGGTGTCTCGGGCGCATCACTCATGGGCAAGGCGCGCGGTATAGCCCTCGGCCTCGACGGCGGCCACGAGCGCATCGCTGTCCGGGTTGCCTTCGATTTCGGCCGTGCCGTCGGCGCGGCTCACGTCGATGACCTGCACTACCCCATCGACGTCGGTCAGCGCATCGCGCACGGCGGCCACACAGTGTCCACAGGTCATGCCATCTATTTTGAGTTTCATCATTCACCTCTTTTACCGACCCCACCTGGGGTGGGGTAAGCGGACAATACGCCGTGACTCGCGGGCCCGTCAATTCTCCAGCACGGGCGTCTCCGGACTGCAGAGCGTGGGGCAATCGTGCTATCAAACACGCACTGATCCAGGCATTTACAAGGACCGTTCATGTCGCTCACCCCGGAAGTCGCTGGCGTTGTCGCCAAAATGCGCGAAGCCGCGATCTCGTTCGAGGATCTCGGCCTGGCCGATGCACGTCAGTTCTATATCGATACCCTGGCCAAGAGTGGCGGCGAGCCGGTGCCGATGGCCATGGCCAGCGATCAAGAGATCGCGCTGGACGGCCGCACGATCGGTGCCCGGCGCTACCGCCCCGAGACCCTGGCCGAGGGGGCGGCCCCCACGCTCGTCTATTTCCACGGCGGCGGCTGGGTCCTGGGGGATCTGGACTCTCATGATCGCGTCTGTCGCCAACTGGCCGAGCGCGCGGCATGCCAGGTGATCGCCGTGGATTACCGCCTGGCGCCCGAGTACTGCCTGCCGGCATCGTCCGAAGACGCGATCGCGGCCTACGGCTATCTGGTCGAGCACGCTGCGGATTTCGAGATCGATGCCCAGCGCATTGCCGTGGGCGGCGACAGCGCGGGCGGGCATCTATCGGCCGTGGTGGCCCTGGCCGCGCGGGATGCCGGCTGGCCGCTGGCGCTGCAGGTGCTCATCTACCCGGCCACCGATCTACGAGAGGCCGCGGCCAAGTACCCGTCGAAAGGCCGCAATGCCAATTTCCCGCCACTGACGGCCGAGCTGATGGCCTGGTTCGGCGCCCGCAGCGTGGATGCCAACACCGATCCGCTGGACTGGCGTGTCTCGCCCATTCTGGCCGAAACGCTGGAACGCACAGCCCCGGCGCTGTTGATCACCGCCGGGGCCGATGTGCTCATGGATGAGGGCGTGCTCTACGCCGCGCGCCTGCGGGATGACGATGTCGAGGTCGATCATGCTCACTATCCGGGTGTGATCCACGGCTTCATCGAGATGCAGGCCTGGCTGGCGGCGACCGGCAACGCCATGGATCGGATCGCCGCGGCGCTGCGACAAAACCTGGCCATCAGTGACTGACCCGTGTGGCCGTGACGCGAGGGCACATCCGGCTCGCCCCGTTGTCTCCGGACTTTTTGGGGCCCGGCCGTAAGTCCGCGTCACCACCGGCGCCGAGACGGTGTTAGCGAGCCTTCAGGCCGATCTCGACGACCGGCGCGCGACATGGCCGCGCTTGAAGCGTTTCCGGCGGCGAGGCCGCCGTGCCGGGCGGCTCCGATCCGCCCGGCCTGGTCGATACCGGCCCCACACCGCGAACCCTGCCCGCTGGATCGACGATCCCAAGTGGGGCGCCGGCCTTCGAGTCGGCAATCGGCTGGTTCACCATTCGGCGAAACTGCCGTCAGCGTGGCGCCAGATCGGGTTACGCCAGCGATGCCCGACCGCGGCCCGCTCGCGTACATAGTCTTCGTCGATTTCAACGCCCAGGCCCGGCCCGTCGGGGATCGAGACGTAACCGTCGTTGTAGGCAAAGACTTCCGGGTTCTTGATGTAGTCCAGGATATCGTTGCCCTGGTTGTAATGAATCCCCAGCGACTGTTCCTGAATAAACGCGTTGTAACAGACTGCATCAAGCTGCAGGTTGACCGCCAGGGCGATCGGCCCCAGCGGGCAATGCAGAGCCACGGCGACGTCGTAGGCCTCGGCCATCGCTGCGATCTTGCGGGTTTCGGTGATGCCGCCCGAATGCGAGGGGTCGGGCTGGATGATATCGACGTGGCCGCCTTCGAGGATCGGCTTGAAGTCCCAGCGTGAATACAGCCGCTCGCCGAGCGCGATCGGCGTGCTGGTCAGACCCGCCAGCTCGGGCAACGCCTCGCGGTTTTCTGATAGCACGGGCTCTTCGATGAACATCAGTTTGTAGGGGGCCAGTTCGCGCATGAGGACCTTGGCCATGGGCTTGTGGACCCGGCCATGAAAATCCACGCCGATACCGAAATGCGGGCCACAGGCCTCGCGAATGGCCGCGACGTTGTCCAGCACCGCGTCGACCTTGGCGTGGCTGTCGATGAACTGCATCTCTTCCGAGGCGTTCATCTTGATCGCGGTGAAACCGAGATCCGCGCGTTCCCTGGCCATGGCGGCCGTATCGCCCGGCCGGTCGCCGCCGATCCAGGAGTAGACCTTGATCGAGTCCCGCAGCCGACCGCCCAGAAGCTCATGGACCGGCACGCCCAGTGCCTTGCCTTTGATATCCCACAGTGCCTGGTCGATACCGGCCAGAGCACTCATGTGGATCGGCCCGCCGCGATAGAAGCCGCCGCGATAAAGCACGGTCCAATGATCCTCTATACGCCGCGGATCGGTGCCGATCAGGTAATCGGCCAGCTCCTCGACCATGGCAGCCACCGCATGCGCCCGGCCCTCGACGACCGGCTCGCCCCAGCCGACGATGCCCTCGTCGGTGACAATCTTTAGAAAGCACCAGCGCGGCGGAACGATGAAGGTTTCGAGCTGTGTGATTTTCATACGGTTATCGCTCTTTGAATACAGGCATTTACCCGCAGATGGGCGCCGACTACGCAAATGTAGGCTTAGTGGGCTTTTGAAGATTAGCGCTGAATGACGGAATCGCGGTTTGGTTTGGATCGCGAATGATGATTCAAACACCGCTCATTCATGATGTCTTTATCGTCCACGGGTCGACGGAACGCCCCGCACGCGCATACAGCCGGAATACGCGCGTAACGCCCAGTCCGAATCTGCGTCCGTTCGCGGACGATTTTTAAAGCGCCGAACGAAGCCCTGCAAACGCATGGGCAAAGGCCCGGGCATTGGCGGCCACGGTATCGGCGTCCATGCCGGCCTTGTAGAGCGCCGACCCCAGGCCAAAGCCGGTGGCGCCGACCGTCATGTAGGGCTGCATGGTATCGGGCGATACCCCGCCCACCGGCATCAAGGGCACATGGTGCGGCACCACGGCGCGCCAGGCTTTTACGATCGCTGGCGTGATCGCCTCCGCGGGGAAGAGCTTCAAGGCGTCGGCACCGGCCTCCATGGCAGCGAACCCCTCGGTCGGGGTCGCCACACCGGGCGCACTGAACAGCCCGGCGGCCTTGGCCGCCTCGATCACCGAGGGCTTCATGTTGGGCGAGACAATCAGCCGCCCACCGACCGCGCCCACGGAGGTCACGTCGTCGGTGCTCAGCACCGTACCAGCGCCCACGACCGCCGACTCGCCCAGATGCGTGGCCAGGCGTTCGATGCTGTCCAGCGGTTCCGGCGAATTCAGCGGGATCTCGATCACCCGAAAGCCGGCCGCGACCAGCGCATCGCCCACGTCGATGATCTCGTCGGGCCGAACGCCACGCAGAATCGCGATCAGCGGTAGATCGGCCAGATAGTCGTTCAATGTCATAGCTGTTCCTTGGTCAGCAGACCGGCCTGTTCCGCGATCTGCCATAGACCGTGGCGGGCCGCGTCTTCGATCACTCGTGCGGGCGCACGATCGAACTGCATCAGGGCACGCTGGTAGCGCGCGCACAGATCGGCATCGCCGATAAGACAGATCGGTGTCTTGTGATCATCGTTGCTCAGTGCGCTGCGCAATTCCTCGCCGATCAAGAGCCCGGACAGATACGCCGAGGTATCAGCCGCCGGCAATTCACCCGCCAGCCAGCGGCTGCGCGCGGAAAACAAGGCCCGCATGCCGCCGGTCTCGCCTGTGTCGCGCGCCGTGGCCACACCGAGATCGAAGGCCGCCGGGTCGGGTGTCCCCGCGTGTGCTTGTGCCGGGCGGCCGAGAATCGAGTGGGCAGTAAGCAGCGCGTACAGCTCGCCGGTCATATAGGTGGCAAACGCGCCAAGACGACCGTCTTCGACCGTAATCCATTTGCTGTGCGTGCCGGGGGTGATGAGCCGGGCCGAGGCGGCAAGCGTTGGCTCCAGCGCCAGCGCGCCGAGACTCTGGGTTTCTTCACCGCGCATGACGTCGGCAAGCCGCCCGGCGGCCGGAGCCTGCATCACGCCGGGCACGATATGAAACGCCCCCGCCTCGGTATCGATGACCACCAATCGCTTGGCCAGTGAGGCCGGGGCAGCCGGTGTTTCGATATAAGGCACTTCTTGCCAGCCGCCCTGGCTGCCGATCATGCCGCAGGCGATCGCCGGACATCGGCCGTGGGCCCTGACCCACTCGCGCACCAAGGCGTGATACGTGCCCGCAAAATCGCTGTCTGTCACCTGCATGAGGCCTTGATCACTGCGGCGTGCGTCCAGCACCTGGCCGTCGGCATCGAGCAACCAGGCACGCAGGGACGAAGTGCCCCAGTCCACGGCGATCAGGGCCGCCGGCGATGTGTGGTTATCTGTCATACGAAGCAAAGTCTAAGCCATTTCGTCTCTGGCGACGGGCACAAAAAAGCCGGCGGGCAACCCGCCGGCTCGTTGAGTCATGCCGCGCCGATCATTCGCCGCGGGGGAAGCGCTGGGCTTCCTCGACCTCGTTGAGGTCCATATGGTTGCGCATATAGCGCTGGGACGCATCCTGCAGCGGCTGATGGTCCCAGGGATAGTAATGCCCGTTGCGCAGGGCCTCATAAACGATCAGGCGACGCGCCTGCGACTCGCGCACATCGGCGTCGAAGCTGTCCATGTCCCAGCGATTACGCATCTTGGCCTGATACTGGGCCAGCACTTCGGCGTACTCGGGGTCGTGGGCCAGATTGGTGGTCTCGCCCGGATCGGCTTCCAGATCGAACAGCTGGGGCGGATCGATCTCGCAGTGGTTGAACTTGTACTTGCCCTCGCGAATGGTCACCAACGGGGCATAGGTGCCCTCGGCGGCGTATTCCATGTAGACCGGGGCCTCGCGGGTCTCGCCCTTGGCCAGCGGCACCAGCGATTGGCCATCGGTCCAGGGCTCGATCTCGGCCAGATCGATACCCACGATATCGGCCAGCGTGGCATTGATATCGATGGTGGAGACCGGCGCATCGACGTTGGCCTGGGCCAGACCGGGGGCCGCAAGCATCAAGGGCACGCGCGAGCTGCCCTCGTAGGGGCTCATCTTGAACCACAGGCCTTTCTCGCCAATCATGTCGCCGTGGTCGGAGCAGACCACGATGATCGTGTTGTCGGCCATGCGCGTGCGATCCAGCACGTCCAGAATATCGCCGATCTTGTCGTCGACATAAGAGATGTTGGCGAAATACCCCTGGCGGGCATTGCGCACGTCCTGGGGCTGGATATCGAACTTCGTATAGTCGTTGGCCTCGAAGACCCGCTGGCTGTGCGGGTCCAGATCCTCGAAGGCCACCGCGCCCTGTTCTGGCTCGAGCTGGTCACAGTCGTTGTACAGATCCCAGAACTTGCGACGGGCCACGTACGGGTCGTGCGGGTGGGTGAAGCTCACACACAGCGCCCAGGGCCGCTCGTCGTGGCCGCGCGACAGATCGAAGAGCTTCTGCTCGGCGTGAAAGGCCACCTCGTCGTCGTATTCCATCTGGTTGGAAATTTCGGCCACACCCGCGCCGGTGACCGAGCCCAGGTTGTGATACCACCAGTCGATCCGCTCGCCGGGCTTGCGATAATCCGGCGTCCAGCCGAAATCCGCCGGGTAGACGTCGGTCGTCAGGCGCGACTCGAAGCCGTGGAGCTGGTCAGGGCCCACGAAATGCATCTTGCCCGACAGGCAGGTTTCATAGCCGGCGCGCCGTAGGTGATGCGCCCACGTCGGGATCGACGACTGGAACTCCGCGGCGTTGTCATAAACGCCGGTACGGCTGGGCAGCTGACCGGACATGAAGGCCGCCCGCCCCGGGGCACAGAGATAGCTCGGCGTATAGGCGTTGTTGAAGTTCACCGCGCGCTTGGCGAGTTTCTTCAGGTTCGGCGCATGCAGAAAATCTGCCGGGCCGTTTTCGAACAGCGTGCCGTTGAGCTGGTCAGCCATGAGCACCAGCACGTTGGGTTTGTCGGCCATGGAATCGGTCCACGAAGTTGGAGTGCGGTGACGAATCATGCGTGTACCACCCCGCCCGCGACAAGCCGCGATGATTCGGATTACCGTCGAGGCGCGTTGACGACCGGCTCGAACCCGGCGCGATACGTCAGCCAACGCGCCAGCGGCGGCCCGATGAGTGTGACCGCCAGAAAACGAGCCAGCTGCATGGCCATGACATAGGCCACATCGACATGCGTGGTGCTGGCGATGATACCCACCGTATCCGCGCCGCCGGGGCTCGTCGCCAGGAACGCCGTCAACGGATCGACATCGGCAAAGACCACGAGCAGGCCGGCGATACCGGCACATACCACGATCAACAACACGATCGAGGCCAGTACGGCCGGCAACGCCTTGATGGCATGGCGCACCGTCTCGCGCGTGAAGCGCAGCCCGATGCCCCAGCCCACGATCAGGAAGCTGAGCGCGAATATCGACGCCGGCAGCGTGAGCGTCAGCCCGCCGATATCCTGGGCAACGGCCCCCGCCACCAGAGCAACGATCAGCGCACCGGCTGGGAATCGCCATACACGCGCGACCAGCCAACAGGCCAGTCCGAGACCGATCGTCAGCGCCAGCGCTTGAACATCCAGCGCCACGAACCAATGCGCGAACATCGAGCTTTCCTGTGCCGGCACGCCCACCCAGGCCGCCACCAGCGACGCCGAGGACACCACCAGCACCACTCGCAGATACTGCATGAAGGCCACCAGGCGCTCGTCCGCGCCGTAGGCCTGGGACATCAGCGTCATGGCAACGGCCGCCCCAGGCGAGGTCCCCCAGATCGCCGTGGGCCCGGGCAGAATCTGGCGCGCGGCCAGCCACCAGCCCAGCGCGAAGCTGACCCCGATCACCGAAAGCACGCCGCCAGCGAACACCGGCCATTCCAGCGCGATCTCGCCCAGCAGATCAGTGGTGATGCTGCGCGCGATCATCAGCCCGATGACGACCTGGGCCAGCTGAAACACGCCGCGCGGCACGGACAACGACGTCCCGGCCAGCGCGAAGGCCACCGCCACGATCATCGGCCCGAGCAGAAACCCCGCCGGCAGGCCGGCAGCCGAAATCCCAAGCCCCGAGCCGGCCGACACGACACCAAAAACAGCAAAGACAAGGCCAGTGCCGACGCCCGGCCTCACAGTCGCTCACCGACCGACCGGGACAAGCATCGTTTCCGGTCAACCAGGCAGCGCATCACGTCAAATGCCTGGACAGGCAAACGGCATACTTCGTGTCTCACCGAACCATCGTCAACGCCGTGAATACGAACATCATTCTAACCTGTGCCGTGACCGGCGCCGGTGATACGCCGGCCAGGAACCCCAACGTGCCGGTCACGCCACGTGCCATCGCCGACGACTGCCTGGCCGCAGCCCGGGCCGGCGCCTCGATCGCCCACGTGCATGTCCGCGATCCGGAAACCGGGGCACACCGTCACGACACCGCCTACTTTGCCGAGATCGTGGACCGGGTGCGCGATTCGGATCGCGATATCGTGCTCAACTTCACCGCCGGCGGCGGCGGTGATCTGATCCCGGAGTTGAGCGGCACCTACAACGACGATCGCCAGATTCGGGCCGCGGCCGGCTCGGATCTGCAAACGCCGTCCGAGCGCCATGCGCCGATCGGCGAACTGCTGCCCGAAATCTGCACCCTGGACTGTGGTTCGCTGAACTTCGGCAACGCGGTGTATCTCAACACCGCCGACTGGCTGCGCGAGCACGCAGCACTCGTGCGTGACGCCGGCGTCAAGCCCGAGCTGGAATGCTTCGACCTGGGCCATGTCTGGTTCGCACGCCAGCTCATCGACGAAGGCCTGATCGCCGGCGATCCGCTGTTCCAGCTGTGCCTGGGCATTCCCTGGGGCGCCGAGGCCGATCCCGCCACCCTGCTTGCCATGCGCAACAAGCTGCCGGCCAACGCCCACTGGGCGGCTTTTGCCATCGGACGCCTACAGATGCCGATGGTGGCCCAGGCCATGATCGCGGGCGGACATTGTCGCGTGGGCCTGGAAGACAACCTCTATCTTTCACGCGGCGTAAAAGCCGATAACGCCGGGCTGGTGGCCAAGGCCGTGGACATCATCCAGGCGCTGGGCGGTGATGTCGTCACCCCGGCAGTCACCCGCCAAACGCTTGGCCTGCGAGGTGCCGTATGAGCACAGAAACCGACCCGCTCGTCATCACGCCCGAACACGTGGCCATCGTCGGCGGCGGCGTTATTGGCTGCGGTTGGGCCGTACGCGCACTGGCTGCCGGTGCCCGTGTCACGGTCTTCGATACCGATGTGGCCACGGCCGAGCGTCGCCTGAAACAGGCCATCGATATCGCCTGGCCGTCGATGGAAAAACGCGGGCTGGCCGCAGCGGCCGATAGTGGCGCCTGGCGCGTGACCGCTGACCTGGCCGATGCGCTGGCCGACGCTGATCTGGTTCAGGAGAATGTGCCCGAGCGCACGGCGCTCAAACAGCAAGTGCTCGCCGAGATCGATACGCTCGTCCCCGAGCATGTGCTGATCGGCTCATCGACCTCCGGCATCAAGCCGAGCGAGCTGGCCGAAAAGGCCACCCGTGCGCCGGGGCGTATCGTGGTGGCGCATCCGTTCAACCCAGTCTATCTCTTGCCGCTGGTGGAGATCGTGGGTAATACAGCCACCGACGAAGCAATGATCGAACAGGCCCGTGCGCTCTATCACGGCCTGGGCATGAAGCCACTCGTGGTGCGCGCCGAAATCGAAGGGCATATCGCTGATCGCCTGATGGAAGCGCTCTGGCGCGAGGCCCTGCATCTCGTCAACGACGGCGTGGCCACGACCGAAGAAATCGATGCCGCCGTGGTCTATGGTGCCGGGTTACGCTGGTCGCTGATGGGCACGTTCCTGACGTTTCATCTGGCCGGCGGCGAACAAGGCATGCGCCACATGCTCGAACAGTTCGGCCCGGCTCTGAAACTGCCCTGGACCAAACTCGAAGCGCCGGAACTCACCGATCACCTGATCGATCGTGTGGTCACCGGCTGCGAGCACCAGGCCGCCGGGCGTTCCGTGGCCCAGCTCGAGGATCGGCGCGATGCGTTTCTCACCGATCTGCTGAATCTGGTCGAGCGTTACTGGCCGGAGTCGGAAGGCTTGGCCGGGCGCATATAGCCGCCCGCGGCGTTTCTTTTTTTACGCGATTCGAAATCCCCGGTTTGTATCACCTGCGAGAACAATCGATATGGGTCAGCTGATCTACAACACCCGCGTGGCCAGTGCCTGGGTCGACTACAACCAGCACATGAACGACGCCGAATATGCACGGGTCTTTTCCTATGCCGTGGATGCCTTCTGGGCGGCGATCGGTCTGGGGGATGCCCAGCGCGATGCGCTAGGCGTAACCACCTTCACGCTCGAATCACACGTCTGTTTTCTGGCCGAATGCGTCGAAGATGAAGCCCTGCGCGTCACGCTCGATATTCTCGATCGCGATACCAAGCGCTTTCATCTGTTCTTCTCGCTCTACCGCGCCGACGACACGCTGGCAGCGACGAGCGAACAGATGCTCATGGCAATCGATCCGGCCACGCATCGTGGAACCGCGTTTCCTGACAGCGTATCGCGGGCTGCCGATATCTATCGGCACGTTGAGCGCTCGGATTGGCCGTCGCAGGCGGGACGGCAGATTGGCATTCGGCGACGGAGATAGGGTCTGTCGTTGCTTCACACTTTGAGTCGCGCCGCGTACGTGCGGTCTTGACCGGCCGGTTTCGCGCCGCAGCACGAAGAAACCGGCCGGTCAAAACCTTCTCGAAAGCATGCCAACTCGCAAAGTCACCGCCCCCTGAGCCACGCCGGAGCGCTCAAGAAACGATCAGGCGTAGTCCGCCGCCATCTCGTTCGTGATCTTCAAATCCTTCTTCGTGTGCTTGGCGATCGGCCCGGCCACCGCTTTTTCGACCTTGCCGCCGATCAGGGGAATCGAGGCATCGATCTCGTAGGCCAGCGTCATGCGCGATCCGTTGCCCCGATTTTCCAGATGCATGTCGGCATGGATGGCCACCGGGGCTTTTTCGATATCGATATCGATACGGCCACGGGCCTGGTCGAGCTGCCAGGCATCAGTCTGCTTGAGATAAAGATTGTCGCCCAGCCGGCTCTTGATGAAATCGGGAAAGCTCATGCGCGAGGCATCGAGGGCATGGCGCACGGTGATGGAGAACTTGTCGCCTTCGGCCTTGGTGTCCAGCACTTCGGGGGCGTCGCCGCCCATGCGTTCGTATTTCTTCAGGTAATAATCCTTGTCGCCGAACATCTTGAGGATGGTCTCGGCGGGATAATCGAAATCGAAGGTTTCCTCGAACTTCATACGTCGTCCTTTGAAGCTTCAGATC
>MDTG01375033.1_pt1 | contig 34092 bp, 14 predicted proteins | sample 811421 | NCBI WGS metagenome assembly MDTG01 (sample SAMN05326645, study PRJNA326480) | marine metagenome | isolation source: seawater | place: Pacific Ocean: South East | collected 2011
CAGTGTTTAACTACGAATCTGTTTCTAGCTACACAGTTACTATTACATCAACCGATTCAGGTTCTTTAAGTTTCTCAAAAGAATTTACTATTTCTGTAAACAACCTTCCTGAAGCCCCCACAGACATATCGATAAGCGATTCAACTGTTAATGAGAATATGGAGGTGGGTACGGTCGTGGGTTCTTTTACTGCTACCTATACTGATTCGAACGAATTCACTTATGCTGTGGATGACTCCACCAACTTTACTATTGTTGGTAATAACTTGAAAACAGCCCAACTATTTGATTTTGAAACGAAAAGTTCTTATCCAATTTCCGTTACTGTCACAGATGGTAATTCGTTGACATACACAAAGGCGTTCACAGTAACAGTGATAGACATTAATGAACCACCTACAGATATTACACTTTCTTTGAACACAATTGATGAAAATGCTAGTATAGGAACAACCATTGGAACTCTAAGCACTACTGATCCAGATGCGGCATCCACTACATTTACTTACACTGTAAGCGACAGTAACAATTTCCAAATCGATGGTTCCACCCTAAAGAGTAACGCAGTTTTTAACTATGAAGCTGTTTCTAGTTACACTATAACTATTACATCCACAGATTCAGGTTCTCTAAGTTACTCGAAAGAGTTTACAATATCTGTTAACAATGTACCTGAAGCACCAACAGATATCTCGTTAAGTGACACAACTGTCAATGAAAACATGGAAGTTGGTACTGTTGTGGGATCATTCACCGCAACGTACACCGATTCGAACGAGTTTACTTATGAGGTGGATGATACTACCAATTTTTTAATTGTAGGTAATAACTTGAAAACTGCCCAGCAATTTGATTTTGAAACAAAAAGTAACTATCCTATATCGGTTACAGTAACAGATGGCAACTCTTTGACTTATACAAAATCATTCACAGTAACAGTAGTAGACATTAACGAACCACCTACGGATATAACACTTTCATTGAACACTATTGATGAGAATGCTAGCATTGGAACCACAATAGGCACTTTGAGTACCACCGATCCTGATGCGGATTCCAATTCTTTCACTTACTCTGTTAGCGACACTACTAATTTCCAAATCGACGGAGCTATTCTTAAGAGCAATGCTGTGTTCAACTACGAAGCTGTGCCAAGTTACACAATAACTATTACCTCATCCGACTCTGGAAATCTAAGTTATTCTAAAAATTTTACTATATCAGTAAATAATCTACCTGAAGCTCCAACAGACATATCGATAAGTGAGTTAACTGTAAATGAAAACATGGAAGTTGGCACTGTCGTTGGAACATTCACTACTACCTACACTGACTCGAGTGAATTCACGTATGAGATAGATGATACTACCAACTTTACAATTGCAGGAGATAAATTGAAAACTTCACAGCTATTCGATTTCGAAACAAAAAGTTCTTATCCCATATCAATTACAGTGACAGATGGTAATTCATTGACATTCAATAAAGCATTCACAGTCACAGTAATAGACATTAACGAACCACCTACAGATATTACGCTTTCTTTGAACACTATTGATGAGAATGCAAGCATAGGTACCACCATTGGAACTTTGAGCACAACTGATCCAGATGCGGATTCAAATACTTTTACATACTCAGTAGACGATACCACTAATTTCCAAATTGACGGTGCTACTTTAAAGAGTAACGCTGTGTTCAACTACGAAGTCATTCAAAGCTACACTATTACTATTACATCTTCCGATTCAGGAAGTCTTATTTACACGAAAGAGTTTACAATATCAGTAAACAATCTTCCAGAAGCACCTACAGACATTACGTTAAGTGCATCTACGGTTAATGAAAATATGGAAGTTGGAACAGTAGTGGGAACACTCACAACTACCTACACTGACTCTAGTGTATTCTCCTATGATGTTGATGATACAACTAATTTCTTAGTCGTAGGAGATAAATTGAAAACAGTCCAGCTATTTGATTTTGAATCAAAAAGTTCTTATCCTATCTCCATAACGGTAACTGATGGTAATTCATTGACATATACAAAAGAATTTACCGTTACAGTGGTAGACATAAATGAACCACCCACAGATATTACACTTTCTTTGAACACTATTGATGAGAATGCAAGTATAGGCACCACCATTGGCACATTAAGCACTACCGATCCAGATGCGGATTCAAATAATTTCACCTATACTGTAAGCGACACTACAAATTTCCAAATCGACGGTGCTACACTAAAGAGTAACGCAGTGTTTAACTACGAAGCTGTTTCTAGTTACACTATTACTATAACATCCTCCGATTCAGGACCACTAAGTTACTCGAAAGAATTTACTATATCAGTTAACAATGTACCTGAAGCACCTACAGATATATCTTTGAGTGAGTCAACTGTCAATGAAAACATGGAAGTTGGTACTGTCGTGGGATCATTCACTTCTACCTACACGGATTCGAGTGAATTCACCTATGAGGTGGATGATACCGCAAACTTTACAATTGCAGGAGATAAATTGAAAACTGTCCAGCTATTTGATTTTGAAACCAAAAGTGCATATCCAATTTCAGTTACTGTTACAGATGGTAACTCTTTGACATACACGAAAGAGTTCTCCATAACTGTAATAGACATTAACGAACCCCCAACTGATATTACCCTTTCTTTGAACACAATAGACGAAAATGCCAGCATTGGTACCACCATTGGCACTTTAAGTACTACAGATCCAGATGCGGATTCCAGTACTTTTACATACGCTGTTAGTGATACTACGAATTTCCAAATCGACGGTACTATTCTTAAGAGCAACGCAGTGTTCAACTATGAAGCAGTTTCAAGTTACAATATAACTATTACCTCCACCGATTCAGGTCCACTAAGTTACTCGAAAGAATTTACTATTTCTGTAAATAACCTTCCTGAAGCACCAACTGACATAACTATAAGTGCCTCCTCTGTCAATGAGAATATGGAAATCGGGACTGTCGTGGGTACATTCACTACCACCTACACGGATTCGAACGTGTTTACTTATGTGGTCGATGATACAGCAAACTTTACTATTGTAGGAGACAAATTGAAAACAGCCCAGCTATTTGATTTTGAAACTAAGAGTGTTTACCCCATATCCATAACGGTAACTGATGGAAATTCTTTGACTTACGATAAAGCATTCACTTTAACGGTTGTAGACATAAATGAACCACCTACAGATATTACCCTTTCCTTGAACACGATTGATGAAAATGCTAATATTGGGACTACCATCGGTACGTTAAGCACCACAGACCCAGATGCCGCATCCAATTCTTTCACTTACACTGTTGATGACACTTCTAATTTCCAAATAGACGGTGCCTCTTTAAAAAGTAACGCGGTGTTTAACTATGAAGCTGTTCCGAGCTACACTATAACAATTACATCCTCCGATTCAGGTTCCCTAAGTTACACAAAAGAATTTACTATATCAGTTAATAATCTTCCTGAAGCACCAACGGATATCACTTTAAGTGCATCATCTGTCAATGAAAACATGGAAGTGGGAACAGTCGTGGGATCATTCACTACTACCTACACTGACTCCAATGAATTCACCTATGAAGTGGATGATACAACCAACTTTTCTATTGTAGGGAATAACTTGAAAACTGCCCAGCTATTTGATTTCGAAACAAAAAGTACATATCCTATTTTAGTTACTGTTACTGATGGAAATTCTTTGACGTTCAATAAAGCATTCTCAGTAACTGTTGTGGATATTAATGAACCTCCTGTAGATATTACACTTTCTTTGAACACTATTGATGAGAATGCCAGTATTGGCACCACCATTGGCACATTAAGCACTACCGATCCAGATGCAGCATCAAACTCTTTTACATACTCGGTTAGCGACACTGTTAACTTCCAAATAGACGGAGCTACTCTAAAGAGTAACGCAGTGTTTAACTACGAAGATGTTCCAAGCTACACTATTACTATTACATCCTCAGATTCAGGTTCATTAAGTTACACAAAAGAATTCACTATTACTGTAAACAATCTTCCTGAAGCTCCTTCTGACATATCGCTAAGTGAATCAACCGTGAATGAAAACATGGAGGTAGGTACAGTCGTGGGTTCTTTCACTACAGTTTACACTGATTCTAGTGAATTCTCTTATGAGGTTGATGATTCCACCAACTTTTCTGTAGCAGGAGATAAATTGAAAACTTCACAGCTATTCGATTTTGAAACCAAGAACAGTTATCCCATTTCTGTTACAGTAACCGATGGAAACTCATTGACATTCACAAAGGTGTTCACTATCACAGTAGTAGACATTAACGAACCACCTACAGATATCACTCTTTCTTTGAACACTATAGATGAGAATGCCAGCATTGGTACCTCCATAGGAACATTAAGTACAACCGATCCAGATGCGGATTCCACTTCATTTACTTACTCTGTAAGCGACACTACTAACTTTCAAATAGACGGTGCAATTCTTAAGAGCAACGCAGTGTTTAACTACGAAAATGTTTCTAGCTACACTATTACTATTACATCCGTCGATTCTGGCAATCTTAGTTACTCTAAAGAATTCACTATTTCTGTAAATAATTTACATGAAGCACCAACAGACATCACGTTAAGTGCTTCTATTATAAATGAAAACATGGAAGTAGGAACAGTGGTAGGATCATTCACTACAACCTATACAGATTCTAATGATTTCTCATATGAAGTGGATGACACAACCAACTTTACAGTAGAAGTCGATACTTTGAAGACAGCCCAGATATTTGACTTTGAAACAAAAAGTTCTTATTCCATATCAGTTAAAGTAACAGATGGTAATTCATTGACTTTCACGAAGGAATTCACCGTTACAGTAGTAAATGTTAGTGACGCACCTACAGATATACAACTTTCTTCCTCGACTATATTGGAGAATAACCAAGTAAATGATGATGTTGGTATTTTATCAGCGGTAGATGTAGACTCTTCTTCCTTTACATATTCATTAGGATCTTCGAAAGATGAAAGCAACTTTTTGATTATTAATAATGTGTTGAAGGCAAATTCCGTATTTAACCATGAGACAAAAGAGACGTACCTAATAGACATTATTGTATCAGATGGTTCTCTATCGTTTACAAAAGAATTTTCGATAACAATAACAGATGTTAACGAATCCCCATCCTTTACTAGTAATCCAGTTTTGACAGCTACAGAAGGAAGCGTCTATTCTTATACTATTACTACTTATGATGAAGATGAAAGTGACGTTGTAACCTTGTCATTGACACAGCATCCGTCGTGGTTATCTCTAAGCAATAAAGTATTGTCTGGTACTCCGAACTTATCTGATGTGGGTACTGGGTTAGAGGGCAATAAAGTAATAATAGAGGCTACGGATGGGTCAATAGTAGTGTCTCAAGAGTATATCATAAATGTGGTGGACACAACTGATCCAATCATAACGTCATCAAACGTTTCCGACAATATTGGTGACGGAGTGACAGCCCTAGGATCTGTCAGTGCTAATGAACCAGTCACCTGGTCTATATCCGAAGGTACTGGAGTATCTGTTTCTGCAGAAGGAAATTTAACCTTGGATGTAGCGTCTGATTATCATGTTTCCTCGTCTCATTCCTTCACAGTGAAGGCTCAAGATGCAAGTGGTAATGTAGCAACTAAGTCTTTTGTAGTTAACGTTGATGACACATCAGTTCCTATCATTACCTCTAATTTGGTGACATCTTTGAATGACGGAGAAACAGTATTAGGTTCTGTAAGTGCAAACGAAACAGTGACATGGTCTATCTCTGTGGGTGACGGTATATCTATAGATACATCTGGAAATCTTACGTTAGATACACCAGCAAATTATCAAGTAAACTCATCTTACTCTTTCACTATTAAGGCTATTGATGGATCTGGAAATGAAAGCACAGTTGATGCCACAGTCACAGTCATAGATACAACAATTCCTATTATAACACTTATAGGAAGTGCAGTTATAAACAAAGAAAAAGGAAGTGAAGATCAATATACTGACGAAGGTGCAACAGCTCTAGATAATAACACCAAAGACTTAACAAACGATATAGTAGTAAGTGGTGTAAATGATGTAAATTTGAATTTGGCCGGGACATATGTGATAAGATACAATGTAACAGATTCATCAAATAACCAAGCAATAGAGGTAACTCGAACTGTGAATGTAGTTGATACAACGAGCCCTGTCATTACTATTATAGGTGAATCATCAATAGTTATTGTGCTTAATGACACGTATAATGACTTGGGAGCTACAGCTTTAGATTTCAAAAACACAAATGTGTCAGATGATATTGTAACAGTAAATCCGGTTGACACTTCTAGTATGGGTATTTACACCGTTACTTATAACGTCAGCGATCCTTCTGGAAACGCAGCATTAGAGGTGACAAGAACAGTTAACGTAGTAGACATCATCATGAGCTCTGCATCAATAAAAGAAAACCAGACGATTGGTACCGAGGTTGGAACATTTACGTCTTACACAGACAACTCATCTTTGCAATACAGTGTAGACGATACAGTCAACTTCTCTGTAGATGGAAGCAGTCTTCGAAGCGTAGTTGAATTCAACCGTGAGGTGAAAGCTGAATACAACATAAGTGTTACAGTTAGCGACGGATCATTAGTATCTTATACAAAACCTATAACAATTACAATCGAAAATGTAAATGAGGTGCCTATAGTTCAGAACACAATAAGCGATATCACTGCAAATGAAGATGACTCCAAAGTGGACATAGATATTTCTTCTATATTCTTTGATGAAGATGGAAACGCTTTGACATATACCGCTTCTAGTGACAATGATACATTAATCACAACAGAATTGATCGGCACTACATTGTCTTTGAACTTTGAAGCTCACCAACACGGTGTGGCGAATATTACTGTAACAGCGACAGAAACAGATCATACAGAGCATTTTGCCTCAACCTCTTTCAAAGTTACAGTTATTTCACAAGAGGATGTAGTAACCTTACTATCTCCTGTAGATGATTTCTCACTAGATGAAGACTCTGATCCCTACTCCTTGGATATATCCTCCGTATTTTCCAATTTTGATGGAGATATAATTATATCAGCTTCAAATGACAATGATTCACTTCTCACTGCTACTGTTTCGGAGGATAATAGAACACTAAATATAGTACTAGCATTAGACCAGCATGGTGAAGCGAACATCACACTTAACGCTACTCAAGAGAACATACCAAGTACAAATGTATCGACGACGTTCAAATTAACTATAATCAGTCAACCTGATCCCCCTAAAATAGATCAACCACTCGAGGATGTGACATTATTAGAAGACGCTGAAGATTATGTTATAGACTTTTCTAATACATTTAAAAGTGCAGATGAAGGAGAGACATTAAGTGCACTATATTCGGTGAGCGTAAGTGACACGTCACTACTAAGTGCTACTAAGGATAATACGTCACTGACATTATCTTTGGCTCAGAACGCTAACGGATCTACAACAGTAACTGTTAGAGCTACATTAATAAATGCTCCGGCTTTATTCACAGATGCAACATTTACTGTAAACGTATCTCCTGTGAATGATCCCCCTACGATATCTAATATACCAAGTATATCAAATGTAGAAGTAACTTTTGGTGATAATCCTGTAACTATTGATTTATCTTCGATCACTACAAATGATTTGGAATCAGATAATGTAGAACTGAAAGTAATCTCAAATAATAATCTTATAGCCACAGGAGAAATCGTGGGAAGTAGCTTAACAATAAGTTTTCCGAAGAATTATGGATACACTTTCTTGGAAATATACGGACAGGAAACTGACACCGCTGAAAAATTAACTACTACCAGGTCAGTTATAGCAACTGTCAGGGTACATCCACCAACGGATTATATTCTTCAAGGTAACCAAGTTGACAACACTTACGCTATAGGAACTATAGTAGGTTCTTTGTCTCCAAGTGTAGAGGAAGGAAATACTGATACCTTCAGTTATTCCATAGATTATGAGGTAGGAGACGTGCAGGCTTTCACAATAGCAAATGGCAACCAACTTACCACTGCTGTTATTTTCGACTTTGCAACACAAGCTCACTATTACATAAACATAAGAATTACTAATGAAACGAAAGGTATATATTTTAGAAGAGTTTCTATCATAAGTGTTCTTCCTCCACCTGTAGGTTCTGTAACGGGGGCACTTATGGATGGATACATTTCTCAAGCATCAGGGAAGTTGATAGATTGGACAAAGAATCCTGCCGTGGAAGTGGAGTCTTTCACTACAGATGCATATGGTAATTACAATTTGACTACACCTTTACAGGATCTACCGAATGTGTATGAAATTATATTCACAGGAGGTACTGGAACTGACATAACTACAAGTAAAATAATAGCAACAACATTTTCTACTATCACCTCCAAAGAGGAATCACCTACGGGATTAGTTCATGTCACTCCTCTAACTTCATTAGTAGCCGAGTTAGCAAAGAATTCTACTGCTGGAGGTGTGATTACTCCTTCTGATATTGCGACGGCTAAAGCTAAAATATCAACGGTTTTTGAAGTGGATGAAGGTGATATAAATACTAACTTTATTACAAATGAGAATGGCACAGTAGCCAAACAGGCAGTCCAGATACAAAATACTCTCGAAGTAATAAAGACGAGTATTAATGACTCATCAGTCACAAATGATGTAATATTTACAAAACTGGTAGAGAAGGTTGGTACTGCTTCAAGTTCATCAGACTTTACCCTAGATAATGCGAGTGTCGTTAGTTCTATTATAGCAAACGTTTCATCAGAAACAGGTGCAGCTGTGAGTAACAATGCTAAAGAAAACATTGCTAATTATACATCCAAAATCAACAACTCAATTAAGACAATTGAAGCCGACCAAAACATCTCGAAGGTAATAAGCTCCGCTGTTCAACTTTCTGTTGCTTCTACTTCTTTAATAGAAAGTACTGATGATGCACCAGATTTCGAATCGGATACTTCTACATTCAGTACAAATATAACAGCAGTTACTGAACTAGTACAAACGAATGCTGCTAGAACTATAGTATCAAATACAAACATAATTGGAGGAACCTTCAAATTCAAGGTGTCAAGTACATTCTGGGAAGAGAAAGGCCGACCATTACCTATAATAAACGATGGTGCCTTTTACAAGTTAGAAAAGACTTACACTGATCCTGATCCAGATGACGAAGATAGAGTAACTGTTAGTGTAGTATATGAATTCAACCCTCTAAGACCAGGTAAGTCAGGAATTTATTTTGGAGGGAGATATGGAAAATGGAATGGTGAAACATCTGTAGAGATTATACAATGGGGTAAGATGCCTCTATCAAAAGGAGGAGGACTAGAGTATGGCACCACTGGCACGCATGAAGGTTACCAGTTTGGATATTACGCAGGGAAAATGACTGCAGAGGATACTCCAACTATTCTCAAAGCAACCATGGCAAGTTATATGTTCCTTCAATCAACAATAGAAGATGTTACGAACATTAACTTATGGAATATGAAGAATGTAATAAATATGGACAGTATGTTTCATTACTCACAATTCAGTGGAGTCATTAGTAATTGGGATACTAGCAGTGTCACATCAATGAATTCTATGTTCTATGGTTGTGGGGGACAAATAGACCAACCTCTTTATTGGGATACTAGTCATATTGAGGATATGTTTGAGATGTTTATGGGAAGCGGTATGAATCCTGATATAACAGGATGGGACACTTCGAGAGTAACATTCGCTAATGCAGTTTTTCAAGGAGCGAACAGATTTAATCAACCTATAGATACCTCAGTAAGGACAAAGCCTAATGGAGTAAAATACGTCGCTTGGGACGTTAGCAACATAAGAGATTTCAGAAACATGTTCTATGGAGCAATTTCTTTCAACCAGTCTCTGAACAACTGGGATGTAAGCAGAGCAACAAGAATGCTCAGAATGTTCTGTAGGGCAAATACCTTCAACGGGGATATCACAGGTTGGGATACAGGTAACGTAACAAATACAGTAGAGATGTTCCTGGAGTGCAGGCATTTCAATCAGGATATATCTAATTGGGACATGAGCAAAGTTGGTGCTATGTCTATAATGCTTGGAGGATGCCTCGAGTTTGACCAACCCTTAAAGAAATGGGATGTAAATGAAAACTGCAACACACAAAACGTATTCCCATCTAGTCTTGTAAATTCTGAGGTAAATACAGGCTATCCGACCTCTCCCACATCTGAATTTTGGGATAGAAGTGTACCTCAGAAGAGACCTCTGAAAGAGATAAGTGGAGCATACATTTTCAGTATAGATAAAAGTTACTATGATGAAGACAATTTCAATTACCCCATTGGAGGAAGCAGTTTCACCAGAACAGTGAGTACTACTGATGTGGACAACGACAGAGTTCTTGTTACTGTCGACTTTGTGTTTAAAGAAAGCATTAATGGATTACCGTATAAGTCAGACTCAGTAGAAACTAAAAATAATGACGGATTCACTTTTAGACAAGCTAGTAGGCACGATTCGATGATAATACATCAATTCGGAAATGTCCCCTTAAATAGGGAAGGATTCCAGTTTCAGGGATACCAAGGCTCTATCGATGCTACTGATACTCCTACCATCCTCTCTGCTACTTCATTTTACATGATTTTCAATGGTTCTTCTTTATCTACTTTTTCTTCAATAAATATGTGGGATACTAAAGAGGTGACGACTTTGAGTAATGCTTTCAGAAGTGCTACAAACTTTAATGCAGATATATCCACTTGGGACACGTCAAATGTGACGGATATGTCTTACGCATTTTATAATGCTAGTAGTTTCAATAGGAACATCTCTGCTAAGGATGTAACAGTCGGGAACAGATCCTATGTAGCTTGGGATACACACAATGTAACTTCATTGGAGAACACTTTCAAAGATGCTATAGCATACGACAATAATGGAGAGGAGTATCTGTGGGATACGTACAGTGTCAACACAATGGAGGGGACTTTCTACGGGGCTACCTCTTTTAATAGAAACATTAGCTCGAAGTATGTAACGATAGGAGATAAATCATTTGTGTCATGGAGTACATACCAAACTGGAAACATGACTAATATGTTTAACAGTGCAACTTCTTATAATGAGAGCATGGCAAATTGGGATGTCTCTCATGTGATATATTTTCAAAATATGCTATACGATGCTACCAGCTTCAGCCAATACTTAGGAAGTTGGACTGTTCTTCCGGGAATTAATGTGAACAGCATGTTTACAGGATCTAGGCTTGTTACTGATTATCCTTTCTTACCAGAGACACCTAGCAAGGTAGAACACTCTTTCTACTTGAGTAGCACTACTAATGGATGGTTGAAGTACGTGGATGGTGAACCTACTGATATCCAACTATCAGCTACCACTATTACTGAAAATGTACCTCTTGGAACAGTAGTAGGGATTCTTTCTACAGAAGGAACATCTTCCTCCAACTTGGTGTATTATATAGACGATAATGACTACTTTGAAGTTCAGGACAATAGTAAAATAGTTACGAAGCAAGATATCGATTTCGAAACGATCACATATATGACAATAAGCGTACTTGTTGTGGATACTTTGACTAACAATTCAGCAGTTACAATGGTTAGAATAGACGTAAGTAACGAAAGTGAACCTCCTACATCCATAACTATAAAAGTAGGTGAGGAGAACCTTACAACTTTAACTATCCCTGAGCAGTCAACTTTGGGTCCAGTAGCATTAGGTACTGTTGATATCACTTGGGGACAAGAGAATCCAAGAGAAGTAAATCCTATACAATTAACCGGGAATAGTAGCGGCTATCCGGATAATGATTACTTTATGATAAGAACAACAGATAACGCATTAGTTTTAGTACCCGGATCTGACTACGACTTCGAAAATAAAAATCAGTACATCATACAGATTACAGCTACTTCAGTATCAGGATCAACGCTATCTCAAGATATAACTATTAATTTAAGCGATGTAGATGAAGGCAGTGGTACACTAGCCCTTGATGGTGAAGTAAAAGTTTTTGGCACTTTATCAGCCTTATACACTCCTGGAAATAATGCTACTGCTTCCACTTATACATGGTACTTAATTGATTCAGATTCAAATGAGACAGTCATTACTGGTGAAACCAGCAGTACTCTTAATATTGTAGATACTATGGAAAATTACTTTATAAAAGTCAATCTATCTTATACTGACACTTTCTCTAATACTTATGATCTATCCGTCACCACTGAAACTGCAGTCGTACTACTAGAGTACAGACCAAGTATATCCTCTGTCCAAGATGATGTTGTAATGAATGTTGGAGCTACTGATGGATCCGCTACTTTCTCCGAAACGTTGACTGTTATCGACATGGATTCCAATCACTCTCAACTTAGTGTGTTTGTCACTATGTCAGATAATAGTGCTTTGCCAAGTTTCCTTTCGTACACAATGGTTAATATCACGAATGGGAAAGAAATTACTGTAACAGGTGATAGTAGTATATCTTCAGCGTCAATAGGAACGTACTCTATAAAAGTACTTGCTACCGATGAAACCTTGCTTTCTGCTTCATCCATATTCAATGTGGTAGTGAACGATACTCCAATCATATCGGATATAGATGATGTAGTGGTGAAAGGTGTTGGGCTACTCTTTGAAGATATTACTTTCACAGTGACGGACAGTAACGATATATCTACGTTAGAGGTTACTGGATTGCCTACAAATGACGGAGGATCCGGGTGGGTTACAGAAGGGTGGTTAACATTCACTCCTAGTGCGGATAAAAAGTCGGGAACATTCGCAGGATCTCCCACCTTATCAGATGTAGGTGTGTCGAATATAACTGTTACAGCTACAGACATTCATGGTTCATCTGCTACGGAAGCATTCTCAGTAACAGTAAAATCGTACCCACAAATATCAATAGAAACAATCCCTACAGGATGTACAGGGAAGGTATTTGAAACATCCGAAATAGCTGTTACTGGAGGCGAAGAGCCATACACTATTGAGTTGTCTCAGTCCACTCTAAATAATTACTCGTGGCTATCTATAAATAATAATAAAGTCTCTGGTACGCCACCTTTGGATACTGATGCATCTCAAATAAGTTTCGATATTAGCGTAACTGACAATGATGGCATAAATGTACTTCAATCTTTTAACCTTGTAATTGTAAAAAATAAGGTTCCTGTTATATCAGAAATAAGCAATATAACGACTGTGCAGATTAGTGAGAGTAAACAAATAACATTCACAGTTACCGACGAGGACGATGACACGGTCACCACAACATTAGCTCTACAAAGTGGTAATGAAATTGATAGTTCTTGGGTTACATTTTCCGTCGGTGCTAACGGAAAGGATAACGGTGTGATTACTATTAACCCAGACGTAGAGAGCAATCCAGGATTCGATGCATTTGGCGATACCATATTCAAGATATCATCCGTGGATGTCGCCAATGAGACAACAGAAAAAGAGTTCACAGTAAGAATTAATCGACCCCCTTCATTCCAGTCCTCAGCAATAGTAGATGCAAGAGTAGGAAAACCGTATAGTTACAGTATTTCCGTGACGGATCCTGACACTTTAACTGCGGACACAGTGACTTTAGCAGTGGAAAATTTACCTTCTTGGTTAACCTTGGACAATAATGTTCTATCTGGTACTCCCATCGTATCCGCAACACATACTGACGTAACATTAATCGCTACTGATAATAATGGAGGTTCAACATCTCAAGTTTTCACTATTACTGTAGCTGAAAGTCACCCACCAGTAATAAATGACGTTCCTACAACAACTGTTACGTTGCAAATAAACCAGGCAATGTCAACAATAAACTTTTCTGTTAGCGAAGAGGACGGTGATGTTGTGACAACCACGTTTTCAAATGTACCAGAGTGGTTAAGTGTAACTATAGGAGAAGATGGAAAAACAAACGGAATAATATCTGGTACACCAACTATAGGTGGAAATTATAGCATTACCATTTCTTCATCGGATGATGCTGGAGGAGAAACAAGTCAATCACTATCTTTATATGTAAATAGGCCTCCTGAAATATCATCTACTGCTGTCACTTCTGTACGTGCCACTACTGCATATAGCTACAGTATCATAGCAAGTGATCCAGACGAAAGTGATGAAGTTACATTGACAGCCTCTTTACCAGATTGGCTAACTTTGTCTGGGACAACTATTTCAGGTCAAGCTCCTGATACATTAGACACTGAATATAATGTAACCATAACAGCTACCGATAATAATGGAGGATCTGTTGATCAAACGTATAAAATTACTATAACAAGCAACAGTTCCCCTTCTGTGACACCAATAAACAATACTACGGTACAAGTAGGAAATGAAGTAAATATATCATCGACAGTTGTAGATGCTGACAACGCAACAGTGACAACGACAGCTTCCTTAAAGGACGACTCTGCTTTACCATCGTGGCTTGTCTTCACTACGCAATCAGGAGGAAAATCATTTACATTTTCGAAAGATGGCGTTACTACCTCCGATGAAGCTGGAGTATATGATCTTAAGGTAATGACGGTAGATGATCAAGGTAATACTTCGGAAATGGAATTTTCACTTAGAGTAAACAATGCTCCTACTTTCTCGAATACTCCTTCTACTACGGCAAAAACAGGTTCTCAGTATTCTCATACTATCCTAGCTGACGACGTAGATAGCGATAACACTGTTAGTTTCTCAATTGAAAATAATCCTTCTGGTATGGAATTAAATGGAAGTCAAATAACTTGGACACCAGACACGGCAGGTACATACTCAGATATAGAGCTGAAAGTAAGTGACCAATATGGAGGAGAAGGAACAATAACATTCTCTATTGAAGTATCAGCAAATATACTACCTGAATTTTCGGAAAGCATAAGCGATACAACAATACAATTAGGGCAGGCAATGACATCTTTCAGTGTAAGTGTAATAGATAAAGATGACGATAGCATCACGTTAACTGCCAAACAGGCAGATGGAAATGATTTACCAAGTTGGTTAACTTTTGCTGTGCAAGCTGCTTCTACAGACACCTACGATACTACCACTATTAAAGCTAAGCTTATTGGAACTTTCAGTGGAACCCCGCCAACTTCCTCTCCCGCATCATTATCTATTAACATGAAAGTAACCGATACTGCAGGAGCAGAAGCCACAGATAGTTTCGTACTAACTATTAATCGACAACCAGTATTTAACAATACCCCACCTGTAACCGGAAGGGAAGGTATATTGTATGCTCACACTATTGATGTAACAGACGAAGAAGAAGAAGAAATAACTTTGGTATTAGTGAATGCTCCCGCTGGTATGACACTATCAGGATCAAATATTCAGTGGACTCCAGATTCAGCGGTAACTGTTTCAAACATTCAAATAAAGGCGACAGATGGGAGCCAAGGAGAAACAATACAAACATTTAATATAGAAATAGCAGCTAACAGTGTTCCAGTAATATCTACTGTGGAAGATAAAAATTACACTCTTGACGAAGATAGCGTTGATATAACAGTACTTATAACTGACAATGACGATGAAATAATTACAACAACTGTGAAATCAATTGACGATACGAATAATGAGCAGACGTGGCCATCTTGGTTAACAAAGGGAATTTCCGCTGATGGTAAGACAGTAACTATATCAGGAACAGCTACTGTTGCTTTATCTCTCACAATTAAAATAGAAACAGCAGATCCTGCGGGAGGCACTGCAAGCACTCAATTTAATTTAGTTTATTCTTCGGACTCGCCTACTATACCAGAAATAGACGACATTGACGCAGTAGTAGGAAGTGCAATGACTCCAGCGACATATACAGTTATTACTACTTCAACCAATTTGAGTATAACAGCAACATTATCTAATGAGGATGCTTTACCTAGCTGGTTAAATGTAGAGGTAGATGAAAACAATTCGAAGAAATTCACCATATCAGGAACTCCGGTAGCATTAGGAGATCTTGAGGTAACAATAAAGGCTGAAGATACAGTAGGAAATAGTTCTTCAACGAAAACATTTAAAATTGTTGTAAGTCAATACGTATTCACGCAAGCAGCTCTCTACTTTTCTAATGCTTCCATATACACTCAGCTGCAAGAGTGGGACTCTCAAGCGGAGAACGATGGTGGTGAATCAAATAGCTACACATTCTTAAGCAATTACTTCAATGAAATTAGTGGTCAATCCGAAGTGCAAGTAATAAATGTAAATTATTTGACATCACCTATACCTCTCTTATCAGAGCATTCCAACTCCTATCCTCATTTAATTAATAATGAAGGTCAATATGTAGGGGTAGAAGCTTTTGTCATTGTGAAAACTCAAGAGTCAGATGTCGATGTCATCAAGAGTAGTATAGACGGAGGAGATGTAGAAAGTTTCGCTAATCATTACAACGAATTAAGCACTGGTGAAGATATACAAACAGGAGATTTGGGCGAATTCAGTGTGGTAACAAAGAGTATATCTTCTGTTAATTATGATGCAACGAATAAACCACTTCTACATAATTCAAGTATGTCGACCGAAATAACGCAAGAAGATGTTATGGTAGGTAAAGTGATAATGTCCTCGACTACGTTAGTGCAAGACGCTGATGGTATAGACGAATCGACAAAGTCCTACTCTTGGTATAGAAAGAAATCTGACAACACAGAAGAGGAAATATCAGGATCTACGGGAACATCATACACTCTCTCGGATGACGACATAGGGTGCAAGATTGCGATTAAGTACGAATTTGACGACGTATATGGGTACTCTTCCTCCCTTATGTCAGAGTATACTAATTTCATCGTGAAGAAGAAATATAATATATCTTTGGTTCCTGGACAAAATCTTATTGGAGCAAGTCAGGATATTCAGTTGGAATATACCTCTATAGTCTCAGACCAGATAACTTACCAAATGTCGCCAACACAATACACTACTACGTCCCTTACATCTTCGCCAGTTGACATAAGTGGAATTAGAGGTATATGGGTAGGTCAAGAAGAAGAGACCACAGATAATGTAAGCATAGTGTACTCCTCAAAAATAGATACAAGTAGTAAAACTCTGAATGTTAGTGAAGGATGGAATCTGATAGGAGTGTCTGGTAAAAGTACTATAGAAGATGTAGACTCAGTTATTTCAGTATACTCTATAGGAGAAACATATTACAAGGAGATATACAAATACGACACGACAACGAAAACTTACTCATTGGCAAGTGGCTCATTAGAGGAACATAAAGGATATCTTATCAGATGCAGTCAATCAGGGTCAGTGAATATATTGTCTGATTCATCATCAGGGAATTAAAAATGAAGTAGATTTGTGAAATCTCGAAATGATGAGGTGTGAAATAAAATTAATAAAATAATAAAAATAATATTAATATTTTATTAATGTAGCATTCGGTATAATTATATGTCGTTGTTTTTGTATAGCCACCTATTTGTTATTATGTTAAGTTCTATTGTCTCATGACACCCTTCAGATTCAGGATACATTATAATTGTCTATTATTTATATTGCGTCGTCATTATCTTTCTTCTTTTTCTTCTTGAGAAGCTTCTTTTCCTCGTTTTGCTGTATCTTCAAAAGTTTCTTCTCCATCTTAAGTTTTTGCTTTTGTTCCTTCATTAATAGCAAATTTTTCTGTTTTTCTTCTTTTATCATTTGTTTCTGTAGAAGTTTCTTATCTTTTTCTTCTTGTTTTACTTTTTGTTTCTCCAGCTTCAATTTCACTTTCTGTTCTTCTTTTTCCTTCTTTATGTTTTCCCTTTCCTTTTTGATTTGCACTGTTTTATGATGGGTAGGGCAATATGTACCGTTATTGCTTACATAAGCGGTGGCATCGCAAATTTTACCTTTCTGTTTTCCGCTGCTGTATTCGTACTTACAGGTGTGAAAAGGAAGACAAAATTCAGCAGGTTGATTTAATCCAAATTTATATACCATCGTTTTATTTAATTTTACTCTTGGAAGAACTGTTTTAACATGGGTAGTCCTGCAATACGGACAGTGAATATTCGGTAAATCATTCCTTACATTGTTACGGAGCAGCTCATAATATAGAGGTAAAAAATTGAAGTAGTGGTTGCAAGGAAGGGAAACGAAATTTTCGTCTAAGACCTCATGAGAAATAAGACAATGAGATGGCACCTCCTCTTCTTCCTCGGAATAGTTATTTTCATCACTTTCGTCGTTGCTTTCATCATTCAGAAGGTCTGTCCAATTATCTAACATGAAGTTGTCATCAGACCCATTTGTTATTATATATTTAGTCGTCATCATTATATATTTATAATATTATTATTATGTATACAAATTTACGTTTATGTAAATATCCTTGACACAGTATACTTTGGCATTATGTTAGCATCTAAAAAAGATTGGGGTCAAAGTGCGTGGAATTTTATGCATGTTATAGCATGTAAAATTAAACCAGAAGAATTCGTAAATCAGAAAGGACACATTTTAAATATTATAAGAGGTATATGCACAAATGTTCCTTGCAAGGACTGCAGAGAGCACGCTGTGAAGCAAATAAACCAATTACGATTATCTTCTATTAGATCTAGAGAAGACCTAATAAGCATGCTTCATGATTTTCACAACAAGGTTAATGTACGAACGCATAAGGCATTATACAAAAGAGAGGATTTGAAAGTGTATGAGGAGATGTCTACAGGAGAGGTAGTGCATAAGTTTTTTGAGACGTGGACACTAGGAAGTTCTACTCCTAGATTAATGATGGACACATTTGCTCGTGTTCAGTTACTAAAATACATAAGAGATTACTTCAACTCTCATTCCATGAAATATAATCCGTAATAAATAGGATAGGTAAATAATATTAACTAATTTAATTAATTAATATTACTTCTCAAATATAGATCGATTCACCAAATCTTAAGTAGTGGACACTAATTCACCATTTTTATAAACCCTGCATTTGAAAGTTTGTTTATCAGGTCGGGAGCACATTACCTTGTTACTAGCGTCTACATTAAAAAATAGTAATTCTTTATTGTTTGTTGCGTAGAATACTATAAACCAAAGAATACCAAGTACTAATCCTACCATGCACCCTAGCAATACACCCATGAAGTTAGTGCAGCCTTTCAGTACTTTCGTGACTGCATCTAGAACAAGAATACAAAGAATGCTAATAATCACTGGGTAATTTACTGTGGACATGTAAACCATAGGCATTAGCAAATATATAAGAGTGAAAGTAATGTACATAGTATTGAAAGCAGGACTTATATAGGAATTCAAGTTGAAAGGGAACTCAACCAAGTTACAGTTTGGTGGTACCAGGCCTGGCATTCTTATATTTAACGTGTTCATTATGACAAAGTTTATGAGAGAAGCGATCATAACTCCACCTAGGTACACTATTCCTTTTATGTCTGAGTTAAATGCGGATAACATAACCAAGAAGAAGCTTAACAGCAATGGTGAAATTGCTGCACCTAATTGTATTAGGTTACTAAAATTCAGTTTCATTGCCATATTGTAATAATAATATTTGGTTTACGATAGACAATATACAATGTACACCCTATACTAATATATACTCATGATATTATAAAAACTGATTATGGAGAAAAAATAATTTCTAAAACATCAGATATGTGATGGACCGGTATGAACTTTATATTTCTTACTTCTACGAAGTTATCATCGCAACTTGAAGAATACACTTTTGTATACTTCTCTTTGAATTCCAGATAGTCTTTCATGTTGTCGTATGGAAAGACAAACGTATCTACACCTCCTTTTATTCCACCTATAAGTTTTTGTGAGAGTCCTCCTATTTCGGTGACTTTCCCCTGTAAATTTATCTCTCCTGTGATAGCTACGTTATTCTTGATTTTTTTGTTAGTAAGTATGCTATATATTGCTACCGTAATAGCAGTACCAGCGGAAGGGCCATCTTTTGGGGTGGCCCCCTCAGGGCAATGAATATGTAACCCTTGAATTAAAGTTTCCTTTGCTCTATCAATGATAGTACCTAGTTCTTTCTCGTCTATTAAGCTAATAGCTAAAGTTTTCGCAACATTCATGCTTTCTTTCATGACGTCACCTTGTTGTCCTGTGAGCTTAAGATCGAACAGAGTATTTGAAACATACTTTCTAGATTCTATTTGAATTATTCCTCCTTGTCCCATAGAATTAGCCCAGAGTCCATTTATTGTTCCAACTGTTGGTTCGATAGGGACAACTACATCCTTCCTTATATGGTGCTTTTTAAGATATTTCATTTTTATTTCTTCATTTGTTACTTTAATCGGCCGACAGATATCACTTTCAAAATTTTCGCATAAGTTACACAAATTTATTTCACCTATGATTTCGAAAAGTAGTTCCTTGAATTTTCTTATACCTGGTTCATTAGTGTAATTATTTATAATGTAAAGTATATTATCATCTGAAAGTTGTATATCATCGTGTATTCCCATATTTTTACATATTTCAGGTAGTATGTGATTTCTCGTTACTACTAATTTATCCTCCAGAGTAAGGTGCTCAAATTGTATTCTGTGTATTCTATCTAAAAGAATTTTGTCAATTGATGAAGGGTCGTTATATGAAAAAATGAATAGAGCTTTGGAGAGGTCAATATCTACTCCATTAAAGTATTTGTCTTGGAACGAGTCGTTTTGAGTAGAATCTACGAGGTGTGTGAGGATACCTATGATTTCCTTACCATTTTCCGTTTTGCTTACTTTATCTAGTTCATCAATGAAAATAATAGGATTCATACATTTGTTCCTGATAATAATGTCCACAAATTTACCCCATTCAGATCCTACATATGTGTAATTGTGACCGTTTAGTGAGCTTGCGTTGTCTTGACCTCCTATCGCGATGAAAGAGAAGGGTCTACAAACTCCTGTCTCGTCTTTCAGGCACTGAGCTAGTCCTTTCTTAGCAAACGAAGTTTTCCCTACTCCTGGAGGTCCTTCGAAACCGAAACAATATCCAGTAGACTCTCCGTTTATCCACTGTCCTATTATTCTTTTAATCTGTCTCTTTGCTAAATCATGACCGTGTACTGCATTGTTTAGTGTTGAGTCTAAAGAGTCCATATATATAGATATTGTATTATATAAGTCTCTGATCTTTCCTAGTTTTCGTGTAATACTCACGTAATCATTATACTGGGTGCTTTGTATTTCATCAGATAGATACTTTAAAGATTCCCAATTTTCGTTAATTCTAATTTGATGAAAAAGAGATTGAATTTGTTTATGTATATCGTTTATTGACCTACCAGAGTGTTTTATTTTAGCATACGGTAGATTATATGTTTTCAGAGCTGTATTTATAATGCTTATTCTTTTGATATTGTCTTCTCTTTTCTTGGCTGTGTATTTATCTTGAAGTTCTTGAATTAATAATGAATAATCCCTGAGAATATTCTCCAGTTGTAAGCATGATTTCCGAACATAAAGTGTTGTTGACAGCTTTTTGTCGTGAGTCATCTTTTTGATGATCTCGTCATTATTAGTAACAGTGACTGCACCATTATGAATAGAATCGAGTCCCTCGTTGGAAACTAAGCATCTCGTAATAGTGCCTACTGTGGATGGTAAAGAGCACGAGGAATTATAGTTATTTACTGCAACTACAACATCTTTGAATAGGTCAGAAATTTCATTACTGAAATGAAGTATAGGTTCTGTTTTGTATATACCGAAAGGAATTTTTAATAGACCTTCTAAGTAAGTCCTTGCTTTGGATCCTGTGTCATCTGATTTTGATTTTACTTCCTTTAATTTATTCATCGCCTTTTCTTTGACACTATCATTTGCTTTCATCAAACAAATTTGTTGTTCTAGAGGGAGGCTATTATCGTCGAACTTGTTTAAAGCAGAAGAGTATTGGTTAGTAGACTTCATAGCTTCTTTGAAATAACCTTTTATTCTCCAAGGTAAACTGTCGAACAATTGCATTTGTTCTGTTGTGTCTATGTTGCCATTGAGATCATTGGAGAGGAGGTCGTACAGGACGTATGCTAAGTACTGATACTCTAGATTATTCAAGTTCATCAGGAGAATAATCAGAGTCGATCTTTGAGAGTATAATTCTGAATTTAAGAAGTTTTTGACTACTTCTGAAATAGGTTTCTGCTTGGTTAGTAGAGATTGGGTAATTATTCCTTCATATTTGTGAATAAGCTCATTAACAGAGTAAACCAATAGGTCTTTAAGAGTAAGGGCAGAAATGTACCTGTCGAACATTTCAGAGTTTTCTATGGATTGGGACGCTATAGTTATAAGCTCCTCAATTTTGTTATATAGAAAATCAGAGTTCGCACAGTTTATTATAATGTCATCTACTATTCCAGAAACTATAATAGTTGATTTCATTTCATGCTGATGAATAGCTACTTTTATACCGTAAACCTTCGTAATAAAGTTCTTACTATTCCTTGCCAAATCAAAACAATCATATTGACTTGAGTACTCTATTATCTGGAAATCTTCTACTATTTTATTTTTCTCAAGCACCTTTTTATTAGAAAGGTAATTTGATGACTTCGTATGTCCACTTTTATATTCTTTTTTCCATGTGAGTAATTTATAACTGATTGGATGGAAATATTTTAATAATAAAGCGACCTTTCCTTGAAGTGTGGACGTATTTTCACTTGAACCCTTTATTTGTGTAACACCATTAAATTGTAATGTTTTACAGAATGAATTAATATGCGAATCTTGTACGCAAATATTCACAAAGTCTATGAAACAGTGTGTTCCATACAATTTAATATTGTTGCATATGTCTTTCTTTATATTTGCTAGATTACTGACAACCTTCTCGTAATTAACACTTGATTGCTCTTTCAAAATAATAGTATTATTAGATAACTCAACAAAAAGAGATTCCATGCTGTTCATAGCAACATTCACATCATTCGCTCCTATAATTTGATGGTGCTTGTAGTTTTGTATAGAAATAAGTATACTTTGAATAACATTTTGGTAGTAATTTATATCTTTCAGAATAGATTCAGATGACATTATACTAATATAAGGTGCAAGATGAAAAATAGAATAATTCTTGCCTTATATTGTGTAAATATTAGAATTTCCTTCGATTTATTTCATAAAATATGGAGTTGTCCTAAAAAACATACGATTTTTATATAATTGTGGCAAGCTACTACTCGTTCTTAGTTATAACAGGTATTAATATATTAAAATATAAAGGATACACGATTATATACTGTAACAGACGTAGTTGGTAGTAGGTATGTCATGGGCATTCCCACTTACTTTTCACATATCATAAAGAGGTACCCCAATGTTTTATCAAAGTTAAAAAAGAAGGGACAAAGGCAAGAATCCAGTAGGAGCAAAACTATAGATAATGCTTTACTTGTAAGAAGAAAAGAAAATAACAAAGAGGTACACAGAAATGTGGATAAATTATACCTGGATAGCAATTCAATAATATATGATAGTATCTCAGAATTAACATACGATGATGATACTTCTTTCGAGAATAAACTTATACAGAAAGTATGCTCGAAATTAGAGGAGTACATAAGCATGGTTAGCCCTACCAAGTTAGTGTACATAGCATTCGATGGAATAGCACCACATGCTAAATTGAAGCAACAGAAAAATAGAAGATACAAGGCATGGTACATGAAGCAATATAATGATAAAATAAACAACCAGGATGATTCAGAATATGTACCAAACGTTTCCTCCTGGGATACTTCCTCTATAACTCCTGGAACTGAATTCATGAATAAGCTAAATTTGCAATTAAGGTATTACTTTAGAAATTCCAAAAAGTTTTCTACACATTCCGTAATAATAAGTGGAAGTGATGAAGCAGGGGAAGGAGAACATAAGATTATGTCTCACATAAGAAATAGCTCTGTTGTAGGAGATCAAACCCATTCCCAATCGGAGGTAGTATTTGTGTATGGTCTGGACGCTGACTTGATAATGTTAACGTTAAATCATTTAACATACTGTCCATCCTTGTATTTGTTTCGAGAAACTCCTGAATTTATCAAATCAGTAGATAAGAGTTTGGATCCATGCGAGAATTACGTTATTGACGTACCATATTTGAAAGATTCTATAAATAAATGTATCCTTGGAGAAGATATTCTAGAAGACAAAAGTGACATATCTAATTATTGCTGCATAGAAGATTATATGTTCATTTGCTTCTTGTTAGGAAATGATTTCTTGCCACATTTTCCTTCATTGAACTTGAGAACAGTGGGAATGGACTATGTAATAGAAACTTATAGGAACGTAATATTATCTAGCAGTTATAGAATTATAGAAAAAGATGTAGATAATCGTAAAGTAATCAACTGGAAGCATTTTAGATTGCTAGTAAGGGAACTAGCTAAAAATGAAAAAAGTAATATAATGACAGAGCATAGACATAGGGATAAGATGGAAAGACGAATTAGGGAATTGCGAGATACTAAGAATGTAAGAAGTGGAGACTCTTTTGATGAGTTTATGATGGACTCACCCATCCTTGAAAGACCAGCTGAGAAGTACATAAATCCTTTTGACCATGGCTGGGAGACACGATATTACGATATGTTGTGCGACATTGATTTGAAGAAAGACACAAAAGAATATGACAATAAACATAAGCACCGTAACGAGCATCCTGAAATAAAGAGACTATGCATGAATTACTTGGAGGGCTTGGAGTGGACATATAACTACTATACCGGTCAGCGTATGGATTGGGAGTGGTCATATAAGTATAATTATGCACCATTATTGCACGATTTACAATATATTATTCCTTACGCCAGCGATAAGAAAATTATTAAAGATGAAGATGCTGTAAAATATCCTACTCTCTCAGAAGCTGAGCAACTAGCTTATACTCTTCCCTATTCTAGTAGGTATTTACTTCCTTTACCAGTTCGACGAAAAATTGAGAAATCTAGAGAAGAATCATTGAAATACTATGAAATAGAATGGGCGTACTGTAGATACTTTTGGGAAGGTCATGTGTTATTTAAGTAGAAGATAAAATTATTTATAAACTAATTGTATATAGTAGATTAGTAGATACACATAATGGAAACTAAGGAGCAACTTATAGGTCACATCCGTAGATGGATAGAAGTGGATAATCGTATTGCTGACTTGCAAAGACAAATAAAGGAATGTCGCGAAGAAAAGAAGAATATGAGTGGTACATTAGTGGAAGTAATGAAAAGTAACGAAATAGACTGTTTCGATATAAATGATGGAAAGTTGATGTATGCAAAACATAGAATAAAGAAACCTATCAGTAAGAAGGCGTTAATTGCCTCGTTGACTAACTATTTTGGTGAAGAGAATGAAATGGCTTCAGACTTAGGTCAATACATATTGGAGAGTAGAGAGGAGACAATAAAGGAAAGTATTCGTAGAAAGTAATATCCATTTATAATGAATATAAAATAATAGAATAATATAAAGATCAACTAGCTCTGTTTATATTATTTGATTCATAGAGATTATGAAGAAAGCTATCTTTGCCATTGCTGGAGTCATAGCATTCTATTACGTAGCATCTTTAATAATGAACTTTATGGATATAAGTGTGTCTAGCTATTTACCTTATTTGCTATGGTTAGTAGCTCTTGTTATTTTATATGTAGTGCTACCTAAAAGTCGGGATATTTTTGCAGTTGAGAAAGTCGTATCTAGTGAGTAATATCAGAAGATATATGTGATGACAATTTTACTGCACAATAAAAAAGCAATCAGTTTATAATTAATTCTGTGTTGTCAGAACTATACACTATTAACCCTGTATTTATTTGTATTTCTGCTGTAGGGGAGATTTGATCGTAAGATTCCGCTTCAGGATTATATATATAAATAAATATTTGACAGTCATGAGAATCATTGGAAATGGTACCGTTGGTAACATTGTTTCCGATAAAATTCCAGCCTTTCGATAATAATTTAGTAGATTCTGATGGTGCTCCACCGGAATGAACATGCGATATTTCAGAATTTGAGGATGATTTCACCCAAAAGCATGTACTGGCATCCTCAAGGACGTACTTTCCTTCAGTGTTTTTACTTTGCTCTGTATACTGTGCACCAGATGGAAGATATACCTGAGATATATTATCACCTTCTATTGTCGCACCATTCACTGTTCCAGAAATAAGGTTCCATCCAGTCTTTACTGCTATTACCGTAGTAGTTGGAGCTGCAACTGTTGATAAAGTTACGGAAGCTACTACTTTTCCTCCTACTGAAATATTAGATCCTGGACCGTCTATTCCGAACGCCGTTAATACATTCTGGGGTGCCGAGAAATTAGTTAAACTAGTAGAAATAAACATATTTGTTGGATTAAAGATTTCTGGATTTAATTGGCTCCCAGCCTCAAAAGTAACAGAAGTTAAAGATGTACAGTCTGTAAATATACCGTTTTGTAGAGATGCTGAATCATAACCCATTCTTACTACAGATGCAGGAATAGTAATATCAGTTAAACTTGAGCATCCATAAAACGCATTATATCCTATAGTAGCTAGTTGAGTGTTATCTTCGAAATGTATTGAGGTTAAATTTGTGCAAAGCATAAATATTCCATATCCAAATTCTATACAAGACGCGGGAATTGAAATCGTTGAAATTTTAGATCTGCTGAAGGCATTCCAGTCTATAATTTGTAAATTACTACTCCCACTGAAAGTAACACTTGATAACTGTAAACAATTTTCAAAAGAGAATGACCCTATATTTGAGATTGATTCTGGGAAATCGAGCGAAGCAATACCTGTACTCATAAACGCATCTTGTCCTATTAATTGCAAGTTACTTGGAGCTTCAAAATTCAGAGCAGACAGTGCTCCACATTCTTTGAATGCATGACGCATAATACTGTTGACGGATGTTCCTATTGTAACTTCACCTATAAGACCATTGCGTTTGAACGCCTCGTTCCCTATGGAGGAGTATCCTTGCACTAAAATATTAGTAATTCCGGTGAAAGAAGTTTGCTGTACGACATCTTTTGTTAATTCACCACTACCAGAAAAAGTAAATTGACTAGACGTCATAATTCTAAATCCAATTATATAAGGGTAAGTATATATAATATGGACATTTTACATTTTCATTGCTGTCAATATTATATAAGTGAATATGTTTTTATAGCATCACTACTAGAGGTATACTTGTGAAGGATTAAACATTATTTACAGATCCTTTCATAGACATATTATTGATATCAGTTTTATCGACTGTATTCTCCATGTCGTCAACGTTACTTACGTCATCAGGTATTTCTTCATAATGAATTGTTTGCAAAATTTTATGAATATTTTCTGTACTTATTTTGTCATTATTGTTATCAAATATTTCAGAAACAAGTGGTCTTCTGTGTTTGCGAACTGAGAAGGACTTTATAAACTCGACTATTACCTTCTCGTACTTCTCCATGTCGTGCTTGTGTTTAAGTTTCGCTAATTCAAGAGAAGACGGCTCTCTTGATTCTTCTTCTGCGAGAAGTATCTCAGCTGTACTAACCAAAGAGTCGCATATTTCTGGACGAATAATTTCATATTGAGGTCCTTTCCTCTGATTCTCATCTGGCTTGAATTTCTTCTTTGGGAATTTCTGGTTGAACAAGACTATTATATTTTCATTAATAGTTGGACTGGTTTCCATCAGTCTGTCGAATTCCTCCTTGCTAAGTTTGAGCATGTGAACCACTCCCATTCGTTCTTCCCTGGATTTCGCAAGTTCTATTTTGATGTTTCTGTAGAATTTGTCCCAAGAAATAGAGCTTACTCTATGTGCTTCATTAAGTTCTGCTATTTTCAGAAACTGCTGTATAGTAGTAAGGATACCAGCAAAAATGTTCACTGCACCTATACCCATTTGAGCATAAGGTCTATATTTTTCCTCTATTTTATCTTGTGCGAAGTTAGCTGTTCCAGTCAGAGTACTCATGATAATAACAGGAATAGTGAACCAGGTATTTACCGATGCGTACTTTTGATGGCTCCTTGCATGCAACCATCTGTAGCACATTGCTTTATCTGCCCATTCTATCAGAATATTCTCGTGTTCATTTTTCCATTTGAAATCTTTTGATGGAGGTTCAGGTTTAGTCAACGACGGAATATACGATGCTTCAGATATGTCATCTGATATATCGGGTACGGTAGACATAATTTTATGGAAAGTGCTATATACTATAAAAGAATAAAAGAGTTTATGTTTATTTCTATATAATATTATATGCAATTACATTATACTATTAAATTAAAGTGCAATTAAGAACGTATTTACTAAATACCGAATAAATAAACTAAATTCATATGGATGAAATTATTAATTCAGGTAAGGTAGAGTTTAACAAAATCCTAGGTATAAAAAATGATGTGAACAATTTGTTTGTAACAGTGAAGGACAGAATTCATAAAATAAAATGTGTCTACAACCAATATATTAAATTAGTTCACACTAAATCATTTATATTTGGAATGGACTCATTCTATTTTCAAACAGAATTATTAGTTATGGAATACAAGAATATGACAGAGTACTACAATCAAATAATTAATAGTATGTACGGTGAATATTACAAACTCTCCAAGGAAATTTTGCATTACGTTAAGAAGAATCATATAACAAATTTCACTATAGACAACATAAGTAAGAAGTCTTATCCTGTATATAGGGATCTGGAAAGTACAGGTAATTACGACTTTAAGCACATTCTTCAATTACATGATGATATACTCACTATTGTTGGTATTTTGATTAAACTATGGAAAAAGAAGGAGCATGGTCTAGATAATTACAACCAAGATAGAAATTATGGAATAAACATTGACAACTTCGTGAATTCGTACAAATACGAAATGAACATTCTGGAAGGTAAAATAGATTTGTATAAGAATTGTTTGGAGTTCTACTGCAGAACACATAGTAAGCTTTTATCTAATTTAAAAATAAAGATCAGTATTCTTGTGTCGCAAATAAACCACGATATCACTTTCGAGGGAGGTCTTCTAGGCAGTGCTCAAGGTTCGTCCGAGGATGTAATGAAAGATAACCAGTTGCAGGGTATGCCTAAGAATCTTAGGTCACAGTTACGTAAGTCTATGGCTGTAAGCAAGCCTTATGTTCCAGTAGCCCCAGTGACTTCATCAAGTGAATCCGACGAAGAAGATAGTACAGGAAAAGAATTGAACATTATAGTGCCACCTAGAACTAATACATCTACTTTTGAAGTGCGTAAATCTGCCGCTCTTTCTTTGTTCCCACAAGCTTCCTATGAAAACTCAGATAGCACTCAAATAGAAGGAGGAGTCTATGATGATGTAGACAATAGAGAAGGGACAGATAACACTTATAAAGAAGACCGCGAAAAATCAGTATCAGTAAGTGAAGGTAAGACAAAAAAGATGATTTGTGATTTCATTCATGGAGCATATATTCGTCCTACTCCCTCTCCCATGGATAAACCAGAACAGGATAATTTCGGGGAAATAGATAAAGGTGACATAGTAGAAGTATACGAAAATGTGGTTACAACAGAGAAATGGGGAGATTTTTTCAAAGTCGTAAAAGGAGGCTACATACCCACCACTAAGCTAGATTGTCAGATACTGGTAGACATTGATGTTAATGATATGGACAACATAACTTTGAGTAAAGATCAAGATAATATTCCAGAGCCTGAGCCTGAGCCAGAACCGGAACCAGAGCAAGAACCTGAACCAGAGCAAGAACCGGAACCAGAACCGGAACCAGAGCAAGAACCAGAACCAGAACCGGAACCTGAACCAGAACCAGAACAAGAACCAGAACAAGAACCAGAACCAGAACCAGAACCGGAACCTGAACCAGAACCAGAACAAGAACCAGAACCAGAACCAGAACCAGAGCCAGAGCCAGAACCGGAACCAGAACCAGAACCAGAGCCAGAACCGGAACCAGAACCAGAACCAGAGCCAGAGCCAGAGCCAGAGCCAGAGCCAGAGCCAGAGCCAGAGCCAGAACCAGAGCCAGTGCCAGAACCAGAGCCAGAACCGGAAACGGAACCGGAAGAAGAAGAAGGAGACGCTTAAAATAAAGTGATGTCAATTAATAGCATCCTTAGCTATCCCATATACATAAGTAATCCACATAGTATTATTATTTATGTATGTATGATCCTTTATTCAAATACTTTCTTATAATTATAAAGTACTTACTTTCAAGAGTAGTAAAAGGATGGTACCACAAAATAGAATATTTCCTTGTTCAATAGTTCCTAACGTGTTTATTGAATCATTGATCAATTTAAAAGTACTCTTACCTTGGTGACTTCTGTAAAGCACGCATTTATTATAGTATTTTCTAGAAAGGCATATAACAACAAAGATAAAAATATTCAGAGTGAGCAAATAAAGGTTGTTAGAAAATATCGTCACTAAGTATAAATATAACATGAAGTACAAGTGAGCAATATCAGTGAAATAATCATTAAGCGAAGATACGAGAAGTACGGAAGCAGACATCAATAAATACACAAGATATATATCAGATTTGTCGCGTAATAAACTTGATAATAATAGAGAACAGCATATGAATATTAGTAATGTAAAAGATGTGATTGTGAAGACACTTTCATTAAGTGGTGGCATAAAATATAAAATATAAAATTGAATAGGAGGATAATGGAGTGTGCGTTTCAAGTATATAACTAAACCTTATATTATTTATAATGGAGAAATTAATAAGCAACAAAGTAAGTGATCATGTAGAGAGCATAAAATCGAACCTAACAACCCGTATCAACATTATAAATAAGCAGGAAACAATAACGAATGAGGACTTGAATACACTATTAGAGGAGATTAATGCTATAAAATCAGTAGTTTTCTCTAAGGAAGATTTTGCAACTAAAAGAAATAGAACAAGAAATACGGTACATAAAAGTGAACGTTGCATCGCAAGGAAGTCTGCAGGTGAGCAATGCAGTCACAGGAAACAAGAAGGAAAATTATATTGCGGAACTCACTCAAAAGGAACTCCACATGGAGTAATTAGCGATGAAGTAGACACAAATAAGGTAACATCGAAAGTAGCCATAAATGTAATAGATATAGACGGAATTTTATACCATGTAGACAGTATGGGCAATGTGTACGATCCAATAGATATAGTCTCTAATGCGAAACACCCCAAAGTGATAAGTAAATATGAGAAACACGAGGATGGTACCTACACAATACCGTCATTATTTGCTTCTTGTAAGAATTAATATTTTAAAATGTATGCTTTGAATAGAAGCTTCCTCGGTAATATAATACCACCACTGTAGGTGCCCTATTTATGGACTCACATGAATTGTAAAGTATATAAAGTTAAATATTTTTATTGTTTATAGAAATCATATACAGTCATATCAGTATCCATCTAATTAAGAATGATTTTTATCTCAAAAGGAATAGGTATATGTACCAACATCTCCAGACGAATAGAATCTAGATTGAATCACACACAAACAAAAGTAAACATATTGAAGTTACATTGTGCTACCGAATGTTTACGGAATTCATTAACACGTCGATCAAACCCTTGTTATTGTTTTAGTGATTGCAAAATGTTGAATACTAATGTCGAATGTTACAATACAAATAAGTGCAATTGTAATAATCGTTGTGAAGTATTGAAGCAATCCATAAAGATAAAATTAGATAAACCTATAGATTAATTAGTTTTCTAGTTTTCTTTTTTTATTTCTATTTTTAATCCAATCCTCTGTGGAAGGATTATGTAAAATTTTACCTTCCTTTACTTTTTCCCGTTCATTAGCTCTGCTGGATCGGTAATCAAATGTTTTATCATCATCATAAAAATGAGAACAAGACATATCTATGAGAATAACATTATTTTTCCCCTCCTTATGTAAGAAACTAAAGATATCTGATAAATAAAAATGGCGACTTGTTCTTAGTTGCATTCGACCGAGTTTATTTATATTAACAGGAGCTTTGCCGTATTCAAATAATTCGATACTATGGTTACCCTCCAAAGATAAAGATTTTTGAAAGTAGTCTGGTTGATTGTCATTGATAATTTCAATTTGATAACTCCTGTCTAAATCTCTATTCTGTATTTTAGATCTATTCTGATCATCTCTATATTCTTCTAATTTCATCTTCTCCTTTTCCAATTCAACTTTTAATTCTGGATCATGATCATCAAATTTACTATCGTAATTAAAATGGTCTTGTTGACTGTTGACATTATTTACCTGATTATTTACTAAGTTTCTATGTGCTATAGTCTGACCTTGTACTTCTTCGTAACTTTCTTTTATGTCTTTACTTTTTAGTTCATGTGCTAAAGCCGTGGCAACATCAGTCAGATTATTATCGTTACCATTATTATTCATAGTATTAGTTACAATACTTGCCACTTCTTCCTTCCATTCTTTCGTTGCTGTAAAGTAAGAATTACCAATGCGTGCTCCATTTATTTTCCTAATATTCATTCCTTCGGGTGCCTCCGCTACTTCAAGTTCTTTCTCGTTAAATATATGGCATTCACCGTGAGATTCAAGGACTACAACTACGTAATCTGCATTACCTCCACGTTGACGACGGGTACTTTTTCTAGTTCTGCGTTTTCTTTTATTCAACATCTTTTTCTTAGATTTCCTTATATTGGATGCCCGCTTACGCTTAGTAGCATTGCGTTTGTGTTTCTGGTTCGCTCCAACTTTTCTGCTTTTCATTTTATATTGTTAAATACGCACATATATATATTGTGCATATTTAATATAGGATTTGTTTGAGTTTAAACTTGATTATCCTCTGCTTCGGCTTCTTCTTTTATTTCCTCTAATACCTCAACCTTATCCGAAACTGGAGCATCCATAGCTTTGTCGGGGTCGACATCATTATATTGCACTCTGTCATTGAGGTAAGCGGAGTAGAACACATTTTCTTTTGTGTTAACAAGTTCATTAACCTCGGATACCTTGGAGCTCATGAAAATAACATTTGTCAAGAAAACAGAAATTGTTTTACCGTCGAGGTAGTGGAGACTTACAAAGTAACCACTTAGTGCTACATTAATTATGAAAGCTACAAGGGAAACCATACCAGAATTGTAGTAGTATCTGTCGTAAGCGTGGAGTGTGTCCTGTTTGGATTTGGGAAGAAGTAGAAGAGCTTCACCTACAGACTCATTATCTTTTGGTTTGAAACGATTTACTTCTAAATAGTTGATCATGTAGTTTTCCCTTCTTACTTCAATAATGTATAGTCCAAAGAAGCATAAGAAAGTGATAATATTGAAAGCAAGAGTAGCCACAGAGAAATCGTCGGTGCGAGAAATATTTTCTGTGATGGTGCATGAAGTATCTCCGCACTTTTGAGGCACGAACATAATAAGCATTCCTCCCATGAGAACTTTGTAAAGTTCAAGAGCGAATGTGATAGAAACGCTCATTTGCTGTTGGAAGTCTTGGTCGTTAAGTTTCTCTTTAATACTTTCCATACAGGATTGCTTCTCGACGACTTCCTTACTGGAGTCTTTTATTCTGTCGTATTCGGGATCCGTTTTATTTTCTTCGGACATTATGCTATAATATTCTTCTTCTTCGAATTATCTGCTATATACATTATAGTTACAATAAAAAGTGGAAGGTATAGTGTATATTATAGGACTAGGACTTAATGACTTGTAATGAGTATTTAATTATGTAACATGAATTTTATGTAGCTAGAGACTGTAATGAAGGAGGTAATAATCAATGTTCCTTAATCTTCGTTGAAATGTATTTCTTGAACAATGTCGTTATTGCTGCTGTCGTCGTTCTGACACCCGGCTGTATTGTCGTCTTGTGAAGCAATATTGTTTTTGCTCTGAATCTTTTTTTCTTTTAGCTTGTTTTCTTTTTCTTTAATTTTGTCCAATTTGGCTTTTTCCTTGTCCAATTTGGCTTTGTTAGCGGC
>MDTG01397508.1_pt1 | contig 34086 bp, 27 predicted proteins | sample 811421 | NCBI WGS metagenome assembly MDTG01 (sample SAMN05326645, study PRJNA326480) | marine metagenome | isolation source: seawater | place: Pacific Ocean: South East | collected 2011
GAATGTTTTACAGACAATTCGCTCGATCTATAGGGGTCAGAGATTCAATTAGCTATGAACTTGACCATTCAAATGGTTTGGTGAAATATGCAGGCTAGGGGCTTTTTTAAAATGCAACTTAGCTCGCCTTTAAAATCGTTAATTACTTTCGATTTCTTTATCGATAATGCATTCGTAATTACGCTGTATATTCCTTTACCTGATCCTGCTGGGCCTACAGTAAGTGAATTGGATTCAAAATCGATGAATAAAGGTTTTTTACTATCCGCAGTGCGGCCATGAAATGGCCCGGATTCCTCCTTGCAAATAACACCTTTTAAATCTTTGTATGTACCCCATTTAGCTGTTCCACCTTTTCCGGTAGATTTGTGGGCACTTGTCCATTCAAAGAAACGTGCAATGAAGGCGAGGCAATGAATGACAATGCGCAGCCCCATTAACGCGGTTACGCCATACAAAACCGCAGGCAGCCATTGCAGTTCACTGCCAACGTATAACGGCCCCACTTGGAAACAGCCCCAGGCCAATAGGCCCGAGACTATAACCAAGCTTGGGAAGTGATCGCCGAGCGATTGCCGTTGCTGCATAGCGCTAGCCCTCGACATAACCATGCCGAATGCGAATAAGGCTGGGTTTGTCTACGCCATTAGCGCTGAAGTAGTCGCGCCAAAAACGGCTCAACTCTTCCTCGCTATAGCAATAGCTGAATTCGCCTTGCCCATAGCCATGGCGCTGAATCATCAACAGCTCAACATCAATGCCTTCCATGGAATCCGGCTTCAAACGACCGTAAACAGGTCGTTTGGAAAACACGGAGAATGGAGGCATGTCGTTTTGCGTTCGGCAAAACTGCACGCTATCGCTGTTCTGAATCAGGTCACTCACGACAATTAGGCGATCACCAGGCCGCAAAGGCTGGAAATGGCGAATGCCTTTGACCATCTCCAAAATGGGCGACTGATAACGCTGGCGACTAGCGGCATCAGGTGACAGCACCGAAGCAATGGCAGGCGCGAACACCTTTTCGTAGAGCCGCTGCTTTTGCTTTGCCAGGAAGCCAGCGCTTGCGCCTTCTGCATTGACTGCTTCCAATTCCGCAGCACTGGTTGCCTGTCCACAAACATGGAACCGTGCTTTGGGTACAGAACCAATCTGATCCTCTGCCGTCGTCACAACACTCAAGCGCTCATTGAAATCCAAGCTGTTATAAAGCTGTTCCAAATAACGCTTGAGTGAGCGTGCCTGTTCATCATTGAAACGCGGCTCGCTCACATCAAGCAGCACAACCGTTTGCGGCTGCGGTGCATTGGCAAAGCAGCCAACCTGATCGGCAGTGACTTTGCCCATGGATTGCCAAGCCATGTATCCCATACTGCCCATGGCAACAGCCAAGGCGCTTGAGAGTGCAGCAAGTTTCAATGGATTGTTTCCGCGAGATCGTTTTCTCATGGCTTCTTACCTCCAGTGGTGTTAAGAACATCGTTAAAAATTAGGGAAAGCCGCTTAACGGCTTGGTTTTTCTCGATCAGTAATTCGGAGTGAAAGGCACGCGCTTCTGGGCAGGCACGAAATGCAGGGATTTCGAAGTCCAGGTATTTTTCAAAGGAAACCATCCGATTGAGCGCATCCATCGGAATATCCTGGTCTTCGCCAGAAATGCAGTTGTAGGAAGTGATCAGCTCAGCCAGCTTGGCGCGACACTGGTTTTCAGCCTCTATGGCGCTTTCATCCAGGTGACGCTTTGCCTCATGGCAAGCGGAGACAGCCTTGTTGTATTTATCAACCGACTTCTTATTGGACTCTACGGCTTCCTCAAGGGACTTCTTGCAATCATCGAAATGGTCGTTGACCTCATCCTTGTAAAAATCAACGGTATCGTGAATGTCTTCCTTGGCCGCTTCTTCGGCGCGTTGCAAACGACCGATTTCAGGGTAAGGACAATCGAAGCTATGAATACCTTTGTGGAAGGCAAACACGCTCATGCAGCCACCAATCAAAATCAGAAAAACGGCTTCTGGTGTTTTCAGCATTTCCAGATAGGCAGGCAGGGAATGATGGACTGCATCGATGGATTCTTGGGTGCGAACAAGCCCAACAGTGAGATGGAAAAACACCATCACCGCAACAAAGCCAATGAACTGCACCCTGGCTTTGTTGCGCTTACGGCGAAAATATTCATCGTCGCTATCCAGCGCATTCTTGCCGTAATCGCGATACCGACCAATGAAAAAGCCAGCGCTTGCGCAGGCCGCAACATTGGTCATCGAGATCAAGAAGCTGGTAACGAGTGCCGCCGTTGGCCCGGCCACCATATGGGCGTTGCTAAAAAACGCCGCATTGATAATGGATTCACCGAATACGGTCAGCAGCAGCACCAGCACGCCTTGAAGCACCGGAGGTGTTTCATTGGTTGACACATAACCATGACAAAGCTGTGCAGCTTGTAGGGATTTTCTGGTAAAACTATGTGTCTGAGTTTTATCCGCAATGTCTTGAGATGCACTGGTGTAGAGATATTCCAAATCTTCACTACGTGAGAGTGGAATCTCATCTTCACCTTCAAGCTCGGGGTCGAGTTTCTCTGCATCAGAGCATTGCCGTTGCAGGGCAAAAAGCTTTTGCTGGATTGGCCTTTCATAAGATGAAAGGAGCTTTTGGATTTGGCCGTCTAATTTTTGCCCAATCAGGGCTTGAACGGAGACTCTATCGTGTGCGCTCATCATAAGTTCCTGAAAATTATGAAAATATGTTATTTGGCAGTGGAGCTTTGAAAAGAATCGCACAGTTAATCATTCCACCCCGGACATTTCCGGACAGGTAGAATTAATTCAGTAGGGTGGGGGACGATGTCAGAAAGAAATCAAGCAATAGAGCCTGTTATTCCGCATACGACGCTAAATGAGCAGTTGGTATTAAGTTTGTTGGATCGGTACATCGATGTAACAAAAACAAGTTTTGGAGAGCTTGCTAAGAAATTTTATGAATTTAGCCCTGAGGTGCTGGAAGACCTAAAATATCATGGCCGCCAAGTTAGTTTTTATATGAAACGAGAGCGATCTATTTCTCCCAATCACTGGTTTGGAATTGCTGAATTTGTGTTTTCTGATGAGTTTCGCGAAACGCTACCGGAATCTCGAATAGTAATCCGTCAGCAAGAATCCGCGCTTGAAGCAGCGGTTTATTTTTCAAAGCTAAATGGCTTAGGGTCACAAACGGAAACATTGTCTGAAGTTCCGGATTTTGCATGTGGATACTGGGTTAGCCCAGGCGTAAATAGAGAACAAATATACATCCATAAAGTGTCTGGGTATGAATTCGCCATAGTACATGGTTTGAGCTTGCTAAGTCCGGTGATTTGGTCAGGTTTTTTATACCCGGGGCAACGAAATGAAAAAGGAAAGTCTAAGTTTACTCCTGAAATACAAATTAGGGACTCTGACTGTTTATACGATGTCTATTTGTGGAATCGTCTAACAAGAGAAGTGTTCATTGGAGGAACTCATGCTTTTTCATTTGATCAAGGCGAAGGATTAATACATGCGGGAAGAACATTGAACCCTGGCAACTTTGAGGAATATCTAAATCCAGAGATTTTTGGAACATTTGATTTCACCGTACTTTATAAGGCTGGAAAGACGAGAAAAGAAATAAGCGACTATTACACGGGGAAAATATTGCGATTTCCCAAAGACACAATTAGGGAGTCTAATACTCGATCAACAGAGAACATGGGGCTAGCGCAGATAAGCAGATTGGTGCCATTCATTAATTTTATTGACAAAAACTTATGGGGTGTACTAGGAGATGGCGCAGACCGCTAAAAAATTAAAGAAAGGCTATGGAATGCCTACTGATTTCCCAAACTTATTTGAGGCCGCAGCTCGTAATGACGTTCCAGCGATCAAGGTTGCTCTCGAACATTACGATATTAACGATACTGATAAATTCAAAATGTCCGCACTTCATCATGCCGCTGCCTATGGAGCAATGGAAGCAATAGACTATTTGATTGAGCAGGGGATCGATGGAAGTATCAAAGACAAATTTGGACGCCTAGCTTCTTGGGTACCTCTTGAAGTACTCGGACCAGAGCTAGGCGCACCTATAGCAAATAAGTTGGGGCCTATCTGCACTGACTATTCAAAGCACGCTATGGATTAATTGCTTTTTCATTGATACGGGTTGTTCACAATTCTAACCCTTGATGGTGCATCGGGATTACACATAGCCGATAAACTCAATCCCCATTGTTACCCCTGGCTTTACGAGATGCCGGAAGACCCGGTGGCTCCATAAAAAGTTTGTTCCGGCAGGAACATCCGAAACACCAGTCGCCCGTTGAATCAAGTCTTTTTGCAGTGCAAAAATTGAACAAATCTGCGGGCTAGGCCCCAGAGACGCTGGTGATAAAGGGCGACCGCAAGATGTGTATGTACTACGTTCATACCATCTTGGCAGGGAGATCACTGCCGTTCTCCCGTGCACCCTCTGGGCCGCTCTAGGCTTCCCTTGGTTCCTGCGGAACACTGCGCTCAGGCAAGAGCTGATGTGGTGCTTTCATGGCATCGAGCCATTTCAGCACCAGCAAACGATTGGCCGTTTGATCACCACTTGGGGAGCCTCCGAGCTACCCCAAGCCCCCATGGCAAGGGTGGAGATTTCAGTTCTCCCCCTTTGATCCCCCATCGACCATTGGGCATTTCATAGCCCCTTGGAACCCTCGACCAACCGTGCGCCGATTGGATGCCGTGAGCGTTTCGCCGCTCAATCCCGACCACTGTTTCGCCAGTGGGTGACGACCAAGGGAAGCCCTTGGATGCTTATTCCTTAAATAAACTATTGGCTTGTAGGTTCACATATTTTCTCCTATGCTTCCTACGGAAAATCAAGCACTTGCGCTCAAGTAAGCATAAAACACCCGCAATGCCAAAGGTCGCTTCGCCTAATAAGGCAATAAGGCTGTCGATGAAGCAGGTTTGGTTGATCAAAACGGAAAAGAATAATTGAGACTTAATAGCAGTAACACGACGGAAGCGACCAAAAGAAATGTCTGACGAATTTTTTAAAAAGCCGATTCTGAATTCTCCCTACGAGTATCCGTCGTCCCATTGGGAAATGGTTGATGGCTTGCCAACGCATAAGATCATCAACTCTCGGCGTCGAGCCGAATTCATTACCCCTATCCCCAAGCCTAAAAAGAGAAAAGACCAAAAGTCTTTAGATTTGCTAGACGAGAGTATGGGGCTGGGTAATGGTGCTCAAAAATATGATCCAATCTCCATCATAAATGAACTGCGAAGCCACGTAGATTCATGGCGGCAGCTTCCAAGCGAACGTGATTGGATGGTGACACCAGACACCGCCCGACTTCTCAAGCATTGGCGACACCATGAATTCAATGGTATTCGCCCGTTCTTTTGCCAAGTAGAAGCCGTAGAAGTCGCGATTTGGCTTACCGAGGTTGCCCCCAAAATGGGCAAGACCGGAAAGAAATTTCTCGATTATTTAGCCAGTGCCAATGAAGACGCAAATCCAGGATTAATGCGTTTGGCACTCAAGCTTGCCACTGGTGCAGGTAAAACCACCGTTATGTCGATGTTGATTGCCTGGCAAACTGTGAATGCAGTGCGTCAACCCCGTAGCAAAAAATTTACACGTGGCTTTCTGATCGTAGCGCCGGGCTTAACGATCAAAGACCGCCTTCGGGTACTCCAGCCCAACGATCCTGAAAGCTACTACCAAAGCAGGGAAATTATCCCTAGCGATATGCTACCTGATCTTGAGCGGGCCAAAATTGTCATCACAAACTACCATTCATTCAAACTCCGTGAACGGATAGATATATCGTCAGGTGGCCGAGCGTTATTAAAAGGCAAAACAGGGCAAGACCTAAACACCTTAGAAACCGAAGGCCAAATGCTCCAACGGGTCATTCCCGAATTGATGGGCATGAAGAATGTAATGGTACTTAACGATGAAGCCCATCACTGCTACCGCGAAAAGCCAGGAGAAGATGAAGAAGGTGATTTAAAAGGCGACGAAAAGAAAGAAGCGGACAGCAATCGTGAGGCCGCTCGCCTTTGGATTTCGGGGCTGGAAATTATTGCAAAGAAACTCGGTATCAACCGAGTTGTTGACCTTTCGGCAACCCCTTTCTTTCTAAGCGGTTCCGGCTATGCCGAGGGAACGCTATTTCCTTGGACAATGAGTGATTTTTCACTGATGGATGCCATTGAGTGTGGGATTGTTAAATTACCTCGTGTTCCGGTAGCAGATAATATCCCAGGTGCGGAAGTACCTGTGTTTCGTGAGCTTTGGAAACACATTGGGCCAGAAATGCCCAAAAAAGGTCGCGGAAAAGGTCAGACTCTCGATCCTTTAAGTATTCCAAGCAAGCTAAAAACCGCACTTGAAGCGCTCTATGGCCACTATGAAAAAACTTACGAGCTGTGGGAAAAAGAAGGTATAAAAGTTCCTCCCTGTTTTATCGTTGTTTGTAACAATACATCAACCTCGAAACTGGTATTCGACTATATCTCAGGCTTTCACCGTGAAAACGAAGATGGCTCCACCGAACTTGAAAATGGAAGATTAAAACTATTCAGAAATTTTGATGAGCACGGCAATCCACTGGCCAGACCAAACACCCTGCTTATTGACAGTGAACAACTGGAGTCCGGCGAAGCCTTGGATACAAATTTCCGTGCCATGGCTTCAGATGAAATTGAACGTTATCGCCGTGAAATCATCGAGCGAACAAAAGACGTTCGTGCAGCAGATAATATCACTGACCAAGACCTTCTTCGTGAGGTTATGAACACCGTTGGTAAATACGGTGCGCTTGGTGGAAATATCCGCTGTGTTGTTTCTGTTTCAATGTTAACGGAAGGATGGGATGCCAACACAGTCACCCATGTGTTGGGGGTTAGAGCGTTCGGTACTCAGCTTCTTTGCGAGCAGGTAATTGGTAGAGCGCTCAGGCGGCAGTCATACGATCTTAACGAAGAAAATCGTTTCAATGTCGAATACGCAGACGTTCTGGGCATTCCCTTTGACTTTACCGCCAAGCCTGTGGTTGCTCCGCCGCAGCCACCGAGAGAAACCATCCACGTTAAAGCAGTTCGCCCCGAACGAGACCAACTGGAAATTCGTTTCCCGCGTGTAATGGGTTATCGAGTAGAGCTACCAGATGAACGGTTAACAGCAGAGTTTAATTCAGACTCCATTCTTGAGCTAACGCCGGAACTGGTTGGCCCATCTGTTACACAAAATGCAGGTATTATCGGCGAGGCCGTTGACCTTAATCTTATTCACACGGGCGATTTGCGGCATTCCACCTTGCTATTCAATCTTACGCAGCGCTTACTTTACACCAAGTGGCGAGACCCAGGCGAAGAGCCGAAATTACATTTGTTTGGCCAGCTCAAGCGTATTACCAAGCAATGGCTTGATAGTTGTCTGGTGTGTAAAGGCCAAACATATCCCGCGCAGCTTATGTATCAAGAGCTAGCGGATATGGCATGTTCCAGGATAACAGCCGCCATTACACAGGCAGAGCAAAACAAAGACAGACCGATAAAAGCGCTGCTCGATCCCTATAACCCAACAGGCTCGACAATGCACGTCAGCTTCAACACCTCCAAAACGGAGAGGTGGGAAACCAATCCGCTGAAGTCGCATATTAACTGGGTGATTCTGGATAGTGATTGGGAGGGTGAGTTCTGCCGCGTGGCCGAGTCACATGAGCGCGTTATCGCTTACGTTAAAAACCACAGCCTTGGTTTGGAGGTTCCGTATCGTTATGGTTCCGAAACTAGAAAATACAGACCGGACTTTATTGTTCAGATCGACGATGGCAATGAAGACCCGCTAAATCTGATCGTTGAGATTAAAGGCTACCGCAGAGAAGATGCCAAAGAGAAGAAACTTACAATGGATACCTATTGGATACCAGGCGTAAACAATTTGAAAAGCTATGGCAGATGGGCCTTTGTAGAGTTTGGGGATGTGTTTGAAATGGAGCATGATTTCAAAAAGAAAGTCGAAGAGCAGTTTAATAAGATGATAGAAACAGCGCTGGGGAAAGGACAATAACATGGCAAAAGCAACAAAACCCAAAGCCAAAAAGCAAGTAGAAACCCTTACCCACGAAGACGCATCTCGCAAGAATATTCCGACAGCAGAATATGAAGCAGTGCTTCATGAGAAAGATAAAAGCTCTATCCGCGTTGCCTATGAACGGCGTAACCGTGATCTTGACCCACAATTGGTTTGGCGAGGCAAAGACGAGCAGGATTGGTCTGATCTTGTGGTTCACGCGCCGCCGCTTTATATCCAAGAAAAGGTTCATCCAAAAGTTCTGATAGACGAACTACGCCGCCAAACAGAGAAGGCTCAGGCAGTAGCAGAAGAGCAAGATCAGGGATTTATGGGGGACTTGTTTGCAGACTTCAATGGCCTACCAAGCGAGGATGCCAAAACTGAGTTTTATCAGCATGATGCCCATTGGTCTAATCGAATGATTTTGGGGGATAGTTTGCAAGTCATGGCGTCGTTGGCCGAAAGAGAAGGTTTGCGCGGTAAGGTTCAGACAATATTTTTTGATCCTCCATATGGAATCAAGTTTAACTCTAATTTTCAGTGGTCAACGACTAGCCGCGACGTAAAAGATGGCAATACTCAGCATATCACTCGTGAACCTGAAATGGTTAAAGCTTTCCGGGATACGTGGCGTGATGGTATTCATTCATACCTGACATATCTTAGAGATAGGTTGACAGTAGCCAGAGATTTGTTAACGGACTCCGGTTCGATGTTTGTTCAGATTGGAGATGAGAATGTACATCGTGTAAGAGCATTAATGGATGAGGTTTTTGGTGAAGATGCTCATATAGCAACTATTGCCTTTACAAAAGGCGCAACTGGATTATCAGCCAGTGGTAGAATGCCGGCTAGACTTGATTACATAGTTTGGTTTGGGAAAACATCAAAAGTCGAAACAAAGTATAGACAACTCTACACTTTAAAAAGTGTTGAGGAAGACACGAACTTCAATTGGGTTATTACCAAAGAAGGTCTTCAAACTAAAAAGGCTGCGTATGAAAAATCGGGCGGTTCCTTAACAGAAAAAGGTATCCGTTTTGGGCAGGACGTATCACTAACTAAACCAGGCCCTGGATCAAAGTATTCTGTCGATTATCAAGGGCGTCCCTACGAATCAGGTAAGCGGTGGTGGGGAACCACTAAGGAGCAGTTAGAGCGCGCGCTTAAAACTGATCGCATTGTTGTTGTTGGCAATTCACTACGTCACTTACGTTACTTAGATGAGAGTAGCTTGACCGCTATCGGAAACTTATGGGACGGATTTTTAGGGCAAAGTAATCCTGTATATGTAGTGCAAACCAATACAGATATAGTCCAGAGATGTCTATTAATGACATCTGATCCAGGAGACCTTGTGCTTGATCCAACATGCGGATCTGGAACTACCGCATATGTTGCAGAACAATGGGGACGTCGTTGGATTACGATTGATACCTCTCGTGTAGCACTAGCGTTAGCTCGGTCACGCATTATGGGTGCTAGATACCCATATTATCTTTTAGCAGATTCCAAGGATGGAGCTGAAAAAGAGGCTGAAATTACAAGAACGCCACCATCATCTAGATCAACTTCAGAGAATATTCGCTTTGGCTTTGTTTATGAGCGAGTGCCTCGCGTTACATTAAAATCTATTGCAAACAATTCTGAAATAGATGTCATTTGGGACAAGTTTCAAGAGAAACTAGAGCCAATTAAAGCAGACCTAAATAAAGCTTTGGGAACGGATTGGCAAGAATGGCAAATCCCCAGGGAAGTCAATGACAGTTGGTCAGAAAAAGCGAAAAAGTTACACGCTTCTTGGTGGAAAGCGCGCATCTCAAGGCAGCATGAAATGGATGCGACTATCGCTGCAAAAGCTGACTCTGAGTATCTATACGATAAGCCATATGAAGATAACAAAAAGGTGCGGGTAGCTGGGCCTTTCACTGTAGAAAGTCTCTCTCCTCACCGCGCATTAACCGTAGGTGTTGATGATGAACTGATTGACCCCGCAGATCGGAAAGAAGAATTTGAGGACGAAAAAGATTTTGCTCAAGTCATTCTAGAAAATCTAAAAACCGCTGGCGTACAGCAAGCGCACAAGGAAGACAAAATTAGCTTTATATCATTGTCTCCCTGGCCAGGTGCTTTGGTCTGCGCCGAAGGGAAATACATTGACGAAACTGAGACTGAAAAACGCGCCGCTATATTTATCGGGCCAGAATTCGGCACGGTTTCCCGTCCTGATCTAGTGCAGGCGGCAAGAGAAGCTGCCGATGCTGGCTTTGACGTGTTGATCGCTTGTGCCTTCAACTACGATGCCCATTCTACGGAGTTTGAAAAGCTTGGCCGTGTTCCGGTGCTGAAGGCTCGTATGAATGCCGATCTGCATATGGCCGATGATCTCAAAAATACTGGTAAAGGCAATCTATTCGTTATCTTTGGAGAACCAGACATTGACGTTTTGGATGCCGAAGACGACCAGATACAAGTGAAAATCAATGGCGTTGACGTATTTCACCCGAACACTGGCGAAGTGCGTAGCGATGGTGCTGAAGGTATCGCTTGTTGGTTTATCGACACTGACTACAACGAAGAGAGTTTCTTTGTTCGTCAGGCTTATTTCCTTGGCGCGAACGATCCATACAAGTCGCTAAAAACCACCCTCAAGGCCGAAATCAATCAAGAAGCTTGGGATACGTTGAATAGTGATATATCTCGTCCATTTGAAAAACCTAAAAACGGACGCATTGCCGTTAAGGTCATCAACCATCTTGGTGATGAAGTCATGAAGGTTTATAGGGTATAGAGACATGGAATTTCGGATATCAGATTCATTCACCAGTAGTCTCGCCAAATTAACAAGCGATGAGCAAAAAGCGGTTAAGACCACCGCTTTTGATTTGCAGATGAATCCTGAAAATCCGGGCTTTAGCTTCCATAAGCTAGATCGCGCCCAGGATAAGAATTTTTGGTCAGTGCGTGTTAACCGAGATATTCGAGTCATCGTTCACCGCTCCAAATCTAGCCTACTTCTATGTTATGTGGCTCATCATGACGATGCCTATAAATGGGCTGAAAGACGAAAGCTGGAGACGCATCCGAAAACTGGAGCGGCGCAGCTTGTTGAAATTCGCGAGCGCGTTGAAGAAGTGCGCGTGCCTGTTTATGTCACTGTAGAAGCAGAGCAGCCACCGAAACCGCTACTTTTCAATAAATTTGATGATGACGCACTTTTAGGTTTTGGTGTTCCTTCTGAATGGCTTACAGACGTAAAAAATGCCAATGAAGATTCTATTCTTGAGTTAGCTGACCACCTTCCAGCAGAAGCCTCTGAAGCCTTAATTGAAATAGCAGTAGGCGGCACGCCTAAACCGTCTGTAACCGTTTCCCCTGAAGCCAACCCTTTTGAGCATCCTGATGCACAGCGCCGCTTCCGCATCATGACTAATCAGGATGAACTGGAGCGAGCACTGGACTTCCCATGGGAGAAATGGACTGTCTTCTTGCATCCTGATCAACAAGAGTTGGTTGAGAAAGATTTTAATGGGCCTGCAAGAGTTTCCGGTTCTGCTGGTACGGGTAAGACAATTGTTGCGCTTCACCGTGCAGCACACCTTGCGCGTCAAAATACAGAATCCAGGGTTTTACTCACTACATTTACAGATTCATTAGCCAATGCCCTTAAAGAAAAGCTCAAGCATCTTATTGGCAATACTCCAAGGCTCGCTGAGCGCTTGGAAATCCATTCAATGGATGCCATTGCCTTGCGGTTACACAAGTTTAACGCTGAGAAAAAACGCCTTTTAAATCGTGATCAGTTATTCGAAATCGTTTCTAAGTACGCGAACGATGTGAAGGACTTACGTTATTCAAAGGCGTTTGTTTTCGAAGAATGGTCTCAGATGGTTGACGCATGGCAACTAACGACTTGGGATGAGTATAAAGACGTTCGCCGTTTAGGCAGAAAAACCCGATTAACTGAAGCACAACGCCAAATCCTCTGGTCTATATACGAAAAGGTCAATGCGGAACTTCAATCAACAAATTCGGTTTCCATGGCTGGCATCTATTTAGATTTAACCCAGTCACTATCTGTAAACAACAACAGCCCATTTGATTTTGTTGTTGTGGACGAAGCACAGGATATTAGCATTCCTCAATTGAGGTTCCTTGCTGCTTTGGGTGGCGATCGGCCAAATGCCCTGTTTTTCGCTGGCGACTTAGGGCAGCGCATCTTCCAGCAAGCTTTCTCATGGAAATCACTAGGCGTCGATATTCGCGGCAGATCAAAAACGCTGAGAGTGAACTATCGGACTTCCCACCAAATTCGTATGCAAGCAGATCGTTTGTTAGGGCCAAAGGTCGCTGATGTCGATGGTAACGAAGATGATCGTAGTGAAACAGTTTCGGTCTTTAATGGGCCTCAGCCGCAAATTCAAAATTTTGATAGCTCGGATGAAGAAATCTCATTTGTAGCGGATTGGATCAATTCCCTTGTAGACGAAGGCTATGAACCTCACGAAATTGGGATCATTGTTCGTTCTGATAAAGAAGTAGAGCGGGCTATTGCTGTAGTGGAGAAAATCAGTATTCCTTACAAGTTGCTGGACAGCTATATCCAGCTAGCACATGGTTACTCGGCAATTTGCACCATGCATCTCGCCAAGGGATTAGAGTTTAGAGCCGTTGTGGTTATGGCCTGCGACGATGAGATAATACCGTCTCAAGAACGGATTGAATCTGTCGCCGACAATTCCGATTTAGAAGAAGTGTACGAAACAGAAAGGCATTTGCTTTATGTGGCTTGCACCAGAGCGCGAGATCGTTTGCTTGTTACAAGTGGTGAAATGCCGTCTGAGTTTTTGGAGGATATGGGTTCAGCAGGGGCTTGCTCATGAAACATATTCAGAAGTTAAAGCTGTTCAACTTCAAGCGTTTCGATAGCTTTGAATACGTAGCAAGAGAAAAACGTAATATTTTTATCGGCGACAATGAAGCTGGAAAAAGCACAATTCTACAAGCTATTGATCTTGTTCTAACGGGGAGCCGATCTCGGGTCGAAAATCTTGGCCTTGAAACACTATTCAACCAGGACTCAGTTTTAAATTTTCTAAATGGAGAAAAGAAACTTTCTGATTTGCCTTGGATGGCCATCGAGATTTTTTTGAATGATCACGGAGAAATATTACTCGATGGGAAGAATAATAGTGATGAGACGACAGGCCATGGGCTTAAACTTGTTTGCGAGCCTATGATAGAAGAATATGGTCAGGAGATCGAGAGTGCCTTGGAAAGTGACCAGGCTATTTTTCCATTTGAATATTACAATATCCAGTTTTCAACCTTCTCTGGCCAACTCTATACCCAAAACCGAAAATTTCTTAATCATATTTTTATTGATAGTTCTCAGATTGGAACAGAATACGCCACTCGCCAATATACAATGTCCTTGTATGAAGCTAATACAAGTCTTGTTGAACGTCACCAGAACAGCCATGCGTACAGGCATTCAAAGGCTACTTTTACAGCAGAATCTTTGGTTGAGTTAAATGCAGCGTTGGATACCACTAAATTCGATTTGAAAAATGACGGAAAATCGAATCTTGAGCAGGATTTAATGATTACTCAAGGGGGCATACCTGTCGCTCAAATGGGTAAAGGAAAGCAGTGTTTTATTAAGACTGAATTTGCATTACAGCAAAAGGAAGGCGCTAGGCCAATTGATCTAATACTCATTGAAGAGCCTGAAAACCATCTCAGTCATCTCAATATGAAGAGATTGATCAATGAAATTGAAAAAGCAACGCAAACCCAGATCATTATCGCGACGCATAGTAACAGTGTTTGCTCTCGGCTAGACCTTCATAATGCCTCTCTCATAAGCCCATCTGAAAAGGCTCCCATTTCGCTCTCAGACTTGCCTGATGATACGGCGAACTATTTCGTTAAAGCACCAAATAATAAAATACTTGAGTTCATACTTTCAGCCAAAGTTGTGCTTGTGGAAGGTGATGCCGAGTATATGCTCGTCGATGGCATGTATGAAAAGCTATATGGCGAAAAGCTGGAAGACACAAACATACACGTTATTTCTGTTGGTGGTACTGCTTTCAAAAGATATTTGGATTTGGCTTCACTCCTTAAGATCAAGACTGCGGTAATCAGGGACAATGATGGTAATTACCAATCAAACTGCGTGGACAACTATGCTGATTATATTGGTGATGCGGTTCAGGTATTTAGCGACACGGATGAAGCAAATAGAACCACGCTCGAAAAATGCATCTACCAAGACAATACTGAATTATGTGAGGAGCTATTTGCCGAGGGAAGGAGAACATTGACAGTTGAGGATTATATGCTGTCTAACAAGGCAGATGCTGCATTAGCAATACTGGAGGGTGGTATGGATCGTCTTGAATCTCCAGATTATATAAAGCAGGCTTTCGAATGGATAAGAGGATAATATTCGCTGTCGCTGGGTCTGGCAAGACAACGCACATAATAAACAGTCTTTCTCTTGATAAGAGATCGCTTGTCATTACGTATACTGAAAACAACTACAATCACCTTAGACGTAAGATCATTGAGAAGTTTGGGTTTATCCCTCAAAACATAACTGTCCAAACATATTTCACATTTCTTTATTCGTTTTGCTACAAGCCTTTCTTGCATTATATCTGTAAATCAAAGGGCATTAATTGGGACATTCCACCACAATTTACTTTGAAGCTAAAAAGAACAGACGCAAGATTTTTTCGAGACAAACATTCTCGATTATACAGTAATCGAATTGCTAAGCTTGTAAGTGATAGTGTTATTGATGACGTTAAAGCCAGGATGGAAAAATATTTTGATGCATTTCTAGTTGATGAAGTACAGGACTTTGCTGGTCATGATTTCAATCTTCTCAAAGAAATATGCACCAGCAATGTGAATATTTTGCTCGTTGGTGATTTTTATCAGCATACCTTTGATACCAGTAGAGATGGGCAAACGAATAAATCTCTGTACGATAACTATGAGAAATATCAAAAGCAATTTTCAGATATTGGCGTGTTAGTTGACACCGACACACTTTCACATAGCTATCGGTGCTGTCCGTCCGTTTGTGCCTTCGTAAGCGAGACGCTAGGTATACCTATAGAATCCCACAAAGATGAAGACTATGACATTAGCTACCTAGATGAAGAGCGAGATATTATCAGAATCTTTGAAGACAACGAAATCGTTAAATTGTTTTTTAAGGAACACCATAAATATCCATGCAACTCAAACAATTGGGGAAAATCGAAAGGTTTGGATGAATATGGAGATGTGTGTGTGATCTTATATCCAAAAGCATCTAAAGGGTATTCTGAAGGGGATTTTTCGAGTTTGCCAGCTTCTAGCAGAAATAAACTATATGTTGCATGCACAAGAGCCAATAAAACTCTATATTTTGTAAATGAAGCTAAACTAAAGCGGTTCCGGCTGTGAGGAATTGGAGTTTGTTAAATGGCGGTCAACGGTAAATCACCCATAAACTTCTTGATCAACAATATACCTGCTACGTTTGAGAAAGTTAGTGGTTTTTCTAAACCCTTGCTTTCCAAGGCGGTTAATCTAAAACAGGTTGACAAAGAAATTGAATTTATTAATGACACTGAGTTTAGAACGCCATTTGCCTGCCTGGAATGCCGCAAAATATATTTGCAAGAGTCATTTTTATGCTTTTTGTGGAGTGTTTCGTACTTTTCGTTTTTCGTTCAGGAAGAGTTAAATAGAGAGCAGATTCAGCATAATGAATTGGGAGGGTTCGATCTAGGAAAATGCCCTGAGCGAGTACGTTCATCTCAATTGTTAAAGTGGGCGGTTTCAATTAGGAAGAGCTGGTCCGGCTGGGACCTTTCTTTACCAAACCCACAACACGATGGTTATCTTACGGATTTGGAAAAGGAATATATCCCAAAGGTCAATAATATATTTTGCCATGCTGTTTCATTTATGCTTTTTCACGAGTTTGCCCATTTGCACCTTGGCCACACCGCTTCTAAAGGGGCGTGGAGCCAATCACAGGAAAAGGAAGCAGACCAATTTGCTAGAGAAGTTCTGGTAAATTATTTTAAATCTGATCAAGAGCAGTTAGCTGGTGCACTGGGTATTTCCGTCGGCACAATAGCACTGCTTTTTTTAAAAATAGGCACACATTCATATATATCAACGACTCATCCGAACACAGACCTTAGAATTCAATTTAGTTACGAGCATTGCGACATTATCGATAGGGTGGATTTGCGAGATGCCGTAAAGCAATGTATCTGCAATAGTTGTTTGCTTTATTTTCAACTAGAAAATATTGAATATGAGGAATTCGATATGGTTGAAAATATAGATGATGCATTTGAGCGTATTTTGGCACTCTTTGATAAGCTGAACTCACAGTGACAAACGCGTTTTTATTTCATTCTGAATATTCTCAATGCTTGCCAGAGCATTACAGCGCTGATGCGTGTCACGGTTGCTCTTAGCGAGTTCGTTAAAAGCGTGACGCAGTAGTGCGCGTAGCTCATTTTTATTCAATTTTGCCAATTCAAATCGCGTAACGAGTTTCATTGTTACCTCCTTCAGTTTGGAGGCCGTAAAACCTTTTCACGGCCTTTGATGGCCGCGCATTTGCGAAATAAAGCGCATGGGAAGTTGCACCCGATCCGGTTCGGATCAGGTCAAAACGGATGTGGAGAAACCTTTAGCGTTTGCTGCTTACCAGCTTTGTTTTCTGCTCTGGTCTCAAAGGTGTCCGGGAATAAGGCGTTATGGTGTTCAATTTGAAGGGAGGTGAGATGGAATTGTTATGTGCCAGTATGAATTCGGTAAAAAGAAAATATGTTTGTGCGTTCCCCTTTGGGGCTGCGCTTTTCCGCCTTCGCTAAACGCTCATCCCTGCCGGGACTAAAGGGCTCTCAATCGCTCACGCCTGCCGCGCTCCGCTTGCCTTGTTCTTGTGGGCGCGATAGCGCCGCTTTGTATTTTCCTTGCTTGGGGCGCTGCCCCCGGCGCGCGTCAAACCATCCCCCAACCTTCCTCCGCTACGCTCCGTGCAGGCCGGGAGGTTCCCCCTGATTTGACACTTGCACCCCCGGACTTCGCCAGTCGGTCAGAAGCGCAGGCGCAGCGCTTGCGCTTTTAAACTGACAAAGAAAGGGTGAATATCATGTGTGAACCAAGAATCTACGTTGCTGATTTGGCTGCTTACAATAACGGAAAACTGCACGGTGTTTGGATTGATGCCGTGCTTGAGCTGGACGACATCCAGGACGCCGTTGCCAAAATGTTAAAGGCAAGCCCGGAAGGCTTTGCCGAAGAATACGCCATTCATGATTATGAAGGTTTTGGCTCTTACCGCGTAAGCGAGTATGAAGGGCTTGAATCTGTTCATGAGGTGGCTTGTTTTATCGAAGAGCATGAAGAACTAGGCGCGGAATTGCTGGCACATTTCAGCAGTATTGAGGAAGCCCGCACCGCCATAGATGAAAATTATGCGGGCTGTTATGAATCCGTTGCTGATTTTGCCGAGGAGCTAACCGAAGATTCCGTGCAAATACCGGAGAGCCTGGCGCGTTACATCGACTACAATGCCATGGCCTACGATATGGAAGTTGGCGGCGATATTTTCACCATTGAGCTGGGACATAGAGAGGTGCATATATTCTGGAGCCGTTAACGCGGCTCCTTCCTCTGGTTAAAATTTAGACTCATGGTTTTCGCGGCCTTGCGCTGAAAGCCATTGAGGCTTTCAGCGCAAGATGCCTTCACCCTTTGGCAAGTGCGAAAGCAAAAAGCGGCCAGCTTTGCTGGCGGCCAAGATAGACATCGCGCACTTTATTTGCGGGCTTTCAAATATGGTTAAATGACAACCAAAACAATAAATACTGTTTTATTGTTCCAATTCAAGTAATTATATGGTCCACTTAAAGTGTACGCGAGCTGAAAATAATAGGTTGCCTTATGCGCATTATTGTATCTGCCTTTGTGTTTGTTTTTATATTTTTTAATCTATCGGGGTGTTCAACATTTTGTACGACTAGCTGTGATTACCGTACGAAGCTTCCGAAAAATCAAGCAGCCCTTGAAAGCGAACGTGTCCAAATACTTGAGGGAACGATTGCTTCTTCTCAAAAGGGCGAAGTAACTACTCAGATTGAAGGGGACGGAGGACAAGCTCAAGCCCTGGATGCTGGCCTTACTGTTGGCATAATTTTGGGGCAGATTAATGTTTTATTAGACGATCTCGCGACCTCCGCTCGGGACTTAACACAAGAAATGCGCGCGATAGTCGGAGATGTGGAAGGCAGCACATCTCAGTTAATTTCTGAGATTGATGATACGTTAGGCAATAGACTCGATGACACTCTAGATCAATTGAATGAATCAGAACGGCGTTTGATGACCGATGCCCAGTCGACTATTTTTGCATTAGAACGATCAATTCAAGCTATTAGAGAAGGCTCAGATGAGAGTATTAAGACTTCTCTATGGGAAGCATCGATAGTGGCATGGGATGCCGAACATAGTTTGCCATGTATTGAACGTGTGCCTAGGCTTGTCTACGCAACTCCTTCTAGTTTTAGAATATGGCCAGATTATTCAAAACCAGGTGACCCAAGCTATAGTGATCCAGAAGATAGAAGAAAACTTATTGTAAAATTGAGAGGAAATTTTTTAAATTTTGCGCCACCTTTGGTGGCTGTAGATGGAAATTCAGCAACTGTTCGAGATTTTAACCATAATGAAATAATTGTCGAGCTACCAGAAAGTGTAGTTGAGCGTGCTCGAGAGTCTAAGTTTGCACAACCCGTGTCATTAGAAGTTACCGTTGGTCAATGCAAAGAGAAGAAAGCGTCTTTAAACCTTTCAACTTCTATCACTGTCAAGCCGCCACTACGGTATTCCGTTGCTGTGAGACAAGAGCCTACAGCAAAGTTACCGCGATTTAGCACGGGTGTTCAAAATTGGTACGACCGGCCAGAAGACTGCAATGCTAAAAGAAGTTATACGAATCAGCATACAATAGGGCCACCCTCAGTGGTCAGGAATTATAAAGTAGATGTCTATTCGAGGAATGGTAATTCATACATTCAATCGAGTAGAGCTTTAAAATATAAAGTAGAAGTTAAGGCAAAAATAAATGGTAAAGGGAAAGACTGTTTCCTTGGTGTTTGCAACTGTAAAGGCAGAGGTTGGTTAGGGTATAGCGTAAGGATCGATTATGCTGATTATTTTCCTGAAAAATTGCGTGTATCGGAAAGGACTAGTAACGAACAGCAAGAGAGCTATTCATTTCCATACACGTATAATATTCCTACCGACCATCAAGACTTGAAATGCTTCTTTTATGCTCGAGTCGCAGTAGATGATGCGGGAAAAACAAGGATAGTAGAGCTTGATTATGAAAAACGAATAGTTGAAGGTATTGAAGCAACAGTAAATACAAAGACATGTGACGTGACCATTACTGTTCCACCTTCACTTAAAGTTTTAAATGCAAATTCAGACTACATGCAAAGGTAATATTAAGATGAAGCTACTCACAATTAAAAGTACACTTATTGCACTTTGCTTGTTTATTCCAGCAAGTGCATTTGCGGACGGCTTTATTAATGCAAGTGTGTCCCCTAATCGATTTGAAGACGTTGCCAAATGGCGAATAGATCAAGGCGCATGGATTTCATTTCGGGATGGAACCAAAAAGCAGGTAAGTGATGGGGATCATGTTATTTCTTGTTCTGAATTCAGTGATCCTGGAGACGCTAATAAATCATGTAAGGCTCCTAACTATGAAGTGTTTGTGTTAGATGAGAGTACTACGCAAGCCGAATGTGCATACGTATGTGAATAATCATAATAAATTCCCTTATCTGGTAGGCTTTCAATGGTCGCCACTTAAACGCTGAACTGAGTTCAGCGTTTACCTTCTATAGTACTTTTCTGAATAAAAAACTATAACTCTGGCTCATGCCCACGATCTTGGCTTTTATCCCGTTTCGGCGCAGGCTTTCGCTCCTTCTCGTATAGCTCTGACCGTTTGCGGTATTCATCCCTAAGATTGCTGGATTTTCCGGTTTTCAAATCGCGGTAATCCTCAATATCCTGGCGAAGCTTGTCGATTTCTCGTTCATGGCTATGTTCGGCGCGTTTCTGGCGCAGGCTGAGTTGTTTTCGTTCTTCAAGGTGCATGAAGATCAGGTCATCCTTTTCTTTGCGGTCGCGCTGCATGGCCTGCAAAGCTTCCATTTCATTTTGCTGTTTGGCCTTGGTGTATTTCCCGGTCAGGCGATGCCAGATGCCTTTCAAACCGCTGGATAGGCGTTTTGCTCTGGCATTGGTTTCTTGCTCCCAACGCTCTTTGTGTTTTTGCTCCAGGGTGGAGTGTTCCGAGCGTTGCCGTTCCACCAGTTCTTTACGCTTGAATTCGAAGGCCGCAGATCGCCGCTGCTTATCGCGTTCAGCTTTCTCAAGGTAGGTCTTGAGCTTATCTGTCATGTTGGCCGCGATTTTAGCTTTGGCTTCTTCCACAGAAGGCAGTTCTTTGGGATCGCCAAGCCGCTCTTTTACGGCTTTGGTGCGAATGCCTGTATATTTGGCGATGGCGTAGGCTTCGCCCTGGTAATCAATGGCGACAAAGCCGCGCCGATCCCCTCTAGCTAGTACAAAGCCCTGATCGAGAAGGGCTTGCGCAAAGGCTTTGCGGCTATCCGATATAGCCCAGCTTTGCTGGAATGCTTGTTTGACCGCTTTAGGGTTGAGACCAGTGCGGCGTGTCTGTTGCCATTCCTCTAGGGAATAGTTTAGAGGACTTTTATTTCTTCGATCTATCAGTCCTGCTGGCACCTCCCAGCCATGCTCAAAAAACAGCTCCCTTGAGATGTCCTTGAGCTTCATCTTGAAGAACGGCAGGTTGATGGCTTTCATTTTTTCGGCGTCAATGCGCGACCACACGGCATGGGCATGGCGGCGGCCTTCCTTCTCATGGAAAACTATGGCGCGGGGCTGGCCTACCAGCCCCAGCTTTTGTTCCACCTGTTCAACCGCCGCCTCGAATACATCGCTGGAAACCCTCTCTCCTGGAGGCGGATTGAGCGCCAGCGAGAAAAGGGCTTGCTCGGCTCTGGTTCCCTTGCTGATCGCATCAATCTCGCTGAGAGCCGAAGGGAGGTCATCGGAGATAAAGCCACGCAGCTCGTGAATTTCAACATGCTCGTTCTGATCGATCTTGAGCAGGTAGAGGCCAAGCTGGCGTCCATGGGCGCGTTGTTTACCTTTCAGGATCATGTCTATCCTCCCGAATTGGTGTACCCGAGTGCCAGCATGAGCTTTTTTCTCATATCCTGCACCGCAGCGCAGGCCTCTCTCAGCGCTTTTTCGGTGTCCGGCGTAACAGGCAAGGAGCCTGTATTGGCCGCTTTGGCCAGTTGATTGAGGTTATTGGCAAGTTTTGAGTTTCCAAGCCTGCCCAGCACTTCGCCCAGCTTCTGAACATCCTTCACTGGGCTTCTGGGGCGCTTGCGGGGCTTTCTAGGTGCTTCATCGCCCTCAAACAGCTTGCTGCGGATATATGAGCCAAGAGGCTGATCACCAGCCGCCTGATCCAGGGCGGCACGTTCCTCAAAGGTCAGTCTCAGTGAGAACGGAGTGGGTAAATTACTGTTTTTGTGTGAGTTTGTTGGAGGGGTGCTCATTACGCCACCTCCTTGAAGAATGGCGCATACTTCTTGAGAAAGTCATTCCATTCCTCTAATGTCTGGAAAAGGCGGTTCGAAGTTTCTCCTTCGAAGTGCGCCATTTTTACCACTTGGTTCACCACTTAGCAGATAGCAGAGCCCCTAAGCCGGCGAATTGATGCAGCGGCAAAGGACAAGGACAGCACAGCAAACTTTTGGCACTGCAATCTGTGTTGGATGATTGGCTCATCGTTTTATCATTCCGGCAACGGCATCTGCGCAATGCGACGCGCCTTGGCCGGTGTCACACCCAGCCCCAGTAACAGCATCTGGGCCACAACGGCCTCGTAGTCCGGCTGATCAAAACCATCCAGAATACCGGTAATGGCTCCGGTGGTAGCCGATGCCACAAAGCCCATGGCAATCATTTCATCCTGATAGCGGAAAACACCCTGGCGCAATCCCAACTGTAAATCCCCCCGCAGATTCTGGGCTACGATTGAACGGATATCGCGGTCATGTTGAAACACACGCACCACCGCCGCAGCCCACACCGGATCCAGCCGGGCTTGCCGGATGAACATGCGCACACCCACCGCCACCCGTTCGGCACCGTTTTCAATACCCTCGCTTGCGGCGCTAACCCGGTGGGAAAGCTGATTTGCCAGCTCAATACCCACCGCCTGTAATACCTCTTCCCGGGTCTTGAAGTAATTGTATACCGTGCCATTGGACACCCCTGCCCGCTCGGCCAGCTCATTCAACAACAGCGCGCCCACCCCCTTTTCCGCGTAGATGCGAATGGCGGCATCCACCAGGGTCTGACGGGTACGCGCCTTCTTTTTGAACCCGCGGGTGAGCGGTTCGGATTCTGGGTTGGTCTTGCGGTGATGCTTAGCCATAGGCAATGTTGAACTCATTTCAATATTGAGAGTTAATCCAATATTGATACAAACTCACTAACAAAGCAACGCGCAGGCCTGGCTTATCAGTTTTTCAGCGGCCTCCGGTTCACCGTCCAGCATGACCACGCGATCCGGTCTCACTACCACCAGCCACCCGCTGGCATCCCCCATCATCAGGTTGTTGCCCATGATCTCCGCGAATAACGAATCACTTTGGGGCGCCTGCCCACGCCACCCCAGATGCAGAAATTGCCCGCCGGCGGCCTCCCAGCGCTGGCAGCTGCCCGCAGTCAGGCGGGTTTTGGGATCAACCCCAAGCCCCACCAGCATCAGGTGATCACCCAGTACGTCGTCGCTCAACCGCAAACCCTGATCCGTACGCAGCCATTCCTGAGGCAGTTGCGCGCCCCGCACCACGCCCCCACGGCGTTTTGCTCGCTGGAAAAGCCCGGCCCTGAATTGATTGGGCGGTTTGATTTTGAGTTCTTCGAAGTAGGAACGCAGCGGGGCAATCAGTCGCAACCCCCGCATCGCCCCATGAATGGCAATGGCCCGGGGCGCGGAAGTGGGCATCACCAATTTGCCCATGAGCTTGGCCAGCCGGATCATGCTCCGGGCGTGCGGCCGGCGCTCTGTATCATAGCTGTCCAAAATTGCCGGGTTGGCCTTTCCTTGTACCACCCAGGCAAGTTTCCAGGCGAGATTGGCCACATCCCGCAACCCCGCCACCAGGCCCTGCCCCACGAACGGGGGTGTCACGTGGGCGGCATCCCCCACCAGGAACACCCGGTCTTTTTGAAAGGCTTCGCAACAACGGGCGTGAAAGCGGTACACCGCCTGCCGCTCTACGGTCAATTCGCTCAGTCTGGCCCAGGGCGCCAGCAATTTTTCAATTTGTTCCGGTTGCTCCATGTCCTTGGCGTTTTCATGGGGCTGGAGCATGAATTCCCAACGCTCTCGTCCACCGGGTGCCGGCATGTGCGGCGTTGGCCGGCGCGGATCGCAGATAAACTCCACATGATCCACCGACGCTTTGTCGCGGTGGTGGGCATCCACAATCAGCCAGTCCTGGGCGTAGGTTTCCCCCTTGAACGCTTGCCCGATCAATCCGCGGACCACAGACCGGGCACCATCGGCTCCCACCAGATAACGGGCCAGGATGGTTTGCTGTTGACCCTGGGCATTGCGCACCGTGGCAACCACCCCCTCCTCCTGCTGCTGCTGCAAATCCAGCAACTCGGTGCCGGTGGTAACATCGATAGAGCCGGCGGCTTCCACCTGTCGGCGCAGGGCATGTTCAAGATCCGGCTGGTAAAACGTCACCAGCTTAGGGTGTCCGTCGATGGTACCCCGGGTGTTCACACGGCCAAATTCACCCAGGTAAGGGCAACGCATGCGGACCTCCTGAATGCCCACGCGCTCAAAGCTCTGATCATCAAGCCCGGCCATCTGCAGGATGCGCAGCGCTTCGTTATCCAGCGCGATGGCCCGTGGCAGCATCAGCACGTCATTCAACTTGTCGATCACCTGCGCCTGAACACCATAACGGCCCAGCAACGCCGCCAACGCCGCGCCGACGGGGCCATAACCCACGATCAGCACATCAATGACCTGGTCGGAGGCCCAATCAATCGTCTGTTTCATATCAATCTCTTCATGTTGGTGTATCGATGCCTGCCCGCAACAAGCTGCACTGCCGAGGGCACCAGCTGCGAAACAGTATGCGCCACAATTGACACAAATTTCAATATTGGGATATATTGCAATAAATATCAGCAGAGGATAGCTTTCATGGTTCAGCTCACCACACCACAACCCAGCCGAGATCCCGCGCCCACCGTGAAGGCGCAAAAACTGGCTTACCTGCTGTTCGAATTACCGGATCTGAATCGTGCAGAAACCTTCCTGGTGGATTTCGGCCTGACCGTAGCGCACCGGGAAGCCGATGCCCTGTATCTGCGCGGAACGGGAACCGAGCCCTTTTGCTACTGCGCCCGCCGCGGTGACCAGCCGCGCTTCGTGGGTTTTGGGCTGGAAGTGAGCGCTGCTGATGATCTGCAGAAACTGGCAGCACTCGCGGGAGCCTCCAGCATTCATACTGCGCCCCATCCCGGTGGAGGGCAATGCGTGCGACTGCAGGACCCGTCCGGATTTATAGTGGAAGCCGTGAGCGATCAAACACCGGTGGCGCCACGACCTCATCGCGCCCCATTGGATCTCAACTACGCCCAGCAAACACCGCGAGTCAATGCAACCCAGCGCCCGCCACTGGCAGCACCGGAGGTGTTGAAGCTGGGTCATGTGGTATTGGAAGTAGCGGATTTTCAGGCCACCTGCGGCTGGTACACCCAACACTTTGGTTTTATTCCCAGCGATGTGCAGGTGTTCCCCGATGGCTCACCGGGAGTGGTCTTTATGCGCCTGGATCTGGGGGACACCCCCGCTGACCATCACACCATGGCCATGGCCCAGGGCATCATGCCAGCCTACAGTCACAGCGCCTATGAACTGGTGGACGCCGATGCGGTGGGCGTGGGTCAACGGGTGTTGCGGGAACGGGGCTGGAAGCACGCCTGGGGCATCGGACGCCACATTCTGGGCAGTCAGATTTTTGATTACTGGCAGGATCCCTGGGGATTCAAACTGGAACACTATTGTGATGGCGATGTGTTCACGGCAGACGCCCCAATGGGGGTTTATCCGCTGAGCCGCGACGCCATGTCTCAGTGGGGCCAGAAAATGCCGGGCAGTTTTACCAAGCCCAAATTAACCCCCGCAACGCTTCGGGCTACGGTGCATCACTTACGCAAAAGCCCGGACCTGACCTTACGCAAACTCATGACGCTGGCAAAACTGTTTGCCTGATACCAGGAGGCCATTGTGGCACTGAATATAGTCCGTTTTACTCTCGCCGGCACTCAGCGCTGGGGGCTGTTGGAAAACCAACAGGTGTTTCCACTCGACATCGATTGCACAACCACCCAGGCGTTGCTGGAACAGGGCCGGGAAACCATTAAGGCCGCAGCCTCCAACCGTGCGGACCCTGTGGCGCTGGACACTGTAACCTTGCTGTCACCCATCACTGCGCCTGCCAAGGTGTTGTGCCAGGGTGCAAATTACCGCCAGCACATGATCGATTCCGGGATGAATCCCGATGAAAAGAATTTCAATATGTTTTTCACCAAGTCCACCGCCGCCATCACCGGGCCAAACGGTAACATCGTGAAGCCCAGGCATGTGCAATTGCTGGATTATGAGATTGAGCTGACATTGGTGCTGGGTAAAAGCACCCACGGCCCTCTAGAGATCACGAACAACAATCTGCACGACTTCGTAGCCGGGATTTGTATCGGCAACGATGTGTCGGCCCGTGATGTCCAGATTCCCCAAATGCAATTCCACAAAGGCAAGAGCTACCGTACCTTTTGCCCACTGGGCCCAATCCTGTGCCTGTTGGATAAGGACGAACTCCATTACCTGCACAAGCTGCAGTTGACCTTAACAGTAAATGGGGAACGACGTCAGTACGACAGCACCGAAAACCTGGTGCATAAGCCGGCGGAAACCCTCACCGAATTTTCCCAGATCCACGATTTCCAGCCTGGCGATGTGGTGATGACAGGCACACCCTCCGGCTGTGCCCTTGGCCTGCCCTCGGCGGCACTGGTCAAGTTGTCTGCTTTACTGCCGGAAGCCAAAAAATGGGATCTGTTCATCAAGGGCCAGAAAAAACGGCCGCAGTATCTCAAGCTGGGCGACCGGGTAAAATCCACCATCGCCAGTCGGGACGGGGTCATTAATCTGGGTGAACAAATCCATGTAATCACTGGCGACGGTTAATGCGTGCAGCAGCAAATCTCTTAGGGTAACAATTCCCAATAAACCGCCACATCCTTAAGAAATCCGGCTGCTTGCCCGGGGTTACGCCGCCGTGAAAACTCCATAACGGCACCGGCCAGTTTAATGTGGTGAGGATCGGAAAAGGGCCGCGTCCAAAACGCTTCCATAAATGGGTCCAGGTAAACCTGCAACCGGTGGCACTCCCCTTTGTCCGGTGCCTGGCGATTCAACACCAGTTGTTGCTTCAGGTTCTCAAGGCCCGCGCTGGCCAGCTGGGTATAACCCAGTTGGTTAAGCCAATGGAGCGCCTGAGCGTGGGTTAACTCGTGAAGTTTGTCGCCGGTAAAGAAATAATGTTCACCGGCAATGCTCTGATCCGGGAAAACGCAATCCTGGTTCGCCAGGATAACGTCAATGGCGGCATCGACATCATGGACAGAGGCAACTTCGCCCAACGCAACCGCCTGGGCTTTATAGTCCGCTACGCCATAATATCGCTTTGGATTATCCTCTTCGGTCCAGGCAATGATGGTTTCCAGCGCTTCGATAATGTTCGAAGGAACCGGTTTTCCCAACGCCAAAATGAATTTTATGCCCAGCGTTCCAAAAATCACACCATGCCCGGAAGAAGTAAGGCATCGAGCGTTATCAAGTAACGCCTGTTCTAATCTGGAACAGGCCACATCAGGGGCTATGGTTTCAAATTGATCGTCATCAAATAAGGAGCAGGCGAAGAATTCCTGGTGAGTATCTATAACATGGTGAATGCTGCGCTCGATGCCCGCACTACAGTCATCGGTGAGATCCGTGAATTCCGTTAGAATCGATACCCCGGCCAGTACTGCAGCGGGAAAATGCGCATTAAACCACTGCTGGCTTTTATGGTTGGCAACGTGCGCGAAACCGGAAAGGGCCCCTTCTACCAGTATCCGGTACCTGTTCTCCATGTGCTTATCCTTGATCCTATCCGAGAGTATTCAACACTGACGGCAGCCAGGCGGTTCCCATCTGAATCATAAACGACCTCGGCCGATTTTCATACCGCGCTGCATTCCCCCGGGTTTAGCGGTCGAGCGCCAGCATGATGAAACCCCGTGCGGCAGTTTCAAAATCCACCTGGGCTTCCACTTCAAAACGATAGACGTTCTCTTTCTGACGGGAGACCTTGGCTTTCAGTAGCAGTACACAGCCGGGTACCACCTTTCTATGGTTTCGCACGTTGGATTCCACCAGATACAGCTTCGCCTTTTGAAAGGTGCTCAACAGTGAGTCAAAGTCCTCCACATCGCCGTGTATCCCGTGCTCTAAACAGCCGGTAAGAATCCCGCTGGCCTGGGCCAGGGCCTCGATGATCAATACCCCTGGAAAAATGGGGTCACCGGGGAAATGGCCCTGCAGGCTGGGCTCACTGAGTGATACCAGCTTTTCACAGAGAATGGTCTTGTTGTCCAGGTCCAGAGATCGCACCTGATCAATAAAGACAAAAGGGTATTTATGCGGCAACAGCTGCAGAATCTGGTGGGCGCCGAATGGATTATCCTGAATCAGGCTCATAAAACGGGGGCTCAACTTCTGGCAAAGAGCAGCGCGCAGTTATGTCCGCCAAAGGCGAACGACTGTGAATACGCCGTTTCAATGGTGTGGTTATCCTGGGTTCGCACAAAATTAAGATCCCGGATGGGCTCATCCAGGTTACGACAACAATGGGTGGTCTGGTGGGCGATACTCAGCACCGATACCAGCGCTTCGAACGCGCCACTGGCTCCAATCGTATGGCCAAGCAGCGCTTTGGTGGAATTCACCAGCACATTGTTACCGAACGTACTTTCAATTGCAGCACTTTCGATTTCGTCATTGAGCGTGGTGCCTGTACCATGTGCGTTAACGTAGTCGATGTCCGCCGGAGACAATCCAGCATCCGCTGTCACGCATTGTATCAGTCTCCTGATCTGAGATCCGGATTCTTCGATGCTCATGATACTGTGGGCGTCAAAGGTCTCAGCGTAGGCGCAAATCTCGGCGATAATGGGGGCGCCGCGGGCCACGGCGTGTTCATATTCTTCAAGAATCAACGATGCAGCCCCCCCTTCACTGAACAAAAATCCCGATCGCTTTCTATCAAACGGCCGATTGAGGGCATCCATCGGCAAGTCGTCTCCAGACATCAAAGTGCCTGCTAAATCAAAGCCGCGAAACATGGACCCCGCAGGATCTCTCAGAAACTCCACGCCACCGGTAATGGCTAAATCCACACTACCGCTGCGCACATCCTGGTAACCCCGCCCGATTGCGGCGGTGCCGGAGGCACACGCCAGGCTGAAATTTTGCGCGGGGCCCTGCGTGCCCATTTTTATACCGACCGCCGCTGCCGGCGCATTGGGCATAAATCTGGGAACCGCAAAATGATCCACCCGTTTCGGATGCACCATCCGGTTCAGGTCAGCGTGCAGATTCTGGTACTGTTCATCGGCACCATAATGAGTAGCAATCGACTTGATCGGCTCATAACAGTAGTGGTGCAGGATATTATCAATAAAGCTGTTGACACCGCCCACACCCGTACCAAAGTAAACGCCTGCCCGTGTGGGATCCTGGCCATCAATACTGAAGCCATTAATTTTAGGGCGTGTTAAAGACAGATTAAATCCGGCATGCTCTATGGCTTCTCTGGCGGCAACAATGGCATTCATTGCCACCCGGTCGTAGGATCGCAGCTCATACCGTTTGAAACCACTGGCAAGATAATCAAAATCCGGCAAAGGGCTTATCACTCTCGAGCGGTAATTGGCATAATCATCCCAGTGGCCCGGAATGGGCTCCAGCACCGAATTATTCTGCAAAAGATTAGACCAGAGTGTGTCAACACCCTGGCCATAGCTTGATAAAGCACCGAGCCCTGTGACTACCACCCTTCGCATAACGCTAATCCACCTATGCCTCTATGTTGGCGGTTTCCGCAACCGCTGAGCCGGCGCTTTCAGCCTGCGCCATGGATTCACGGACAAAGTCCACGATTAATTGAACGGTCTGCAACTTTTCAGCCTGAGCCTGCTCAATGGTGACACCAAACGCCTCTTCCAGCTCCATGCCGATACACACAACATCCATCGACTCTGCATGCAGATCCTCAATCAGGTGACTGTTTGCGGTAATCTCCGATTCCACATACATTGAGTCCCTGATTATCTCGATCACTTTCTCGAGTATTTCATCCTGACCTGGCATTGCTACCCCCTATAGAAAGAATTATCTCTTACGCCGAACAGGCACGGCTTTCATTGTAAATCATGATCGGATCTCCACCATTCAGAGACAGATCCAATGCACTGATGGCATCCACCACCACAGCCGCCGCGCTTTCACCTGCCGGGCCATGGGCGATGCCGAAGTTCATGCGCAATGACGAGCCCGATCCTTCAGCCTGGCCTGGCAGGATTATTCTGGCTATGGCTTTTTGCAACTCTTTAGCCGCCTGGTGTGCGGCCCCAATCTCTTTATTGGGCAGGAACAGTATAAAGCGATCATCTTCAACTCTGGAGATAGGTGAATCACCAACGCAGTCACAACGCCTGATGGCACTCGCAACCTGGGCGATGACGTTCTCCCTGTTTATTTCAGGGTTGGTTTCAGATCCTGAATCAGCCATCCCGATTTGCATGGCCAACGCGCTGGCACCATGCTCGCACCGGGAAATTTCAAACTCAAACACATCAATGGAGGTTGCCTGTGACAGAAATTCGGTCGTAGGATCCCGAAACAGCTGGTGCCCAAAATGCTGCTTCTTGGTGAAAAGGTACTGGCGATTGTATTCGTTGATCGGCACATCCATGGATATTCGCTGGACCACCTGGATATCGGATGAATCGAGGGCCTTTTCTTTCTCTGGATTATTGGACAGCAACTCTACCCGTTTTACACCCAGTATCTTAAGTGCCTCCACCGCCGGCGAGAAGTCACGGTCGTCAATACCAAATCCAAGCGCCACATTGGCATCCACTGTGTCCATTCCCTCATTCTGCAGCGCATAGGCCTTGATCTTGTTGACCAGACCTATGCCCCGCCCTTCGTGTTTCAACAGGTACACGAGAATGCCCCAATCAGACTCTGAAATCATGGATATTGCCAGATTGAGTTGGCTTGCGCAGTCACACTTCGTGGATCCCAGAACCTCACTGGTGATACAGGCGCTATGTAAACGCACCAATGCCTGATCCGATTCCACATCCGGTTTCTTGTTGATCAGCACAATAACATCGGGGTTGTCTGCCTCAGTACCGAACACAACCGCGTCAACCATCTTCCCGGTCAAAATTGGTAATCTGGTGTGCGCCAGTATGCCAAACTCCCGCTGCCCTATCCTATCCTCAATATTCATTCGAAGATCCCTACATTGCTTGATTCAAACATTGCGTCAATGCTTCTATACGATGCACAACACCTAGATTCGATGGATCAATTTCAGAGATGCTGCCATCATAGGATGCTGCAAACAGCTTGTTGCCACTGCGGGTCAGGCTGCTGAGCCCGTTGCCTGCAATTTTCTGCCGTTCCACTTTTCCACTCTGTAAATCCACACGAAATAACCCGCCCCAGTAATCACCCACCAAAACCACATTCCGTGAGGCAAAGCAGACTGATTTCAAAGAACGGCGGCCAAGCTCGATTGACGCGATAAGCTTTGCATCGGAGAAACCATAGACCTTCAAGGAAAAATCGCGGCTTACACTGGCAATCCGGTCACCATCAGGAGAGAAGGCAACATCATTTATAATGGCTGAATGACCCAAGTAGTGATTAACTATCTCGCCATCGAAGGTCCAGGAACACAAGGTTCCATCTGCAGAGCAGCTTACTCCCAGTTTTTCATGCTGGTGGACGCGAACGGATTTTACTGCCCCCTCGTGAATCTGCATTCTGGCTCGCACTTCACCAGAAGGGGTCACGCAGACTATTTTTCCGCTGTAGCAGGCTACAAAGGCATTCTGTTCATAGCCTTCCTGGGTGGCGATGTCGATAAAATTAATGGGGCCTTCATTCAATTCAATTTCGATGTGGTTATCCAGGTTGTATCGATCAACACTGTACAGGTGCAGCTTCTGATCATGGGCGCCGGATACAACAAGGCCACCCTGGTTATCAATGGCCACCGCATTCATCAGCATTCTGCCACTACCCGGACAGGTACGATTCATCCAGCGGGCCCATTTTGAATCAAACGCCGCCAAACGAATCCAACCATCGTCTGCTACTGTTACCACAGCGCCGTTATCCGTGGCAGCAACCCGGTTAAAGCAGGCATTACCTTCGCCGTCAGAACCGGCTTCCCCTGTTAGCTCACCGGTCACCGTATTCCACATCAACAGGGTGCCATCGAAGGTCCCCGCGTATATCCGGCTACCATCATAGGAGAAACTGAAGGATCGCTCCCATTTATGCTTGACGTTTTCCAAGGTCAGTTTGTGGGCAAAGGTTTCACCACACCAGATAATAATCTTTTGATCATAGGCCGCCGACAGAATATCCCCTGTGGGTGACACGGCGACCTTTTTGATACCGGATGAATGGGCTTCGATCTCGCAGACAATCTTGCCACTGTTGACTTCGATCACCCTGACAATACCGTCATCACAACCCAGCACCACCCGGCCGCGGGCGGGATCAATCGCGCAGGTATCGGTCTCCAATTCAAAAGGGCCAAAACTTTTCAGCAGACGGCCCTGTTCCACATCCCATACTTTCAGGGTTTTATCGTCACCCGACGAATACAACAGCCCGTCACTGTATGAGAGCGAGAGTACGTCTTTCTCATGGGCATCCAGAATATGACGAATGGCACCGGTTTCCAGGTTCCATACGATGATCCGGCGATCACGGGAAGCCGATACACCGGTGTGGGTATCGACAAAAATGAAATCCTCTACATCGTCGGCGTGCCCTTGCAGAACCTGAATTCTCTGCCCGGTTTCCAGATCCCAGATATACACGGAGTAGTCTGAAGAGCAGGAAGCTGCCCGCTGCCCACCTATCTGATCCACGCTCACCTGATTTACCAAGTGCCGGTGGTATCCCAACAAAGTTACCGAATCCGCATCCAGGTCAAACAAGGCCACCGCACCATCATAGCCGCCGGACACCACAATACGGCGCCCGGGTATATCGGCTGTGCTGGTCACCGGCCCCCGGTGACGCACAAAGTTTGAGGCGGTGGATTGATCCAGACTTGGCTGGCCTGAACTATGCGTTTGCGCAACAGGCCCAGCCCCCTGCCCGGCTACCGGTTTCCTGACTGCAACCGGATCTATCACATCTTCCATAATTTAACCTCGTACGGAGTTTTGACTATCCGCTTTTCATGAACATCAATTCTGATGGAAGGCATGGTATTTCCAATTTGATCGCGGCGCATTACGCCAAAGGATATATATTCATGCTTCGAATATGACTATGGATATATATATCATTTTAAAACCGCCCTATATCATCTACGTCCATTGGCTAACATTATTGCATCCGGGGGTATCAGGTGCGCCTACCTATAGTGATAGCTGGACGCCGCATTGATAGAACCAGCGGTGATGACCAGCGTATAACGACCCGAACAAATCAACACATTGATCTACCATACCTCGATACCGTGATCGCGGATCATCTGGAGTCGCTGCCAGGTGACACTCTGGCGGATGTTTCGATTCACGAGATCATTTCGTTCCTGCACAACGTCGGCCATAACTGGAAGTCACCGGAGTACTCCAGGCGTCGCCTGTATATAAGGCACTTGTGTAAGTTTCTCGGCTACTCTGAAGCCATGGCAGAAGCGGAAGCCAATTGGATCGCTTTCAACCTGTCATCGCATTTCCGGCTCTATGACTCACTCTCGGCGGAGCTTGGCGGCTGGCAAATGCTGGAAGACTGGATTCCCAACGAGGAAGCCTATATACGGGCGCTGCCGCACGGTAAAGTATTTCATCTGGTACCGGGCAATGTGCCTCTGTCCTCTGTGGTCTCGATCATCCGCGCGATCATCACCAAGAATGTTTCCATCGTCAAAGCATCCTCAGATGATCTCATCACTCCCATCACCCTGGCCCTGAGCTTTATGGATGTGGACCGGGATCATCCGGTTACACGCTCACTCAGCGTCGTCCATTGGCCCGGCGGAAAAGATGAAGCTCACCATCGGCAGCTGGTTGCAAGTGCAAACGCGGTTTGCGCGTGGGGAGCTACCGATTCCATTGAATGGGCCAAACGTAACGCGGCACCGGACAGTGCGCTGCTCACCTTTGGCCCCAAACGGAGTCTGGCCGTAATTGGTGGCGATGCGGATCTGGAGAAAGCTGCCCGAGCGCTGGCACACGATGTATCCGTCTATGACCAGCGGGCCTGCTTCTCGATTCAGCATGTTTACTACGAAGGCGATACGGATGATCTGATGGAACACCTTGCAGCCGCCTTTGAGAATATCGAGTTACTGTTGCCCAAAGGTGAGCACAGTTTTGATGAGCGTGCCGGTGTTTCATTAAGCCGGCTGCAATCCGATTTTAGCTGCTCCAAAACCA
>MDTG01398723.1_pt1 | contig 34067 bp, 30 predicted proteins | sample 811421 | NCBI WGS metagenome assembly MDTG01 (sample SAMN05326645, study PRJNA326480) | marine metagenome | isolation source: seawater | place: Pacific Ocean: South East | collected 2011
CCTCTTTTTTTCCATCCTCTTTTTTTCCATCCTCTTTTTTTCCATCCTCTTTTTTTCCATCCTCTTTTTTTCCATCCTCTTGTTTCTCTGCTATTGCTTCTTCGATAATATCCATTTGAACTCCCTCTGGTTGTGTCACAACCTTTTGTAATTGGTCAACTACTTTAACTTCGGGTATATTCTGTATTGTTTTTTGTTCTTGAGAGAATTTTTTCATTTCACCATGGAAATCAAATTTCTTCTTTTTACTGTCCCCTTTTCCATTCGAGAATTCTTGTTCAACTTGTTTTCTTTTTATAGATTCAATCGATTTTGAGAATACCTTGTATGCTTCTTGATGATTATCATAGTCTTCATATTTACCTGAAAGACCAAAGAATTGCCATCCCTCGGTTTTTAATTGTTCAACAACCATTGAATAACTAAAATAGTTCTTATCAAGGGAGAATAGTTGTAGGAAACCATTACTTGCTGTAACCATTAATGATATGGTCCATGATGCCCAATAACTAATCATGTCGAAATTAGCAGGTAATTTCGCAGGGTCCATTTGTCCCATCGATAAGATAGCGGGTAGAAGAATACTTCCTGTTGTTACAATAAAACGGAATGCGTTATAATATTTTTTAGTATGGTCTCTTTTTTGTTCATAAAAACATATTTCATTTAAAAATCGGAACTTAATAATTGATTTATCATAAGCTTTTTCAAGATCAAGTTCATCAACAATACCCGAGACATTTCGAGAAAAGTCCATTTATATTAAATAATAAAATAATAAAAAAATAAAAATAATTTAATCATCAATTAATGCAAAATCTTTAATTTCCTTTTTTTTCCTCTTTCTTTTCTTAATTTCTTCACCATTCTTAAAAATTGTGAAATTCGATTTGTGATACAGAGTGATTCTTTTTTCACACTGTTTTTGGAACATTGAAAAGGTATCCTGAATATCAACAATTAAGGGATGAAAAGAACGATCGCACGCTTTCTTTCGAAAGATACGCCCAACAGATTGTTCAACATCTGATTTGGGTGATGCTAAAAATACGGTATCTAATTTTGGAATATCCATTCCTTCACTCGCCATTGAAAATGTAGCTAAAATAATATCTTTTTCTTGTGATTCCCTTAATTGATCCGGTTTCATTCCACCTACATAGAACCCTATTGAAGAAAAGTCCTTGATCATATCTTCTAATAGGTTAAGATGTTCTCTCCTGTCACTTAAAATAAGAATACTCCTTTTTTCATCATGATATTTTTTAACAGTTTGAACAATTAGTTGCGTCCTCGGATAATAATTACAAATATTATTAATCATTTTTGGCATACATGGTTCCTTACGAAAAGTCAGTTCAACTTTATTGTATTTTTCATCAGTAAAGTTACATTCAATAAGTTGAACTTCGGCATAATCTTCATTCTTTTTCTTTTGAAGATAGACTATATCATTCATGAACCATTCAAATACTTTTGATAATCCATCTTTTCTTTTGGGTGTTGCTGATAAACCAAGCATATATTTTGATGCAACTTTCCTCATTGACTTAGAGAATACTTCTGCCCCTAAATGATGACACTCATCAAAAACCGCCAAACCAAATGAGTTAAATACATCATCACCATACTCTTTCATTGATAGACTTTGGACCATTGCTAGAACAATATCTTTCCCCTCAATATCAATTGTATCTTGTTGAATTTTTCCAATCTTCGCACCCGGGAGGAACTCTAAAATTCTATCCCTCCATTGGGTCATTAAAAAATCTTTATGGACAACAACAATAGTTTTCTTCTTTAAAACACTAATAATATGTAGTGCTAGTACAGTCTTACCACCTCCACAACGGATTGAGATAATACCACCACCTTTCTCATATGCATTTTTTAAATAGACTTCTTCAATTGGTTTTTGTTCTTCCCTTAAATCACCATTGAATGAGAGATGAATGGGTTCACCTTCTTCGAGTAGGTTCATCGTTGGAACACCAAATTTTTTCATTCCATAAAATCTTGGTAAATAAAGTTTTTTAGGACTTTCAAGATAAACAGTAAATCTTCCGACATCACTCGCCATTTGTGAACGATTAAAATTATTGAATGGTTTGACAGTTAGTTCATCCTTGATTTCTTTAATAAATTTAGAATCGTAATCTTTTTTAATGATTTTATAACCATCTTTCGATAACTTGGTAGTCATATTATATGTTAGAACTCATTTATTCTTTAATATCTAGAATTGTATCAATACTTGTCCCTTCTTTGACAGGGACCCATTTTTTAAACAAAGGATTGTATTTACATTCAACAATACATTCATCTTTTGTATCAATAAATTCTTTTACCCATTTTGATGTTTGGATATCAGGAATACTTGCATAAGAATGTTTCTGAATATTTGTTTTTTGTTCATTGTATAAATAAAGTTCATAGACGTCTGGTTTCACAGTTTGAATAATACGAAAAGAGATAAATTTTTTATTTGTTGTATTTACTTTTTTATAATCACTATCTTTGAAAAGATAAAGGATTTTTGAATAACTTGTTTTTAAAGGAACGAAATAGAATCCACGTGTACGATAAGGTAATTGGGGAATAAAATCTGAAAAGATAGTTCTAATTTCATTGAAATCAAAGTACTTTTTAATGAGTATTGGACAAATATCACAGAAAGAATCATCAATATAATTATTTTCCATAATATCGATACATTGATTCATACGATCATGAATTTGTGTATTTTTTAGAGAGACCCCTGAATTTGTATAAATATCTCCAATTAACAAACACCATTTATCATTCTTATCACGGATGAGTTCAGTTTCAAAAAGGGTTCCTTGGAATAGTTGAGGATTAAAGCGATAATGGACAATGAATATTTTAGGATATTCATAACCATCTTTAATTTTTTTATCAATTAAGAAACAATAGTTAATATTATTAATTTGTGTACAGAAGAGAAGATACGGTGTCCCTGAACTTTTTAAACAGATCAAATGGGGATTATTGAGGTTCTTTTTGTATTGTTCATTGTATATTCTTGCATATCGATAATGAAATTTATGATTTGTTTTAATATCTAAATTATCAAGAATATACTTTTTCATTGAATTATCGGTAACATTGTCAATTTCTTTATTACAAAAACTTGTTCTCGTAATATGTTTTGGATCCATTATATTTACTTATGGAAAATAATCTTTATGTAAAATCAAATTTAAATGAATTTAAAAAAAAAATCAATAGTTAATATTAAATGGACCATCAGAATTGGGAAACATATATAGTCCACTGTAAGAGTGAGAATAGAATCAATAATAAAGATAAATTAAAAGATCAAAAACAAATCAAAAAGAAATCTATGGATGGTTTAAGAAATAGTAAGTTTGAGAAGAAGATTGAAGAAGGTGATTTAAAACATAAGAAAATAGATACCACCTTATCGAAAAAGATACAACAAGGTCGTCTTTCAAAAAATTTAACACAAAAACAGCTTGCTAATCGTCTTTCAATCCCTGTGAATGAAATTAATGAAATGGAATGTGGACGATTTATTTACAACGGTCAAAAGATTAGTAAGGTGAAACGATTTCTTTCTATTAAATAATAAAATAGAATAAAATATAATAAAATATAATATAATATAATATAATATACTATAATGACCGATGAAACACGTACATTTGATGAAGAATACGAATGGTTAAAACATTGGAGCATTGGTAGACCCATAATATCCGGGTCTGCTGATTCATGTAATTCTTGGGCAGAACAATCAGGTCAGAATTGGTTACAAGATACTAGCAGCCATAAACAACTTGATTATACAATTTGGGGTACAAAAGGGGGGGGGGGGATTGTAAGCAAGTGAATAGAAGGACATGGGACCAAATTTGGGCCAACTGCCATGGCATGGCAAGTACCGATCAAAGTAAGGCTGGAGAGGATGGTAAGAACTTCGATCCCTGTTGGAATATGATTACCTCAAATGAGGCACATACCCCCGGTGGGGACTTTGAAGCAGACTCGGACACAGGGACATACAACCCTAGAACAGGGAGATGGTCTAATGATGATAGTAGTGATGATCAAGGCAACTATGATCATGAGGACGGTCGCTGGCAAAGGGAGTGGCGGACAGCTCATTCAAGTGCGTTTGCAGGATCATCAAGTCAGTTAGGTCCGGCATATCCAACCGATGTGGCGCCTATCTCTGGCCATATAGTCGCAGATCAAGATCTGGAGGATATGAGACAGTGCCCTCCATCACACCCGAGGAGTTTTGCTTGTCATGGCGATGGTGAATCTATTGGACCTGATGAACCAGGTTGTGGAATGAAAAGAAAAGGTATAGATGATTTAGATGATGTGATACGTTTTTGTGCGAAGGATAACAGGCATTATAATACACTCAATGTAATGGAATGTTGTATGGGTCCGCTGGAAGGCGGGCCAGGTAAAGGTGATCCTGATACAGCCGGTAGTCAATATACTGAATGTCCTACAGATTATTGTAGGACATCAAGAGATATTGATGATATACCTAACAATGAGTGTGAAGTAATGGACGATGAGGGGAAGTGTTTTCAATTAAGTGATAAATGCAATGATGTATTTGTAAACGTGTGTACTCAAAGGGAAATGTGGGGAAATGAAGGGGAGGATAGTATTGAAACATCAAATAAAAAAGAATATTGTCGAAAATGGGCGAAGATTAACCCTACAAAATTTAAACAATTCGCTGATGGAATCTGTAAATTCCCTACTGGAGCAGGCGGTAATGCACTCTCTGGAACAGCTCTCGCTGAAAAACTTCAAACAGATTCAGTAGCAAGAAAACGTGTTAAAGATTTATACAATAGTGATTTATGTAGTGATTATTTATTAACCTCTTCAGAACATGCGACTACATTAATTGATGTATGTTCGGCGGCAGTTGAACCAAGTAAACCTGGTGAGAAGGATATAGGTCCATTATATGGTGGACCATGGACAGAAACAGATTTTGGGAAAGATATGGGACATTTATGTAAATGTTATTATCCAGAGAATTATTACAATTGGTATAAAGCAACACAATTACCTTCTTCAGAAGGAGGTCAATCTAGTTTATCAACTATGATGAATCCCCAATGTTTTCACCTCGATTGTGCCCGTTCTGGTTACTACAGTTTAGAAGGAAATACAGAGTGTCCAAGCATTGAAGTATGTATAAATTCCGTTGAACAAAATCAAGTATTTTTAGGGGGAGCAGCAGAAAGAAGTCTAGGGACATCTACTCGTCAACCAGCAAGTGTTTCAGTCTGTAATTTCTCCACCCTTACTGATGCAGCAAGTGGAGCAGCCCCCCCTCCTACTCCTGGAGCTCCTCCTACTCCTGGAGCTCCTCCTACTCCTGGAGCTACCCCTGGAGCTACCCCTGGAGCATATCCCCCTCCAATGTATGATCCTTATAATAGAGAAAGAGGAACAAGTAATCGTAAAGATGATGATGACGATAATGATATGTTAATGATTGGTGGAATTGCTGTAGTCTGTTGTGGATTTATGATGATGATGATGATGATGTCAATGAAAGGAGGAGGTGGTGGTGGATATCCTATGATGATGAGGTAAGTATTTTAATTCATTTTGTTTAAGAAATTCATGAATACTTTTAAAATTGCGTAACAAATAATAACATTCCATAAGAGAGATGCGACTATTACTCGATAATTTGTAATTCTATTTACAACCGTTTTGGTTTTTGAATCCATTTCATTTTGATTCCTCATAATTATCTTATTTGTTGAATCAATAATATTTTTGGATAACATATCAATTGTAATAAATTGTTGAAGGGTTTTTCTTTTCCATCTCCAATCACCATTATCATCCATATAATGTTCACAACGGCCATAACGATCTATATAATGGAGTGATTGCGAAATATTTATATTTTGGGATGTTGTACTTTTTATTATTTCACGAATTTTCTGTTTTAAAATGTTCTTTATTTCCATATTTGAAGTCACACTTGCTTTTGTATCTGAAAGAGGACCACCCCCTTGTTCAACAAGTGTATTTTCGAGATTTAAATCAATTTCATTGTAGATATCTTCAATATCTATTTCTGTAATATTTTCCCATGAAGATGCATTTATAGTTGTAATTTGAGATACAACAGGGGGGCAACAACCAAATGCAGGTAATTCGACGGTTGTTCCATCTTTTAATTCCTTTACTTCAGTAACATTCCTTAACTTTGTATCATAAGTAGCAAGTGGATCCTCCTCCAATGGGACAACGAGTGGACAATCAATTGTTGCTTTATTTTCAGCCCGAATAGTTTGTGATACAACTGTTTGATTCCTTCTTAAAATATCTTGAATTCCAAGATTTAACATTTCATAATTAGTAATGGATGATACATCTTCTGTTTGTGTACCAATACTTCCTTTGTATCCTTTTGAGTTTGTAGTTGTTTCTTTTAATTTTAATTCCTTCTTTGTAGTTTCACCACACATACCGATTGTTCTTTTATTATTGATTAGTCCAATCGGTATACTATATGGAGCACAAAGGACATCTATAATAAATGTTAAAATACTCATAATATGATATAATATAATATAATATTATAAAAAATATTCATAGAAAAGATAAGGTTAACGAATTAAACATAATAATGGAAGGCCGCCACCTCTTATAAGACATACTATAAATGACCAAAACATTAAAATAATTATTGTCATTAATGCCGCGCCGGCATGAGCTACTAGTTCTGGACCTTTCCCTTTAAGGATAGCAAAATTAATAATAACATAGGATATAGTAAATATTGTAATTATCAATAAACAGGAAAAAATAGCGAACATATATATTTTTTTCATATCGACATTACTTATGGATGATTCGGTCTTACTTACCATTGATATATAGGTTTCACTAACAGATTTAGTAATATCAGTAATAATATTATTGGTAGCAATCTCAACATTTAAACTTTGTTCGACAGAACCGGCTGTTGGTGGTTCAGAACATTTATTTATACACCGTAAAGGTACTAGAGATTTAATTTTGATATTCTGTCCACCTTCAATGTTAACCGATGATGCATTCTCAAGAACTTTTTTAATGTTACTGACAGATAAATCCTTGACTTGATTCATAGCACTATTTAAAATTTTTAATTGACGGTTATTATCTCCAAGATTATCCCCAAGCGTTAATTTTACTTGATTTAACATTTCTTGTTTTACTGTATTCCACATCTCTTGATGATCACTTGTAGTTGTCTCATTAATCGCACTTAAACTAATATTTGCTGTTTGTGTAACATCATAACAACATCCATACTTAATACATGCTGTATGTGGTATTTTTTCTCCAAACCACGTATATCTTTGACCCTTTGGTTTAAGGTGCCAATCTGTTAATTTATCAACTCCACAATCGATTGTTATTTTTTTATTAGCATAAAGATTCTGTTCAGTTGTCTGTGTAAATTTTTTGAATGTTGTGTTTAATTTTAAAGAAACAGCTTCCATCGTAGATTCAGATTGAATCGTGTTCAACACTTCTTCACTTGAAGCAGAATCAATATTCTTTCCAGCTATTAAATCATTAAAGAAATCTAAAAATTCTTCTACAATACTCATATGTATATATATATATAATTATAGATTATATTAATTATCTACTATTTTTCGCTTTCATTACAGAACTGGCCATATCTGCCATTTTAGCCATTTGTTGGGGATCCATGTTAGAAGCAGCATTCATTGCCCCTTTTGCCCCTTTCTCTGTCATTTTAAGTAATTTCCATATAATAAGGAGACATCCAATACATGATAATGCACTAATCGCTAATTGAACGATACAAGCATCATTATCTGAACTAATCTCTTGTTTCACTTTAATTTTATGATCTGCGAATTTTTCTTCAATAATTTTTAAAGTACTACTTAAGATATCGGCCGATTGAATTTGAACCATCGCATCCTGACCGACTGATGGCCCCCTGGTCCCCTCTTTTGATACACCACACGGGTCTTTACAACGTGGTGGTGTTTCATATTCAATGGTTATGTTTTGTTGATTATCATACGAAGTAGCACTTAAATTTAATAATTTACTCCTTATATTTTCAACCGCCCTATTCCTGACACTGTCAAGGGCTCGATTCGCGGCATTTGCTGCACTTGAACTCATTTGTGTTTTCGCTTTCTGTTTTAGATTCGTTGAAATATCATTGTATATATCTTCAGCCTCATTGACAACATTACTATTATAAGAAATAATATTCATATTACTCACTTGTTTAACATTATAAGCACATCCATATACATCACATCCATCAACTGAACCAAAGATTCCAAATGGACCTTTTTTTACAGACATTGTCTTATTAAGAAGGAATTGATTATTACCTCCCCTTTTTTCACGAATGGTTATATTTTGTTTGGATACCAAAGATTTACTTGATACGTTACTTTGTTTTTGTAATTTGTTTTTAATCTTCGTTTCTAAATGAGATATTGCTGCTTCATTGACAGCTAAAGCAGAAGACCCCCCTTCTATTTTTGATTTACATGCTCCCATACTTGTTTGTTATATTATAAATATATATTATTAATTTTTTTTTATAAAATTTTTATATATTATTATTAAAAATGAAGGGGAAAAATGATAGTAATGGTAAGGCGAAGGAAAATATATGGACCGATGAGTGTGAAGAACTATTAGCAGAATGGTCTGAAAAAGCCTCTTGTTATCGTTGGCTACATGGAAGATGTGAAAAAAGTTATCGAACATGGTATTATTGTTTTTCAATACCTGTAATTATCTTATCAACTCTAACAGGAGCAGCGAATGTAGGTATGGATTCCTTTGTCCCAGAGGAAGGTAAATCTCTCGCTTCAGCAATTGTTGGAGGTGTGAATATCTTTGCAGGTATTATCTCTACTTTACAAAATTTTTTGAAAGTTGCAGAACTTATGGAAGCGCACCGTATTGCGGGTGTTTCTTGGGGTAAATTGCAAAGAAATATCTCAATTGAATTGGCATTGGATCCATCAAGGAGGGTTCTTCAAAGTGACTTCCTAAGTATATCACGTTCAGAATATGATCGTTTGATTGAAGCCGGTCCAATTATTGACGATGGTATAATTAAGCAATTTAATAGTAAGTTTAAAAACTATGAAGTATGTAAACCATCTATCTGTAATGGTTTAGATAAATGTACGGTTTATAAACTTGATCCATCCATAAGATTAAATCAAAGGGATTTTATGGAAGGCATTGAAGATGTAATTATTGATGAAGATATTGATAATGATGTAAAAATAGATCTAATTAAGAAAGTAAAGGAGATTGAGAAGAAAGAGGAAGCCAAGTTTAGACATGATATCCACCCAGAGATTAAAGAAGAAGAAGTGAAAGAAGAAAAGGAAGAAGAAGTGAAAGAAGTGAAAGAAGTGGAAAAAGTGAAAGAAGTGGAAGAAGTGAAAGAAGTGGAAGAAGTGAAAGAAGAAGTGAAAGAAGTGAAAGAAGGGGGGGGAGAAGTGAAAGAGAATGTAAATGTTGAAGTTATTATTAATGTGAAAGAACCAGAACCAGAACCAGAACCAGAACCAGAAGAAAAAGAATTTCTTGATGGTATTGAAGATAAAAAAGATAAAGAAGAATAAATGTAATATTTTAGTTATGCTTTTGTCCCTTTGTACAAAAGGAAAAGTATAATAATTATGGTTAATACCAATACTTTTTCAAAAGTGGTAATATTCTTTCGAGGAGAGCTATTCTTCTTAAATGCTTCATCTAATGATGCATATTCAGTTGATTCACTCTTTTGAGGTAGAGGAGGGGTTCCACATTGACAACTCATTTTTTAATACCTAATATTTTTTTTTTAAATTATTAAGCAATCATTTCGGCTTGGATAGTTGGATAATAGTTATAATTAACAATTTTAAAATCATTCTCTTGAATTGTATCAATCGTATCCATTGATTTTATTTCTAATGATGGAAATGTATTTGGAATTCTTAATAATTGTTCTTTTACAGGGTCAATATGATTCTCATAAATATGGGTATCTCCAATAATATGGATGAAATATCTGGGAATATAACCGGTTATCTTACCTATAATATGTAATAGGAATGAATAAGATGAAATATTAAAGGGGACACCTAAGAACATATCCCCTGATCTTTGATAGAGCTGGGCATCAATAAATTGATCATCAATATTAAATTGAATCATAATATGACAAGGAGGTAATGCCATTTTGTCTAAATCAACCGGATTCCACGAACTCATAATTAATCTTCTACTTGTAGGGTTTGTTTGAATTTCATGAATGATCCATTGAAGTTGATCAACACCTTGTCCTTGATAATCCGTTTTATGGTCTACATAATTTGCTCCAAAGTGCCTCCATTGAAAACCATAAATTGGTCCTAAATCACCTTTCTCATAGGATAGACCCCGTGTTTCTAGGAATTCCTTAGATGCATTTGCATCCCAAATATGAACCTTCTTATCTTGAAGATCTTGATTATTTGTTGATCCTTTAATAAACCATAGAAGTTCTCTCAAAATAGTTTTCCAAGGCATCTTTTTCGTAGTTAGAAGAGGGAATCCTTTTCTTAAATCAAACTTCATTCTTGAACCAAAGGAGGAATATACAACTGAATTCCTTGAATCTTTCTGAGAACCATTCTCTAAGATATCTTTTAATAAGTGTAAATATTGAAATTCTTGTATATTTACATTATCAGACATTTGATATATATTTTCACAATAGTTAATCTCTTTTGAAATATATCCATTCTTTTGAAAATCAAAGATCTCCCCTTTTTCTTTTTTATTCGTAAACTTTATATTTTTAATTTTTTTATCCATTTCATACTGAATCAAGGGTATCTTATTATATGTAATGTTAAAGGATGAAAGAAGGGATCGGTCGACTTCATCTATAATTTGTGTTTGATAAATGATATCAATGGAATCAAAATAATGTTTCACTATTTCACTAAATAAGTGTGCCCCTCCAATCACAAAAATCTTCCCAAATTTAACTCCCTTTATGTATTGAAAACATTGCTCCAAACCTTCAAAACAAAATATACTATCAATATCCTTGAATTCTTCCTGATGATTCTTTGAAATCACAATATTCATACGATTCTTTAAAGGTTTACCAATACTTTTCCATGTATTATAACCCATAATAATCACATTCTCACGATTATTAAATTTGGTACTTGTTATCTTCTGGAACATTCTTAAATCAGAATTAATCTTGCAGTACAAATCATTATTGACACCCATAATCCCATCCATAGAATCAGAGTAAATTAAATTAAGTTTCATTTTGATTTACTATTGTAATGTGTTTGTTGTTTAAATAACTTATTCTTCCTTACCACCTTTTTCATCAACTTGTTCCTCCTCTGTTTCTTCTCCTTTCTCCTCTGCTTCTTCCCCAGACTGTTCTGCTTGTTCTACTTCCCCTGAATTTCCTTGCCCCTCTTCTTCCTCCCCTGACTGCTCGGATTCTTCTTCTTCATAGTATTCTCGGTGGATATCTCTATTTGTTACGTTTAGTATCCTATGGATATATATATTATTTTCATTCAAAATATTCTTACAGAAATTGTAAAATGTATGATATTTCTTAAAAAAAATGTAGAAGGGGCTTTGGTAATAGTATCTATCTTTTAGATTCGTTAATTTATTATCAATATCATCTATGATTTGTTGAAAATCATAATCATCATCATTAATCAATTGATTGAATTGTTTATTATCATATAAGTTATCGATGCAAGTATCTAACTTTTTAATAATATTATCATCATAAAAGGAGTTCATATCATTACTACTAATATAGTGATGAAAAGTAAAATAAATGGTATACTCAAGGTCTACAGTATTATTAACTTGAACAAAATCTTCTTGTGGAACAAGTTTCCCTCTCTCACTATTGAAAGTATCATTTTCACCCATTTCGAAGAGATGTTTTAAATTATGTTTTGCTTTCTCTGTAAGTGTATTCATTTTATTATTAATGAATATATTATTTTGTTTAAATATCTTTAAAAAAGGAATTTATTTGAATAATCCGTTATTTGCATAGAAAAATGGTTCAAGAATATATTTTACTGAAAGACCCATGAATGCAGCAAAAACAACAGAATGGAAAATAAGTAAATTATGACCTGTAAGAGTGATATCAACATTAATGACTAGACCAATCTTCTTAAGAATATCTTCCATAAATGCAAAGATTTCTGGAGTAGCAAGAATATAAAATAAAATACCTCCAACTAATGAAATTTGGACGATTTTTTCATTTAAGACATTCGTAAACCCTTCAATAATTTCTGACATTTTAATACTAATATAGAAAAAAATTTAATTTAATAAGTATTCTTTATGAATATATAAATTATGAAATAATAAATAGTTATTTTTTTTCAAAATCGAATCCATCTGTTCCCTATTTTTTTCTGATTCAATAACAATACATTCAAACTTTACTTTTGAGAAGATATTCCAGATTGGAAACTTTGTATTAAGGATACATAAATTAAATGTTTTATCAAGTCCTTGAATCTTTTGAATTAATTTCTTTTCTTTTTCTTTTTTTTCATAGGTTATAGTTGTTACTTCCCATTCATCTTCTTGTATGATATCAATTATTTCTGAATTAATCGATAGTACATTAATCTTTTTTTGATAAAATAAATCATATAATTCCCCTTTCAATGGATGATGCTTTACTTGAATTGTATTAACTATCTCGGGTATTTGAATATTCATATTTTCAAGAGTAACTTTTACTGGATGATAATGGTTTAAATTATGAATACTTAATAACTTAATCGTATCATAGTAATTGTCCATTTTTCTTTCTGATCCTTTATTATAATAAAAAGAAACTGCTTCGGACTGAATATCTTCCCATTTAAATCCACTTTTTTTCCAAAATTCTTTCGTATGAAAAAGAGTAGATTCATAACCAGCGATCTTATTTTCGGTTTTATACAATTGTTTTCCATAGATATCATAACATAACATTGACTTACAATACACACACTCCAAACGATTATCCCTTAAAAAACGTAACTTCCTTTCAATTGCTTTGGGTTGATAGATAGTATCAACATCAAGATGAAAAATATAATCGTGACTTGTCATACCGACAGCATAATCTCTTTTAAATCCATTTGTTAGGGACCCCATTGTATTAAAATAATTCCATGTTATCTTTTCATCATCTTTTGGGAATTCAATCTTTTCTAAATATTCTGATGAATTAACACGAAAATATAAAATATTTTCATGGATTGGTATTTTATTACTATGATCTTCTTTTGAATCATCAACAATGATCCATTCAAGTTTATCTTGTGGATAATCTAAAGTATCCCAATGATGTTGAAGGAGTGGATAGAAGTCAGTATTATCATGAAGGATAGTGACTAAAGAAATATTAGGTTTTTTAACAATTTTACTCATATTATAAAAAAATGTGATATATTTTTAAATTATTTTAAACTTTCTCCTCTTTCAAAATGATCTTACTATGACCGGATTCTTTTAAAAATTCTTCAGGTATATCATCAGGGCAATTTACAATCTTTTCTCTTAGATAGCATACAAATGTTAGCCTTGTATATTTTTCATAGATACCAACTGTTCCTACTTCTGGATTATCTTTAAAAGCTGGTTCTAATGTTGCATTAAATGCTTTATCTTCTTCTGTTTCATAGATAGGCGTATTCGAATGCCATTGATGAACATCCATTGCTAGGAAATCATTTGATCTTACATCAACAGCAACTCCAAATTGAGGGAGGACAGTATATCCACCATGATATTTCCCTCTTTCAATTACAGTTAAATTACCAAACCCACCTTTAAAATCACCGGCATCTCTATGCAAAGCCGTTCGAAAGTTACGATTAATTGTAATTGTGGAAAAAGGTGTTCCAGGTATTTTTAAATGGGGTTTTTTATCTGCTTGTTCAAGTTGTTTTTCATATGCATCAGGAATCAAATGTTGAAACATTTGGCTAATTTTTTGGATAAAAGGTAATCCTTCCTTAAACCTTTGATAATTTGTCCGTGTGAAATGTGTTAAACGACAAGGAAGTTTACAAAAATTCTTTGATTCTTCATAAAATCCAATTGGATTGGAAGCAACTTGATTATTTACTTTCATTCGACTCTTTTTAGTTCCGTCTTTGATCATATAACTTGTACTCCACTTTTTTGTATCGGTAAGAGTTCTTTTACTCCAGTATTGACTATCTGTATCAATTGGACCCGCAGAAGCACCTCTTCCACGACTAGGTTTTGCTAAATCCTTGTATGAAATCCAACCAGTACGAATAAGTGAATTAGAGATTGAATTCTTCCTAAATTTTAAAAGAAGGTGTTCTTTATCATTTTCATCTTTGTAGTAAACATCTGTATTTTCCCTTATTACAGGGTGTTTTAAAAACGATTCATCAATCCATGTCCCTTCAAGGTTGGAGACTTCTTTGTCTGTAAGGTATTTTTGAACAACTAATTTCTTTGGACGTGGCATTTATTTATACGAAAGAAAAAAAAATGAAATGAAACGATAATATTATTTACTTGTTATAATAATTAATATAGTAATAATAACCAATTACAAGGAGTAGAATGATAATAAAGAATATAGATATATTACTATTACTATTACTATTACTATACATATTATTGTATAATTGATAGACTTCATCATAGGAATATTCCCTTTTACCTGTCATGACGTTTACTTTATTATGAATATCGATCAACCATTCGGTTAATTCTTTTCTTGATTCCATTTGTATTGGAATCTTATCAAAATTTACAGAATAATGTTCACGACAATTTGGACAGGGTAATACATCCTTTAATGAATTAAAAAAAACATAATATTTTCTTTTTTCTACATCGGTTGGATTTTCTGGGTATTGAAATGTAATTGTATGCAAGAATTTCCATGCTGATGGCCCCCATACATTTGTTTCCATTAATTTATAACATAAATAGATATAATATTTAAGAGAAAAAAGCATAGATTCACTATGGAAAATTATTGTAATAATTGTGGTAATTATGGACATGTTTATAAGCATTGTCGTCATCCAATCTTAAGTTATGGAATTATTTTATATCACAAAGAAGAAGGTACTAATATATATCGTATTGTATTAGTTGAAAGAAAAGATTCTTTATCCTATATTGAATTTATTCGTGGGAAGTACAAGAATCCTCTAAATTATGATTACATTCAATTATTAATATCGAGAATGACAAAAGAAGAAAAAAAGAAGCTATTACTCAATGAATTTGATACTCTGTGGAAAGAATTATGGATTCATACTGATAGTATAAATCAAAGAATACAAAAAGAATATCAAAAAAGTAAGATTATTTTTGATCAGTTAAAGAAGGGTGATATAAAGAAAAATAAGATTACATATTCTTTAAAGAGTATTATTGAAGAATCAAATGATGAATATACAATGAATGAATGGGAAATACCAAAAGGGAGAAGGAAAGGTCATGAAAATAACAAAGATTGTGCAATTCGTGAGTTTGGTGAAGAAACAAATATAGAATTTAGTTCCTATCAATTAATTAATAATATAATCCCCCTAGTGGAAGAGTATAAGGGTATTAATAATGTCCGATACAAACATATTTACTATATTGGAGAAATTGAAGAATTAGTCCAATTGGAAGTGAATATGGAAAATAAAGACCAATATACAGAAATAAAAAATATTCAATGGTTAACTGAAGAAGAGTGTTATCTAAAAATACGTGATTATGATTCCAATAAAAGAAAAGTAATTCAAGATGTATTTAAATATCTCTATACACATTCTTCTTTTATTACTATTAAATAGTTAGAGCCTCTACAGCAGTAATGATACTATCCTTGCTACGATCATGTCCCCGTAGAACTTCTTTCGTCCCATCTGGTTTAACAACCATATATGTAGGGAAACCTCTTACGGATGGATTTCCTTCCCTGAACCTTTTCATCTCTTCACTCTTATCTTCTGTTAAGATAAATGAAACAGGGGATCCAGCACTAGTTGTAACATCTTTCCTTGGTACTAATTCTTCAAATGCAGGCAATGCTTTCTTTGAGTGTCCACACCATCCTCCATAGACCATATGGATATCAACAGTCCTACCATCACCAGTAGTATTGCTAGTATAGGCACTCTTTTTAATACTTCCTAGGGCTTTTACAGCAGAAATAATACTATCCTTGCTACGATCATGTCCTTCTAATTCTTCCATTTTCCCATCTGGTTTAACAACCATATATGTCGGGAAACCTCTTACAGGTGGATCTCCTTCTCGGAACCTTTTCATTCCTTCACTCTTATCTTCTGTTAGGATAAATGAAACCGGGGCTCCAGTACTAGTTGTAATATCTTTCCTTGGTACTAATTCTTCAAATGCGGGCAATGCATTTTTAGAGTGTCCACACCAACTTCCATAGACCATATGGATATCAACAGTCCTACCATCTCCAGTAGTATTAGTATTAGTATTAGTATTATTATCTTTACTTCCTTCTAAATAATAACCCAAACCTTTATCTCCTTTTTTGAATACAAATCCTTCATACTCCCCTTGGAAAGAATCATTGGGATAAAAATCTTGGATTTCTGGTTCTTTAACTTCTGGTACTTCTCGAGAAGGAGTGGGTGGTGAAACTACATTACGGATAACCTTATTCACACCTTCCCCAAAAACATTGAAACCAATTAGATTCTTAATACCTCCAATATCTCCTCCTACGATTCTGTCAATATATTCTCTATCCTTAAAAAGAACAAATGATGGGATATTATAAACTTCACATTTATCAATAAATTCTCTATTTCCTTCATTCACCATATCAACTTTGAAAAATTTTATCTTATTTGAATCATATTCTTTGAATAATTTTTCAACAATTGGTCCTGCTTCTTGACAAGGTTTGCACCAACCGGCAGCGAAGTAAAAAAGGACATGTTGTTCTAAATCAAGCTTAAGAAAACATTCATCACCTGTTACACTTTCCATTTTTTTAAGATAAAAATAAAAAAATTTTAAGATTTAACCTTATCTTTTCAATGAATATTTATTTATTAATATTATATATAATATATCATATGGATCAAAGGAATAAGCTTGAATTATACAGAGACCTTGAAAAGAGGAGTTTCAGCGATTTATATAGGGTTTATTATGAAAAGAAGAGATCCTATATCCGTAAGAATAATAAAGGTTCACATGAATTAATGAAAATAATCCAATTTATAGTTGATAATAAGGAATTAGATAAAGAAGACAGGGATTTTATTCAAAAGAACTATCATTCTTACCCTGATTATAGTGATAAAAATTTTAATACAGAGATTTCCAAGAAAGCTGAATTCTTTCATAGTAAAGGTTTATTAAATCTCATTGAACTTGAAAATAGGTGTCTTTCAACAAATTTTGAATTAGGGAATCATCAAAACTTTTTAAAAAACTTTATGAATAGGAATACACCTTATAAAAGTCTTTTGATTTTCCATGGAGTGGGTGTAGGGAAGACATGTTCTGCTGTTACAATTAGTAATTCGTTTATTGACCTTTACAAGAAAGAAGATAAAAAGATCATTTGTTTAGTTTCAAAAAATATCCAAGCAAACTGGATGAATACGATTTATACCCCTGAAAAAGGTGAAAATCAGTGCAATGGCGAGAGTTTTCAGGATATTATACGGACAATGAGTCAAAAAGTAAATACAAGTAACCGTATTAAAAAACTAATTAAAGAATATTATGAATTCTATGGTTATCAACAATTTTCAAACAAAGTGAAAAAACTAATTCAAATCAAAGAAGCTTCATCTGGAAATAAAACAAAAGAAGAAATTGAAAAAATCGTCATTCAAGATTACTTTTCAAATCGTGTTCTTATTATTGATGAGATTCATAATCTAAGGGATGATAATCTAGATAATTATAAAAAAGATACGATTATTTTTTTAGAAAAGGTAGTTAGATACAGTGATAATCTAAGATTAATTATTATGTCAGCAACACCGATGTTTAATCGAGCGACAGAAATCCAATGGATACTCAATCTACTCTTAAAGAATGATAAAAGATCAACGATTTCAAATAAAGAAATTTTTGATGAAAACGAAAACCTTACTGAAGAAGGTGGAAACCTATTACAAAAAAAAATACGGGGTTATGTATCCTATGTTCGAGGGGAAAATCCTATAACATTCCCCATACGATTATATCCAGTAAACGATCCATTGTTTCTTAAGGAGTATCCAAAGAAGAATATTTATGGAGAAGAATATCATACAAATGATTATCAATTTAAGTTCTTAAAAATGTATTACAATCAGATGGGTGAATATCAAGCTCAAATGTATGAAAAATATATTCAATCACTAAACCATATCACGAATGTCCCGATTACTGAAAGGAGGCTTGGTATTCAAATATCAAATATTGTATTCCCATCGTTTGACATCTTATTAGGGGAGGAAGAAATCACAAGTGAAAATTTTAGTAAAAACTATGGTGGAGATGGACTACGCCAATTATTTCAAAATAAGAAGAATATGTTTTCTTATCATAAAAAATTCATTAAATCAGAGAATTTTAAACCATTACTTGATCCTGAACACATTCATTTAGTCTCTGCAAAAATGAATAATCTATTACAAGGTTTTCAAAAGGATAAACCTAAAGGAATTATCTTTATTTATTCTGAATTCCTTGCTTCTGGTATTATACCATTATCACTTGCTTTAGAACATATGGGTTTTGATAAGTATTCAGGAAATATTTTAAACTATCCTGATTGGAAACCAAAATCAAAAAATACGAAACGGGAACCGATTGATTTTAATTGGAACCCGATGTCTAAAAAAAAAGGTAAACAAGCAAAATATATTATTTTATCTGGGAACAAAAGTCTTTCTCCTAACAATAATGAAGAAATTAAAGAATTAGTTTCTGATAGGAATATTCATGGAGAGAATATTAAGATTGTTATTGGTAATGTTGTGGCTGCTGAGGGTCTTGACTTAAAAAATATTCGTGAAATTCACATCCTTGATCCATGGTTTCATTTATCCCGTGTTGAACAGGTGATAGGGCGCGGTATAAGATATTGTTCTCATATTCAATTACCAAAAGAAGAAAGGAATGTTACTGTTTATTTACATGTTGCTGGATTATCGAAGGAAGTTGAATCAATTGACACATATACATATCGTAAAGCGGAAGAGAAAGCTGTTGTAATTGGTCAAGTAGAAAATATTTTAAAAGAAAATGCAATAGATTGTTATTTAAACCAACAAATTAATCAAATCAGTAAAAAGAATGTACTACCGGTGGATCTAACTACAAACCGTGATCATTCAATCAAGGATTTTAGTGTTCATGATAAAGATTTCTCAAAGATATGTTCGTATAGAGAATGTGGTTATCAATGTAATTCCGATGATATCAAAGAAAAGGATATTAACTACGATACATTTACAATGGAAAATTCAAAAGATCTATTGAAGCATATTCAAAAGATAATCATTGAATTATATGAATTACGTAATTACTATTCATTAGATGAATTAGAAAGTCATATTATGGAAATACTGGATACAAACCATACAATTATCTATTATACACTTTACAATATGATTGACCGAAAGATAATGATCTGGAATAAAAATCATATAAATGGTTTTTTGATCAATAAGAATGGGTATTATTTATTTCAACCTCATAATAACTATGATGAGTCATTACCATTGTATTATCGTAATTCAATTCTTCAAAAAGATATTCAAAAAGATATACCACTTGAAGGTAATTTATTTAAAGAAGAAATTCAAGAGAAGCCGAAAAAACTTCAGTATGATAAAGTAATTGTTCAAATCCGGGAAGATATTCAAAAAAAAAGATATTTAAAACACTATTTTCACGAAGACAGAATAAAACACTATCCTTTTGAGGAATATATCCAAGGTTTTGAGGAGAGTATTTACTTGGAGGTCTATTTAGATAATTTATCATATGAAGAAAAAGTAGTCCTTCTTGAAAGTATTGTTAAAGAAATGATAAAAACAAAGAAAGTACATGATAAGCTTAGACAAACCATTTTTGAACATTTCAAACATCTCTTTATTTATGAAAAAAAGAATCAATATACACTTTTTGAGGAATCATTCGAACAATTAATAGGATTTTTTGTAATGAATACGAACAAGTTAATGACAAAAAAGAAGCTTGGAAAACAAGAACTTGATGAAATTGAAAATGACTATTCCTATTACATTTATAGAGACGATAAATTTTCTGAAATAAGTGAATTAGATGATGAAAACCTAATTCGATCAAATATTAAAACAAACTTCATAAAAAGGGATCAAGTTGTTCATTTAAAAACAGAAGGTGTTTGGGGATATCCTTTTAAAACGGAAAATGGAAAACCTGCATTTAAATTAGTTGATCAAAAATTAGTGGGACCACATAAATTCCCAGGAAGAATTGTAAAGGAGATATCAAAAAAGAAAAGTCTTCGTCAATTTATAAAACGTTATTTTCCTGAGAACTATGATATATTCATGGAAATAAAGGATGAAGAAGGTGATCCTGACCTTGAGGACACAGACAAACATGAACTCTATTTATTGATTGAAATGATTATAAGAAATGAAGAAAAAAGTAAAAAAACGAAGCATATATTTATTCCCTATGATTTAGTATTTCTAAAATATATTCAGTAAATTTGAATTTACTTTATTTAAACAATTATAAAGTATTGTATATTATAACATGGCATATATCAATGAACAGTTATTAAAAACGGTACTTGTTCTTGACCCTAGAGATTTAAAAGATGATATTCATAATATAATTAAATATAAATTAAAAGAGAATATTGAAGGTAAATGCCATGAAGATGGTTATATTATTAAAGAAAGTGTTCGTATTGTAAAAAGAAGTGTAGGGAATATTGTAACAAATAATGGTAAGAGTGAGATTAAATATGTAATTACGTATCAAGCTAAAATAATTTCTCCTTCAGAGAATGATGAAATAACGATATATATTAATAATATTAATAAGATGGGTATTATAGGTTATATAAAATTGGCTGAAGGAGATACAGCTGAAGAAAGTCCTCTTGTTGTAATGGTACCTAGAGAATACTTTGACGAAAGTTCGAAGAATATTCATGACTTAACAATTGGACAGAGATTAGATGTTGTAGTGATTGGATCACGAATTAAATATCGTTCAGAGAGTATTCAAGTTATTGCAAAACCTTTGGGATAGGTTTAATTTATTATGATTTAATATATATTAATTTTAAAAGATATTTTTTTTATGGAAGATGAAATTAAGAAAAAAAGATATTATATTTATGAAAATATTGATAAAATCAAAAATCATGATCAGATTATTGATTTAATTCAAATCAAAGAATGTAAATATACAAAGAATAATAATGGTATTTTTTTAAATCTGAGTGTTCTTAATGAAGAAATAATTAACATGATCTATCAAATAATTATTAATTCATTGGATTATGAAGAAAAGAATGAAAACTATATAATTGAACCACTCTATATTGAAAAGAAAGAAGAAGTTGTAAAAGGGAATAATCAAAAGAATAAAAAAAAAAAACTCCTTCTAAAGAGCTTTAAAAAAAAAGAACAAAAGATTATTCATCACTCAAAAGGATATAATTTATAAATTTGATAGTATTTAAATATAATTCCATAAATAAAATATAATATGGAATTTATTGAAATCTTTGAAAGCAGTTCAAATCAATTTTCAAAAAAAATTAAAGAATCCAAATACACTGAAGGTAGACAGGGGGTTCAGAAAAAAGGTGTTAATGATATTTGTGAGATTATTATTGGGAATAATGATATTGAATACTCTTCTTATGAGACTCAGCAAAAATCCTCTTTTATCTTAAAAAAGAAATTAGAAATTGCATCCAATGTTATCTCAAAAGAGAATTATTCAAAACAATTTACAACCCCACTAATTCAGGCAGGATTTCAAAATAAAAATGTATTCTCATCTATCCTCTACTTGAATGAATTTTATAAAATCCACTGTATTATCTATAATGAGGATACAGATAAATATTATAAAACATCATTGAAACAATATGAACCTCTTTATTGTGTTTATAAGGATAATTCATGGTTTACAACAAATGAAATAATGATGGATCCAACAAAGGTAACGACTGATATTAATGACCTTAACACAATCCTTACAATTGATATTAATACACTTCACATTTATAAACCTTATTTAATGTCAATCACAAAGTATAAATTAAAAGATCTTGAAAAAATAGCAACGGAACATGGAATTTTAATCGTGAATGATACAGGTAAAAAGAAGCTAAAAAAACAATTGTATGAAGATATAAATTTGAAACATTATACACAAGATATTTAAAAAAAAAACTACACTTTTAATATATTTATGGAATTATTTAATAATGATAAGGAACTATTTCTTTCTTACATTGAACAACCCTTAGTGAATAAGGATGTTGAACTTGAATTAATTTTTGGAAGCACTCCTCAAAAGAACCCTATTCATAAAAAGATATTTTTATCATTAATCAATCAATGTAAAGAGAATTATACATTGGTGGATGAATCAACGTCATTAGATATACGATGTGAGTACAAGAATAATGTATCAAATATTCGTTGTTCGATTCATGGATTAGATTCAATCAAAAAATACTGCAAGACCGATAGTTTAGAGGATATTACCGATTTAGAGTTCATACAGAAACAATACTATAAGAATAAAGATGATCCATCTAAAAAATATCTTTCTTTAAAGGACTATGACTATAATGTAAGATTAAATATTAAGAAAGAGAAGGTCCTCGATAAAAATCACCATTTCGTAACAAGTTTCCTAAGTAACTTTGGAGAGAAAAAGAAGCATTTTCGTTATAAGAAAAGGTTGAGTTTCTTGACCATTGATAAATTATTTAGGATTGATATCACTGTGATTAAAAATACAAACTTTACGAAGGGAAAACATGATTTTCAAAAGACATTTCGTCGAGCAAATGTTCTTCGGAACCCTGAACAATATGAAGTTGAAATTGAATATATAGGATGGAAAAAAGAGGTTGGTATTGAAGAAGTTGATCGCTTATACAATCATTTTAATGAAAATTATATATCCCTTCCTGGAAAAGAAATATCTTCAAATATATATGATCCACTCAATATGGGTATTCATATCTTTGAAAAAGAAGAGGAAGGAAAAGAAGAAAATTATAATTATGAATTCGATTCTCCACGATATACAGATAATTCAATCGTAGAAGATTCAGAGGAAGTAAAACAATATGAAGATCTAATTGGTAAGTATGTTAAGATTAAAGATAAATACTTTATTGATAATGAAATTGATCCGCGATTAATGAATTCTTTAAAAGAATATTACAAACGTGGAATTTACTTTGGAATAGTTAAGGAAGTATATCATTATAAAAAAGGTATTGAAGCATTGGTTGTGTTTAATGAACCCATTGGAGATATTCCTTCCCTTATAGTCCCTGTCAAACAGTTATACAATACACCAAATTTCACACCATTACAGTCAGCATTGTTAGATGACGATGATGATAGCCCTGAAGAAATTATATTACCTTCAAAAATTCCAGGACAAGAGGAACGGATATTAGTGATTAATGAGTTAACAAAAAAGGTAGCAGAAATATTAGAAAACCATGTTATTGATATTACGAAATGTATTTATCGTACCGATCAACTAATTTCTTTCCAATTGAGGGAAAGAGTGATTGAAAAATACAGGAAGATTACAGGGCAAAAAAATAAGAGATTTATATTTATGGGTCCTCAACCCGTAACTCTAATGATGGATCACCTTAAGAAGAATAATCCCCATTCGATCTTAGAGGATTATGCAGTTACAGAAAAAGCAGATGGTGAAAGATACCAAATGATAATTATGAATCATAAAGGATATTTAATTAATTCAAAACAGAATGTAATTGATATGAACATTACCTTTGAGAATTATCAAGATGGTTGGTTATTTGATGGAGAATATATTACACAAGATAAGGATCATAAACCAATTCAATTATTTATGATATTTGATATTTATTTAGATGAAGAGAAGAAAGGGGAGAAGATAATTCCTCAACCTGTTCATACCTATCCATTCATTTCTCGTAATGAAGGTGATATTTCAAGAAGTTCGATACTTCAGAATTTCTACAATACAATGAAAATAAAGGAACATTCTTCACCAAAAGAGTGGTGGGAAGATATTGATAAAAAGTCAATACAGATTGATTTAAAGCAGTATGAATTTGGATATCTTTCAAACCCAACCGAATCACAACAATTTATTAAGAAGAAAACCACATTTTCCGAAGATATTACCGGTATTTTTAAAGCATCAGAAAGAATTCTAAAACGGGAAGAGGAAGGATACTATCCTTATCGTATTGATGGATTAATTTATTTACCGGTTTATTATTCTGTCAAAGGATCAACAGAAGGAGTTCAATCCAAGTTTATTAATGGTACATGGGATTATAATTTTAAATGGAAGCCTCCTGAAGAAAATACGATTGATTTCCTAGTCAAAGTAAGGAAGACAGTTATCAATGCTGAAATCCTTGATAAAATTATACCATCGGTTAGTATGGATAATGGAATAAGTAGTGTTCATCAATACAAACAATTAGAGTTATACGTTGGTTATGATGAAAGTAAGGATGATTCAATCAATTATTGTATGAAGGTTTTAGAAGAAGGAAGAAAAATAGAAGAAGGAGATAAAATCAAACGATTTAATCATACTTCGAAAGAAGAAGAAAAATATGATACTACGAATATTGTGTTAGACAATGGAAAAATGTTATGTATGAATTATGAAAAGGATGAAGTTAGAGATGGTGATTTAGTCGAAATGAGATTTAATCCACAAGCAAAGAATGCATGTTATTGGGAACCCCTACGAATAAGGACAGATAAAATTGATCCTCAATTCTTCACGATCGCTTCCAATGTTTGGAAAACAATCCAAAACCCTATTACGGGTGAAATGATTCAAGGAAAATATAATATTGATGAATTAATAAAAGAAGAAGAAGAAGAAAAAGGTAAATACTATGTAAGTGATTCAGAATCTCAATTACTAGAATCAAATCGGTTACGAAAGCTTCATAATTATATTAAAACAAAGTTAATTCATGGAGTATGTTCTTCTTTTAAGAAGCCTATTAAGATTATGGACTTATCTTTTGGACAAGGAGGGGATACACAGAAATATATCAATGATGATTTTCAATGTTCCTTACTAATGGGGATTGATATTTCATCCAATATTGATGAAGCATGTAAGAGATTTTATGAAGTAAAAAAAAGAAACCATACCAAAACCAATGGTGTATTCTTTCGAGCGGATACAAGTAAGAATATTGAAAATAAAGAATGCACAGATATTGAAGGTATTTCTGAGGAAGAAAGGAAACACTCCGAAACAATGATTGATATCTTGTATGGGAATAATAGACCGATACCTAAAGAATACCAACACATTAGTCGTAGATACAAATCATTAGCCAAGAGTGGCTTTGATGTAATTAGTTCTCAATTCTCAATGCACTATTATTTTGAAACAGAAGAAACATTCTATGGATTTTTAGAGAATTTGAAAGAGAATATTAAAGTAGGGGGGTACTTCATAGGGACATGTTATGATGGGAATAAAATATTTAATTATTTTAAAAATAAAAATGATGTTATGAGAAGAATATGGTATGGAGAAGATATTGAAGATAAAGAGGATACAGATGAAGATGAAGAAGATCAATACAGTGAGTATGACTATTTCGAGTTTAAGGACCATTTACAGAATAAGGTCTTTAGCATTAGAAAGAAATATGAAATGGATGATTTTCTATATGATTCTGAAGCAAATGAGAACATGTTTGGGAATAAGATTGAAGTCTTCATGGATTCGATTGGACAACCGATTGATGAATTTTTAGTTAATTTTGATTTCTTTATTGATGTTATGAAAGAAAATGGATTTAAATTAGTGATACCCAATGAAAAAACAAATATTTTTAGAAAAGAATACTTTGAAAATGGTTTAGGGCAATTTGGAAAAGTGATTGAAAACCTACCTGAGATACGGAGAACAGACAAGATATTTCAGAGATTCTATAGCGAAGCATATGAAATGAATATTGAATATAATCCTGAATCTCCTCTAAGTATACTTAGTTCATTTAACAATTACTTTATCTTTCAAAAGGTGTAATCATTTAAAATATAAAGTATAAAGTATAAAGTATAAAATATAAAATAATAGATATGGAATACTATGTGACAAAATGTTCTCTGAATGATGATAATTTACTATTTCTTTTTCCAACAGAAATACTTGATTCAATGAATGAAGTATTTGAATACAGTCAAGATTTTTTTAACAATAAAAAAATATATCAGACAAGAGAATGTGGTTCAAATGAATCAATCATAAAATGTGTTTCAGATGAAAGGAATTGGATTCATTTAATGGAAATGATAAGTATTTAAAATAAAAAATGTATGGATGACTATGAAACTTTATAGAATCGGACTCCATGACAAATCAATTTCTTTTTCAGAAAAGAAGGAGAATGAGACTGTATACAAAAAAAAACAAGATTTAATGGATATTAAATGTAAAATAGATACTTGCAATTCAAAAAAATGGGAAGAAGTAAAGAGAAAACACAATCTTTATGAATTCATTTATACTTCTTCAAAACAATGTAATAATATTTGTAGTATTCTCCCCGTAAGTCGCTCTTATTTTAAGCTACATGAAATGATAAAAAATAATCATTTATTAGAGAATAATATCTATTGCGCGTGTTTAGCTGAAGGACCGGGTGGATTTATTCATTGTTTAAATCACTATTCATATGAAAATCAAATATCTATAAAAGGGATCTATGGAATAACATTAATTTCAAAGGACCGTTCAATTCCTTATTGGAATCCATTAATAATGAATCATAAAACAAACCATATTTTAAATGGTGTTGATAAAACAGGAAATTTATACAACTATGAAAATGCAAAACATTTTATTCAAAACATAAACCTGAATCATTGTCATTTAGTAACAGCAGATGGAGGTTTTGATTATTCGAATAATTATAATTCACAGGAAGATTCTTCGTATAAATTAATTTATAGTGAGATCTATATTGCATTGAATATTCAGAGAAGAAACGGGAATTTTATTATCAAAATATTTGATTTATTTAATTACAAAACAATACAGTTGATTTATTTACTATACAATTGTTATTCAATTATTGAAATCTATAAACCTTTAACAAGTCGTTTGTCAAATTCTGAAAAATATATTATCTGTTCGAGTTTTGAAGGTTGCCCCACCGTTGTGAAAGACAAATTAAGAGAGTATTACAATAATTGTGAAGATCTACACATTGATATACCTCAGAGTTTTATTAAAGATATTATTCAATTCAATGATTCTTTTGTATCAACACAGATACAATCAATTAATGAGATATTAAAAAATATGAATGGTACACTATCAAAATCTCCTTCAAAAATACAAATTAAATACGCCCTCCAATGGTGTGAACTCTATGATCTACCTATAAATGATAAATGTATCTACTTAAAATGAATAATTGGGTTTATGATCTCCAATTTTCATGAATTCTTCATTTGTTGGATTTGCCCCAACTATTTCATCTAAATATTTACCTCCATTTATAGACTTTTCATTCTCATAATCCCATACTTGATACGAATTTCCATAAATCGTATTTACATTGCTGGAGTTAACTGTTTTGAATATATCACCATTCCCTTGTCCAATACTATTCAGGACTAAGTTGCTACTTGGATCTTGAATTAGTCGTGGAGGAATTATTTGTAATTTATTATTATAGTCACATAATACTTCATTCTTTTCATTTCTTGTACATCTATCTGGGAGATTTGTCTTTGAATGGGGTGATGTATTGTCGTGGAAAAATTGTTCTTCATTAAAAAATCCTGATGTATCTACTTTTTCATCTTCAAAATTAGATGTATAGTATCGTGGATGTTGAGAAACATTTACAGTAGACCAGGCTGTTTTTGGGTCTTCATCGACAAAGCGGAATTCGGTTGATCCTTCGGGATTTGGAGAAATATAATCTTTCTTTTTATTGAATGGTTTTGTATTGATTACTTGATCATAATCATTGGTAACGATACTGATTGGTTCTTTTTCATCTGTAAGATCATCTATTTTTAATGGGGACACCTTGTTTATTTGAATGATTGCTTCCTTAACCTTTTTCTTTAATGGAGAAATAGGTTCTTTACCTACATCCCCTGTATCTATATTAGTATTTAATTCTGAATTACTACCTTTATTCATATTTTTATGAATCATAAAAATAACAAGAATGATAATAATTATCCAAGTGTAACTGATTTTCATTGAATATATTATAATATATATAAAAATATTTAAAAAAGGTCTAGTTCATAGAAATTAGTTAGATGATTGCATAATGTAGATAATGTTAAATAAGTATCATATTCCTTTAATTGGACCACTACATCACCAATGTTTTTTTCATACAACTGATAGATATCTTCTTGATGGACTTGATAAAAATTATAAGGAAGACATTCTTTAAAAACTATTTCCTGAATCAATTTGTTCTTTTTGAATGAATAACTTATATCTTCGATATATTGAAAAATCCGTTTATCTTTTGAAAGAGTAATACAAACATTATTCTCCCATAGTTCTTTATAATCCCCCTTCCTATCAAGGGAATAACGATGTATTAGTTTCTCTTTCTCTTCTTTATTAATCCTTATATCATATACCATATCATTTAATTTACCGTTACAATAATAAATAATAAACATTTCTAACCATCCTTTAGTTCATCTTTCTAAATACTTAACCAAAAACATTTTCATTTGTATAAGTAATATATAAGAATCCATCTTCATCCTTATGTTCTTCATATACCTCACTAATTACTCTAGACCCTATTACAAGTCCATTATTCACTGTAATAAATATTGTTTGGGATGCATCTAATTGAATACCTTTTCTTATGACAAATGTGAATTGAGACATAGTCATATCCTTTGGAACAAGATACTTACATTTCTCAACATTTGGAAGATCACTGCTATGATGTCTTTGAACAATGATAGGGCTTCTATCCTTATATTTTTGAGATACTTTATCGGATTCATTCTTTCTTTTTTCAAATGAGTATTTTTCCTTAAATTGATTTACCATATTTTAATATATAATTATAATTATTTTATTTAAGGTTTAATTAAACTTATAATTATATTAATATATGAAGGTTGTAAGAGTAAAAATAGATGGTACTATGAATGATCTTGATCTAACAATAAAGAAAAAAGGAATACTAAAATTACTTGAAAAAAATTCAATTTCAAAAGGAACATCACAATTTAAAGAATTGTATGAATGGAAAAATGATGATAAAAAAATTATATGTTATGGATGGTATGATGGAGAAGCAGGTTTTGAAAATAAACATGAATTAATTCCCAATGGTATTTCTTCTTTTTTAGAAGATGAATCATCTGAAATATTATTATTTGGAGATATATTTATTGTATGTATGGAAGATTCGAAGTATGTTGATTTTGATGTTTCAAAATACGGTGAGATATTTAGTCTCTTTTGTGGGGGATTTGATGATTGCAACACATCAGATGATGATGAAAGTGATGAATCAGAAGAACCAAATACAGATGATGAAGATTTTATTGTTCATGATGAAGAAGAAGAAGTAATGTTAGACGAAGATACCGACTATTCAGAAGAAGAATTGGAAGAAGACTTAAATGATTACGATTAAACATTTTTTAATTTTTGAATTAATTGTTTATCTTTTTGTATTGCTTCATTATAATATTTTTCAATAAATTGAACATACTTTGATTTAATTAAATCAATATCAATATCTTCATCTTCAATATCATTAAAATATTCATTTAAATAATCAAGATAAATGTTCTTTAATTCTAATCCACTCTTTTGAATCAATTGTTCATATTCTGTACCTGTAAATAACCCTTTTAATTTACTCCATCCAGTATCTTCTTTATGGGTTCTTTGAATGGGATCTTTTCTAGGTAGATTTATTAATTTACGCAATTGAGAAGATGGTCTACCTTCTTCTACTACATCTTCCCCTTCATCTTCCCCTTCATCTTCCCCTTCATCTTCCCCTTCATCTTCCCCTTCATCTTCTACATCTGGCTTTGCTACACCTTCTGCTGCTTCTGCTGCTTTTAATGCTTCAACTGCTTCAATTGCTTCTCTTTTTTCAATTTCTTCCCTTTCTTCTTTTGTAGGTATCTCTTGATGTTCTATTCCTTCCTTTTCTGGCGAGGAGGTACTTCCTTCTGAACCTCTCCACCATTTTTTTGCTTTCTCATAATATGATTGTTCTTCAGGAGTATCTGATACAGGTTCCCTTACTTCACTACTTGTTGGACTAGTTATTTCTTCTTGAAGTTGTTGTGAGATACTTCTTTCTTCGGGATCCGGTTGTGTACTTGGTTCTTCTGGTGTCCGACTGGATTCTATTTGTGTACTTGGTTCTTCTGGTGTCCGACTGGATTCTATTTGTGTACTTGGTTCTTCTGGATCCGGTTGTGTACTTGATTCTTCTATTACGGGTGATGGGGATAGAATTATTTCTTTTTCAACTGGTTCTTTCTCTACTAACTCTTTAGGTTTATTAACTAACTTTGGTTGAGGTAATTCTTCATATTGTTTCTTTCGTTGAGCCTTTGTTTGAAATCCAAATGGACCACGTTTTTTACCTTTACCTTTATCTTCTGATTTTTTTTTAAATTTAAATATACCTTCCTCTTTTTGTCTTCTTTCTCTTTCAGGGGTGAATTGTTTAATTTGTTTTGCTATTTTTTCTTCTTTTTCTCTAAGTTTTCTTCTTTCTTCTGCTTCCCTTATAACTCGGTCCGTTTCTTCTTGTATTTTTTTGGCTTTTTCTCTTTCTTCTCTTTCTACCCTTTGTTTTTCTTCCCATTCTCTTTCAGCTTTTTTCTTTCTAGCTTCTATTTCACCTTCGGGTGGGGGAGTTCCTATGATACTGGGAAATGGATTATAAGATGCTAAGTATTCACCCCACCCTTTTTCCTTAGGTTGTTCTGCTTCATCTATTTCAGCTTGTCGTTGAGCATCTTCGTATTCTTTACCTGCAGCTCGACTCCCACCTTTTTTACGATAGGTTCTTTTTTTTTTACTTTTATTTTTACTTTTTTTTTTACTTTTATTTTTACTTTTTTTTTTACTTTTATTTTTACTTTTCTTTCTATTTCTTTTTGGTGTTAATGATCTAATCTGTTTAATTAATTCTTTCTTCGTAAGTTTATTAATTTTTGATTTTCCCTTTGATTTTGTCTTTCTTTTTCTATTTTTCTTATATGAGGAATGGTGTTTAGTAATCGTTCTTTTTTTCTTCATATATATATATTTTACCAATATTTTAAATTAACATTTATTCTTTTTCTTTTTGACCGTCCGTTTTCTTCTCTTTCCCCCACCTAAACGCGGTCTCTGAAATTGTTTCGGTTCATGTTGGATAGTTAAAAAGGGTTTCATTTGATAGACATCTTCACCTGAAAGTGTTTTTCCAATATTTACAGGGAGTTCATAATTAGCTACATTTTCAATTGTATTGAATTGAAGTCTACCATAATCGGGCTTTAATGCCATCATATTTGATCCTAAATAAGCTTTTCCAGTTGGGTCATCTCTATCAAGCATAGCATCCCCATCTCTGTCTAAAACAACCATCCGTACCCTTTCACCTTCTTTCCCTCTTCTTTCAAGGTCTTGAACTTCTTCAATAAACGCAGATAATACTTGACTATCATTTATTGGTTCTTTTAGGTCGATCGATTGAAATGCTTTTTTGTATGCATTTAACCTTGTATCATGGTCTCCCTCAAGATCAACCGCATCAAGGAATTCTTGAGGGGCATCTTCTAAATAATTTTCTCCCCAACGATCCCTTGCTGCACTTCTAAACTGGGTTGGCATAAAGTAATCTTCATATTTATCTCTACCTAAACCTGACCTTTTCCATAGACGTTTATTACCTATAACGCCCATACCACGGGGTGGTAAAGTTGATTTTACTTTTCTTTCTAATTGATCAAATAATCTAGTTTTTTCCCCTTTACGGAAATCAATATCCTTTTGAGCTTTTTGAGAGGCTTGATGGGCGACCATTCCTTGTTTTGTAACTGTAGCGTATTTACTCCTTCTTTCCCTAAGAAAATCATCTTTAAATTTATTCATTGGATTTACCAAATCAGTCATTCCTGATATCCATTTTCTCTGTAATGGGTCGTCACCTACAGGTACCTTCATTAAGTCAGATAAATCAGGTTTATCTTTATCCTCTTCTTTAAGAGCATTGTCTAAATAACGTTTCCTTTCCGGCCATATATCCGCAAACTCTGTTTCAGGGACAATTTCATCTTTTGAATCTTTGATATCATCATTTACAAAAAGGAGTCTATCAATATTCCCTTCTTTTTTTAATATTTCTTTCATGTTTTTCTCTGTAAATTCAGGTTTGTTTATATCATAAATAGAATTCGCATTTTGAAGCATTCTGTATTCCACATGTTCAAAATCATACAGAAAGGAAACATCATCTTTATATTTTTCCTTAAACTCTCTAATGAATAGTAATTGATCCGGTCCAACATCATCATCTTCAATTAACGCTTCATAGTAAAGTATTAAATTTTGGATATCAGGAGCATTGACCATATCAATTAAAAATCCATTCATCCAATTTACGGATTGTTTGTGTTCCCCCAACCTCTTCATTGCTTCCTTATAATCTGGTCTTTCTTGTGCGTTAAAGTAATCCTCTCTCGATATTTTGTTAAGTTGTGATTCATACATTGCTACACTTCTTAATTGATGAATGTATTCCTTTTCATTGTCATTGATTAATTCATCATTTGATTTAAATTTTTCTAATCTTTCTCCAATTTCCCCTGCAAGGTCTCCATCTAAATCCGTATGTAAATGAGGCATTACAACTAACGGTGGTTTCGAAAAACCCGGTTCTAATTTTTTTTGTAATACTTCCACGCGAGCAAAAACTTTTTTAAATGTTGTAGGATCAGGTGATAAGTCTAAATCATCTTTGTATTTGATTGTTTGAAATCTTAAATGAAGATATTGTGTCCAAAAACCAAGTTCGGTAGATGTCATCTTTTGATCAAACCGGACATGTTCTTTTTCAAACCTGGGTAAACTTGATTCATGAATATGTTTTTTATAGATTCTTCCGTAAAGGTTATGCCATGCATACATAATCGCCCACAACTCTGAAATGAATGTAACAATTTCTTGATATTCTTCGGCAATAATCTCTTTACTTAAACCACGAAAGTTTCTAAATTGTTCCGCTACCTTTCTATATATCTTTTTTTTTGATTCTTCTTGTTTTTCATAGAGTATTAAATGAGCAATAAGGATTGGTGTATGGAATGCTTCATAACTACGAGGTAATTGATATTCTTTTGTCATATCGAACAGAGATTCTTTCACTGCTGATTTGGCGGCATCGATCGATGTTGACATCATTTTTCCCCAATCATTAAAGAAAGCGAAGCTTGGTAATCGTGTAGATCCTCTATCAAGGACATTTTCAAATACTTCTGTTACTTTTTCTAATCCATTTGGTGTAAGAAGCTGAACACCTGGTCTCACTAGTTCATTAATATATTTATCAGCAAATTCTTCATTAATCTCTGATTCTACTACTTTTAAGGCAATACGATAATCCATCACTTGATAATCAAGTGTTTCTGAATCAAGTTGATATGCTTTTGTCACAAATTCTTTCAATAAGA